>Ga0209611_10001734_pt1 | contig 37716 bp, 23 predicted proteins | sample S1TSphgellanicum_3_FD_187693 | JGI IMG/M metagenome (GOLD analysis project Ga0209611, IMG submission 187693) | Host-associated microbial communities from peat moss isolated from Minnesota, USA - S1T2_Fc - Sphagnum magellanicum MG (SPAdes) (version 2) | ecosystem: Host-associated > Plants > Peat...
AAAAAAAAAAAAAAAATCTTTTGAAAATTTATATTTTGAAAATTGCTTCATTTCTATAAATAATATAATTTAGTGTAGAAGCTGCCAAGGCACTTACTACAATAGTCCCCTTCTTTAGCATTGTGAGATATTTGGGAGTCCTCTTTTGTGTACTTGAATCGCTTTGTTTCTGGAACTTTTTCCTTATGTTAAGTTGGACCTGGTTTTCCTTCTACATTGGCCAATGGGCGAATGCGGTTTGCTCCAATGATCCTCCGACAAACTAATCTGACAACCATTGTTATAAACTACTTACAGAAAAGGTTGAAAATTTTCAGTTTTTGTGGCCCCGTAATGTGCCCATTTGTTTCCCTTTTGTGTGCACAACTGGCTACTTTTGAACAAATTGTTTTTTTATTGACACAAATTAGATACTAGTTTATTGGCCTTGCCTACCAAGGCAAAGGATATTGTGTTTAGATTCATTATAGGAGTGTACATATTAGCCTAAGGGATTTTGTTTGGTCCCTAGGTAGTAATAATAATAATAATAACAGGTCTATTTTTTTTTAATATGAGGATTTTTGAAAGATGATATTTTGGCTTGTGTTGGAACTTGATATTAGTTGGAGAGAGTTATAATGTCTTGAAGGATTTTTGGTTTCTTTTAGAGGATCTTTTGAAGATTATATTTTTTGCAAAAAATATTTTGTGTTCTCATCATCCTCCTGGGCTGTTCCCAACCGTATGTTTCCAATGATGTTCCTCAGGTTCCCAATGTGTTCCCAATAGCACCGCACTTCATCCCATATCCTTTACCCAAAGTGCTAAAACACATGTCTACTTTATAATAGTAAAAAAAGAAGCAACAAATATTTGGCATGCATTTAAATAACAAATTGTTAGCAAACACCCATGTGCACAAAAAAAAAAGAGGGTTTTTTTTTTTGGCCCCCACACCCACACAAACTTGGGAATCATAGAAATGTGCAAAAAACTCACCATAAAATGCGGATTCAACACAATATAAGCTTATGTACTGCACCCGGAGGCCGGAATTGTGTCTCCCGAGCCCCCAACACACTCCCAGGTTCAGCCAAGAGAACATCCGGAAGTCGAGGGGGTGGGGAGGGGGGCAGGCAAAGGAAAGCAGGTGAGTAGTGCATGCATGACATGACATGATATGTACCAATGTCCGTAATATGCTAAACTCACCAAAAGAGCGAACGTAAAGTGCGTGAGGCGTGTGCGTGCATAGTGCACACACGCCACATGTTCCAACTTTGATAGTCCAAACAGAATGGCCAAAACAAAAGAAAGCTTAAAGTTGAGCCCGAGGGTGTGCCAACCACATGGACGGCACACGCCCGTTTGCGAACAAAGTGTCCAAACAGAAGAATGGCGCAAAAAGGGAAAGATCATGTGGAACTTGTCCAAACCACAACAAATCCTCAATTCCAGGGAAGAGAGTGAGGGAAGCTTCCAGACGTGTTATTATTAGAACTTGAGCACAACAAACCCTAAATTTGTGGGATAGTTTCCCAAAGAGACTACAAATGAGAAAAGCCCAAATGGGGGCCACCAAATCAGGACAGCTTCACTAGCCTAGCCCCACTTCCCTTTCAACAACCTTCTTTTGTTTTTTGTTGCAAGTAGCCTAGCTAGCTACAAACACCTTTCAAACTAAGCACCTTCCTTCCCTCAAGGCTCCCAGTGGCCAGGTGCCAGGAACTCCCTTCCCTTCCTTTCATAGCTGTCAGTTCTTTTTCCCTTTGGATGGACTACCCCTTTGGATGGACTAGGCTACCTTAGAAGTTAGTAATTAGACCAGTGTTGGTTTTTTTTTTCTTCAATTTCCTGAAGGAGCTAGGGTGGTGAGCATCCTTGGGTCCAAATCTGGCTAGGAACTCTAGGTAAGTAGTAGACATAAATGTGGCGATACCCTCCCCAAAAATAAATAAATAAATAAATTCTGCCCCCTTTTAGGCGATTTTAAATTACTAACTCACCCTCTTTTTTCCCTTTGTAATGGTAGTTGCCCTTTTAGAAAGGTAGAATTCTGCCAATTATTTGATATTTTATAAAAAAAACACTGCTACTAGTACCTTGGCAGCTTCAATGGTAGTTATAATCCTTTAAGAATTTTTAGAATTTTTAGAATTTTCCTTTCAAAGAACAAGAATTTTGTGAAGGAATAAAGAGGGAAAAAAAGAAAAAAAAGAGAAAATGTTAAAAATTAGAGAAGATTCTAGTTTTTGGACATGGAACCTTAAACTAGGGCTCTTTTTGTAAGCCAAATTACTAAATGTAATCTGCCGCACAAATACACTAACAATGCTCTCCGAGCTTGTTACTCTCTCTCAATGCAAGGTGAGGGAGGGTTAGGCCCATCCCAGCTCCTAGCTTGCCTGTGGCGTGGCCTCACCCACAGGCTCACTAAGAGCTGGAATTGGCCAAACCCTGAACCCACTCCCTAGTAAAGAGCTGCATACTAACCACATGCCATTCTAACCATGGGTTAGCAAATTTACTCTGTATCCTTAACTGAGTTCTAGGGGTCCAACTTCAGCTGCCAGTGAGACTTAAGCTGGTGGTGGGAGTCGAGGATGGGACCCAAATTCCCAAAAGTGCCCTTCTCAAGGTCCTTACCATGCGTTAAGATCTTGTAGAATTTCAAGCTGCCAAAAGGCCATCCCTTGTGTTATGAAATATTTTCATGAGACCTGGGTTGTGATGGGACTATTAGAGGTCCTCCGTCACTTACTTGCTCAATGTATAAGATCCAGCCTTTTTTCTTTTTTGCGGGCTATATACATAGTCAAAAAGATATATTAAAATTGAAAGTGCTAAAATCATGAGCTTTTTGAGATTTTCAATAAAATTTCAAAATTTAAGAGAAATCACGAGATTTTTGTACATGTTTCAAGTAGGTAGCCAAAAGTATAGAAGGATGTTTTTAAAAAATTGCTTTCATATTTAGCTTGTAGCTAAGTCTGACTAAATCCTCCTGTGGATCATGATCACCCCTTTAGATACAACATAAAATTGATTGAAAAAAAAACATTGATAAGGTCCCATGTATATCCCTCTCAAGGCCAAAGCACTTACTTTGCTCATTCTTCCTGGATTGTCTTCTTTGGATAGAGTGTTGTGAGTGCAAACTTGGAACCCCAAGTGAAATTGTGAACCCATAACATATTTATTTGCAAGGGCAACCCTTCTTGTCATGACTCTTGACTTGTGTTGCTTGTGCATTTTGCATATTGAATTTTGTCTAGTAATTTTTATTTTCTCCCTCCCTTCTGGCATATGCCTTTTGACAAGTACTTTTCTAGGTTGTTTGGTTTCTATCGATCAAATTTAAGGGTGACATACCATACAAAAGGAATTGTTCAAGAGTTAGAAAAAGGTGTGAGTATAGTGCTAGCGTAAGCTGGTTGACCACTGAACATTTTAGTGGTTCAGTGGGTCATCAATTTTAATACCATCATTCTCTGATTTTTGATGGCCCAAGATAAATTGTAGCCCTCCTCTAGATGCACCTAAGGCCACTTGAATTGTGCAATTCAGTTACAAAATGAGCAAGATATGTCCTTTAAAAGTTGGAGGGGTCCTATTCTTGAAAAAAAACATTACCCAACACTAGAGCATTCCATGCATCCACATATGACTTTCTATAATCACACATTGCATTCTTCATAAACACCTTGTAAAAATCTCCTCACCAAACTGAATGTGTTTTCAAATGGACAAAATATGTTGTGTTAATATGTTCATATTCTATTGAATGTTTGAAATGTACACAAAAACAAGGTTGCTAGATCCATGGTCATGGGTGATTTGAACAACAAAACCCTAAATTTTCACCACCCAAGGGCATTGCTGCAAGTTGTGGGCATGATTTTTCATTACCCTAAAAATTTTGAGCTTTTCCTTGACGTTTTAGTTTTTCTTCTGCATGAACTATGACCATGGTGGTTTTTCTTTGAGCTTCAACATGCAAGTAGACTGATTTTTTCTCTTCTTTTCCTTGTGCTTTCAACCCACTAGGTTTGTGTCATTCCTCCTAGTTGTTTTGTTCATTCCTCCTAAAAACTCTTGGCCTTGGTCCTATTGCTCATTCTTCCTTGAAATTCGTTGTCATGGTAGTCTTGTTCGTTCCCCCTTCAAACTCATGGTCTTAATCCTTTTGCTTGTTCCCCCTTAAAGCTTGTGGTTTTGGCCTTCTTACTTGTTCTTCCTTGAAGTTCCTAGTCTTGGTTGTGTTGATCATTCTTCTTTGAAGCTCCAAGTCTTGGTCATTTTGCTCATTCCTCCTTGAAGCTCTTAGTCATGCAGTAATTCAACTTCTTAAGCTCCTGGTCTTGCTTCAATTTGACTTTTCAAGCTCCTCATCGCCATTAAAGGCCATAGATTATGTTGTAAAAATTTGACTTTTCAAGCTCCTAATCTTGATTCAATTTGATTTCTCAGCTCCTAGTCCTATTGTAGTAATTTGATTTCTCAAATTTATAATCATATTGCAACTCTTGGCCCTCTTGTTGTAGTTCAACCTTCAAGGCACTTAGTCCTCTTATTGTAGTTTGACCTTCAAAACTCATGGACCCCCCCCCCCCCCCCCCCCTTTGGAACATCCCCCTTGTCTTTAACTCATTTTTGTAAATGGTTATAGCCTTGTTACAACATGGTCTTTTATTTTTTACCTTTCTCTTGCCATTGCTTAGCAAATTGTTGAACTAATGTTGTAAACCCTAGGTTAACACATGTATACCCCATTGGATGTGCCCAAAATCCAACTCTAAAGTTGTTATGAAAGTGATTGTTAACTTCCTTTATAACATCTATAATCCAAATTAAAATAAAGTTAGCTTTTGAACATTTTTCCATTAATCTACAAGCTATTTTTTCAAGCCCAATCACCACTTTTATAGTTTTCCTAAATTATTTTTCTTCTCTTTCCTTTCACCTCATTTTTCTAGTCTCTTCTCATTTGCCTTATCCATGGCATTTTTTCATAAGATATTTATGTACTAATTAAAAGTTACGGCATGCGATTTAAAGTGGTTTACTAATGGTTTTTTACAACTAGTTTGTTTGGCAAGTAAATGGGGCAAGGACAACAAGTTGTGCATTTTCATGATATCCTAGGTCATTAAGAAAATTTTGAATTTATGGTTACAACTATTCACTAAAATGTTCAAAGTTGATTATAGGTTCATCAAATTATTTTAGGCTAGCTTTTGTAAACCCATTAAGAATTGTTGTAGGTTCATTTAGTTCTAATGTCCTTGTAACAAGGCTATGAGACATCTCCACATAATATTGAGTTGAGTCTTTAGGTGATGTTGTGGGATTATCCATTTGTGTTCTTTCTTAAATAATTCTAGCTATATTTAATAGCTTTGTTGTAGCAAATTACTCCTCCCATTGTTGATTTGTTTCAACTTCATGATCTAAACTATAATCCTCTTCACATCATTGTCACTTGTTGATGGTGTTATGTATATGTTTGAAGGGTTGCCTTCAGGTTTAAAAACCATATTATTTCACAAGCCTTAAATCCAAATTTGATGTTTTGTTTTGTGGGTGACTAGTTTAGAACCTTGTCCACCCATGTAACCAAAGTGATCTTGTCCGGTTTTGTATTATTTTTGTTGTCCATGGCTCCATTCCTTTCCTTCCTAAATGTTGTTTTGAATGGTTTAAAACAAGTTAAATCTAAACGTTGTAATGCATGTGAGGTGTGAGAAGGTAAGGTGATCATATCTAAACCAAAGGATTGTGCCTATTCTATTGATTATAAGCTAATATGGGATCCATGCCCGTCTAAAATTAGTGAATGCTGATTGGTTGTAGAAATCCCACTTGGAATAGACCAATTGAAGAAAGAAAGGAATTCCTTTAAAAAAAAATGTCATCCATGTTTTTTTTGGTATTGCCATGCATATACTTATTTTGCAAATTTTGATATAATCATTTTTCAATCTCTCACCTTTGAAAATACAAAATTTTGGCAGTTAATCAATCCTAAAATTTGGGAATGATGTTGTAAACATGGTTTGAACCCCTTTTAGCCAAAACTTGAGCTCCTTACTATTTACCTATTTGGATGTTTGTTTCATATGACTTCCATACATGATCTGCATTATAATTGTTTTGAGTGTACAACAATTTCAAGTTGTCATAAAACATTTTGCAAATGTTTATAATCAGCCCTCGTGTTCTAAAAACTTCCCAACCCTTTATTTGTTTGAAGGTCAAATTTTGATGTCTAGTTTTGAACCAATATTACCAACTATTCCTTAGTACACCATTCCAAAATTGGGGTAGGCCTTGTTTGTGTAAGCTCAACAACTTTCAATTTTAAATGTTTTAAAGTAATTGACAAACCACATTTTTGCATAACCAAGATCCATGCTCCTACTATTGCATTTTCCTCATCTATTAAATTCCCTAATGGTCCATGTTTTCATGATTTGGTTTTCCTAAACAAATGGTTTGAAAAGGAGGTAATTTATTCCAACCCTAACCTTGGGCTTATGACTAAGGCAAGGGCTTGCAAGGGTGCAGGCCAAGAGGGAAGCCTGGGAGTCACATCTCATGTTCCCGAGAGTGTAGGAGAGTGTGAGGGAATGAACCTTCACATTCCCCAGTGAGCTCTCACTTTGGGAGTTGGAGTCACGATGGACTCTTGAATTTTCAAAAAGTGATTGCATGGGTCAAAACTCATTGGATTGCGGCATTTCATATATCATTGGAAAGCTCTTGGAACATAGATGTCTAAAATGGGCTTGGCAATTTGATTCCCGACCACTAAAAGTCAAGAATCACCCCAATTTCCTTGCATGTAGGTGACGTGCAACATACCGTTGGAAAGCTCTCGATGAGGGCTATAACTTTGCTTCAAGCGTCATATCAATTAGAAGTCTACAGACAAAGTTATGGGCTCCCAAAGTCACGGGAGTCCCAACTTTAGGAATTTCGGGACTCCCATTTGGGAGTCCTGGGACAAAATGCCATTTGGATGCTGATCCCGTGGCCAGCCACAAAGTATACTATAAAGGGGAAGGTGGTGGCTTCCCCCAAGTCCGGGCCATGGTGAATATTGTGAATCCAAATTAGCCTGTGGCTCGTCTTAGCACCAAAAGTGTTCCAACTATGCACTAACCGACTTGTTGTTTGGTTTGTGCAGGTCTGTGTGAGTGATTGAATGCTTGTCATTCTTCCTAATTTCATCCTAGAGCTCCAGCATGCCCTTCTACCCCCAAAGTGCTACGAGCCAGGGAGTGTGCACCCAATTCCTTGCCCTTTCGTTATTTTAACTTCAGACTCACATTTGAATCTATCAAGGAGCCTAGGAGTGTGTCATCATTGGTATGTTCCATGACATGTTTGTTACCCTCAATGAACATGTACATTTCTCAATTGCAGCCATGGCTTCCTCCAAAGCTTGATCTATCCATTTTCTTTTGTTATTTATTGATACAACCTTATTAATTCATGGTCCTTTGTAATTTGATTTTGATGCAAATTGGGGTGGGACATTTCCATTTTCCAATGCTTGTTGGTCCAACATGCCTAAACGTCATTTGCAAAGGACATTTAAATTCATGATTATTGTTCAACCCTTGGCTTAAATTGAAACCTCCAACATGTGGGTGGTGTGCCTTGTGACCCAACTAATGGGAAGTTTTTTTCTTTCATGTACACATCCCATGAATACAAAAAATCAACGAAATCAAGATAAGCTTGTTGTGCATAATCTTCTAGTGTTATATTATAACAAATTAAAATGAAAAAGTTTGCAAAGTCTCCCCAAATCAAATTGAAATCTCTTGTGTCCTTGCAAACTCTTGGTATAAAATTGAAATAACAATTCACATAAACTATATGATGTTTTGCTTTCTATAGCCAAGGAGGTGTACAATAGGCACTAAATAATGTCAGATCCAACAATAATACACAAATTGCTTGAACTTTTTTTTGTAAATCCTATCCATAGTTTTAATCCCCACTTCATTTCTCTCTTATTGTACTTTTAGGCCTAATTTCAAACTTGACCCTTCCTCTTCTTCTTTTTTCAGATTTGATATCTACAACCCTAAATCTAGTTTTTGACTTGATCTTGGTTTATCTATATGTTTTATATTTATTCTTGTTTTTTGCAACATTAAGTCTAGATTTCAACTTGATTCTAGCTCTTCTACATAAATTTTTTTCCTATGGACTTCTACAATTTTAAGTCCTACCCTATCTCTACTACTTTCTTAACATTTAAATTTGGTTGTGGAGCTTCTAACTTGTATGGTTTCACTTTATATGCAAGAAGCAAGATTTCTAAAAATTCTTGAAACCCTCTTCTACCCAAGTTAGTAAGGATGACATATTTTAGAGCTCAATGTAAGATTAGAATTGTTCCTTGATAATTAGTTTACTCACGACCCTTCATATTGTTTTGGATGTTTTGGTGAGAATGTGAAGTTCCCATCTTGGTCCTTTTTTTGCCTTGTAATAAAACTTTTTTAATTTGCAAGATCCAAAGATCCTAGGATGTTGGGGTTGTTTAATTGCATTGATGTTTCTTTGGTATTGTATTCCTATTAAGGTGTTATGGCCATTAATGATCACCTCCATGCCCTTAAAGGCCAAGCCAACATTATGTTATTTTGTATAATTAGTGTGTATGTCAGTCTTGGGTCAAATGACCCCCACCACCACGCTATCCTTTTGAAATTTGATGTTGGAATTATTCAGATTTATCCCATAGCCAAACACCACAGTGCTCATAGTGCTCTTGTGGGGTGATTTTTTTTGAAACTTGGGCCAAAATTAGATCCATATTCAAACGTTCAAAGTTATAACTCAGTATGTGCCTTGATTTTATGATCGCTTGTATTCAAGGGACTAATATAGTTCACACCCAATTACCAAACACGACTGCACATGAAACCCTTTCTTATTAGAGCATCTCCAGTGGAGATCAGTGTGTGATCCTGCACAGTAAAATTGAATGAAAAAAGTCACAACATGCTGGTTTGGGTCATGAAAATAATTTTGGAGAAGTATAAATGTACAATCTGCAGTGGATGGTAAAAGCCGCAGCAATGATGTGAACCTGCTGAAAGGAGTGTAATAAATATGATCTGACTGCTGCGTAATGTTTCTGATTGCCATCATAATAATTGGTCCAGGTGGTTTGCTATTAGTAGTCCCTCACCTATTTGCTGTCCCAGTTTCAGTATTATGGGTGGGATTGCGAACAACTAAACAACTCAACTTGGATGTGAAAAATATTTTTGCAGGGTCACATACTGAGCACCGCTGCAGATGCTCTTACCCATATTGCAGTTCCCACTACTTGCTAACTTTGTCCATATATGAGTATATGAGTATATAAGAAAATTTCTTGGTGGTATAATTAATTTCGAAGTGAACTTCAGGGAACAATTAGAAGCAATTTGAGCCTGCTTTCTGGGCATAGAAATTACCAAATCATACAATGTATCATTCTCATGTTTTGCAATTCATTAATTTAAGTGTCTGGACCAACTAGCCTACATAATGTTGCCTTTTACAACACATGACTATCTGAACTATGACCTTGGCCACGGCCTAAACTATTTGTTTTAGTCAAAACACAACTTTAGAGAAAGGAGCTTTGTGTCCTTTAGCATGTCAACTTTCTTCTTGAAATTTGATATGTTTTTGGTTCTTATCCAACGTACTAGTCCTACTCATTATTTATAACTTGTTATGAGTTCAATGCGAGCAATGGATTTTCTCCAATTATGACTATGAGCCTTGTGACTTTGTACCAATTTTCAGTATTCGCAATGGATTGTAGTGTGTCTTTTTAAAGTATTAGGTAGTACCTTGAGCTTTTGTTGATTTCAATACTATCATCACAACCAGCATTTTTTAAGGAATTTCTGTTTGTAACTAAAGTGACAATCATCTGTAGGAAGATTTAGCCAAATCCAGCTATAAACCAGAAATAAAGTACAAATCTTTAATCATCTTTCTATATGTTTGGCTATACAATGACAAACAAATATATATATATATATATATATATATATATATATATATATATATAAACTTTATTTTTTTTCCCTCTCTTTTGGCAACTGAAAACCTACAAAATAACTTATTTTTTTAAAAAATTAAAATTTCATTTTGTCATTGCATCATCAGTAGAAAAAAGGGTGATCACAACCAACTCATAAGGGTCAAAATTATAGGTATTTGGACCTATAATATAAGAGAATGACCAACCTTTTCCATTTTTCCATTCATGGAATAATATTTAGAATACATTATCATTTCCTTATGTGATTGGAAGTTAAGAAGTTTAAGACATGAAAGCATTCGTGTTGACTATATTTGAGCTCCCATGTTTGTACAAGATCATCTCTATGTCTTTTGGTTTCTTTCTTTGTTGAGATGGGCATCATCAATTCAAAGTCTCCTTGTTTTGTTGTTTAATTTGCTTGGGGAAATCACTTTTGGTATGATATGAAGTAATAGAATATTAAAAGAATATTTTATTAAAATTAAAGATATTCTAGAAATATTCTCATAATTAATTCTATGCACCTTATTTATATTTAAGTAAATTGAAGATTTTACTTTATTAATTAGTTGCACCCTACATTTTTTGCACACTATTTGAAAAAAATGCAAGCAACTTCCCTTGGTTAGTTTGCAATTCTTTCTCATGTTTTTTCTATGAAACCTGTTTGCAATCCCAAAAGTGGCATTTACTTGACAATAAGAACATGGCCATGTCCAATTCTCACAATAACCTTTGCTTATATTAGCATGCTTGCAATTTGCCCCCTCAACAACAAATTTTCATTTCACTTATACCTATCTTCTTCTTTCAAATGTGAGTCCAAAATAAAATTTGCAATTATTTCTTCAATTTTTCATGGCATGTTTCATAATTATTGCCCTTGGGCCTTGGATGTCTTATCAACTCATGAACTTGATGTGCTAAAATCACCCATGGATTCTTCAATTCACTAGTCCCATTAAATTCAATCTTGATTAGAACACCAACTACTTATCATTCATTTCCAATCTAAATTATTTTTTATTATCTAAGCGACTACCTCATTCGTACATTCATGAGCACATTCACCTCATATTTGAATATTAATGATAATACCTTCATTACGTATGACCAAAGTCATCAAACAAATTATTCCCCTTGAACACCTAGTGATAATTCAAATGATTATTACTACAAAGTGACTTCCAAGTACATAAGTTTTCCAATTGAGAGAATTGAACCTCCCATGAACAAAACTTAATTTTTTAATACATTTGAAGCTAATTCAGTAGGGATTCCAAATTGGTTCTTCATCTTGGCTTTTGTCTAATTTGGTTCTTTCATCATTTTTAAGACACATCTAATTTTTGTCCTTAGTACCCTACAAGCTTCATTCACCTCCATTGAACTTTATCCCATTCCATGAAAATAACTTTTCATTTTTACCAAAATTTAAATCACCCTTTATATATGGCTCCATGTCCAATGAAAAAAAATTGTACTAAATAATTAACACTCTATGAACATCATATATTTTTGTGTATATTTTTCCACTGACATGTTTGCATTTTGAATTGCATAAAAGACACGTCTTTGAAGGATGTAGTCACAATAACACATATTGCAACATATATAATCAAGTTTTCTTTTTTTTTCATGTTTGTGCCAAGAAATAATTTAATGTTGCATGTCTATAATGTGTTCATATGACAATGTTTTCAATCCATTATTGAAAATGTGGAAATTTTTGAAAAAAATCTAAAGAGTATACGATAGTGTAGAACACTTTTCAAAAAAAATTGTTATATAATTCTTTTTCTACATGATTTGAAAGGCCTTGAAATTGATAAAATTATGAATAATAATTAAGTACACTTTAACTTGTAAAATAATATAGTGTGATTTCTTCATCATGGATATTTTTTGGTCATTTTTTAAAATCATGAATTTTTAATTTACCAATTATGTAACCAATCCCAATCTAACACATCATCTCAACTAGCTGACCCATGACTACTACTTTCTAAAATAATCACTTAATTGAGTAGGTGTGAATACTTTTACTATGATTCCACCTTACAACCTAAGATATTTCCAACCAACTTGTGAGTTCCTTGTGCAAATCATTTGCAATATACATTCTTTTCAATTAAATTAGTAAAAGATATATATATGTAGTAAACTTCAAATCTAGCTAAATGCATGACAACATTTTGCCAACCTCTTTATTCACATTAGCTAGATGTAAAAACAAAAAAATTAATTCGGGATGGTCTATTGTTAGTTTTTTTTTTCTTTGTGCCCCAAGTTTAATTACCTTTTCATGTCATATTATTGGTTTCGTCCTCCACCCCTTCTCCAAAATTAATCCACATCCACATCAAAATTTTGAGGAGAGCTAAAAACCTTAATATAATATTGGACTTGATACTGTGATCCCTTCTAAAAATTGTTACAATATGAACTCTAATTGCAATTGATTCATTATTATCATCAAATGTCATGCCAAATTTAGAGCATAGCTCCAAACAAAAAGTATCCCAATTTTGTTCAAACAACTTTTCTTATTACACAAATACATGAAAAGGTTTTGTACGGTGAGAAAATAATGTCAAAGACAATTGACACATTTAACTTGAAAGGCAAGACAATTAGATGAAGACAAAAGTTGGAATCTTTAAGAAGTTTGAACTTTGCATGTTTACTAGACTTAAATCACGTCCCACCTAAATGTCATAAGTCATAACCCCAAGAGAAACAAGATTGATGAATATTTTTGGGAATAGAAGAAATGGAATTTTTCCTTCCAAAAAGAAGGCATAATAAAATGGGGCGGACATTTCATTTGATAAAAGATTGAAGAATTTGTGATTCCAAATAGAAAAGTAGTCAATAAGGTTTACGATTCCAAAAAGAAAAAAAAATTAAATAGCCAATTTTAATGCTTTAATTTGAAGGTATATGTACCATGAAAGTTACAAGGTACATGCAGTGTTTTTTTTCCGATTTTGTGATGTAGCCAAGGTCATGATCATCTACAAGCTGATTTACCCAAATTTGACTATTAAAAATATGAAAATTTAAACATCCTTATATCTTTTTATCTACCCACTTGAACCATGCACAGAAATATGGTAATATGGAAAAAAAATCCTATTTTGTTGATTTTTCAAAAAACATTGAATTTGCCACCAAAAAATTTCAAAATTTTCACAACAATGTGAAACTGCACACACAAAAGAATTGGCTGAAGTGGTCGCATTTAAACAAACACTCACTTTAAATATTGTCCAATTTCATATCTTTTACATGAATGGGGATGGGGAAATAAATTAATAATCCTGTGAGGGAATATGCAAGGAATAGATACCTATAGATGCATTGCTCTTGGTCAAATAGCAACTCCAGATCCATGCAATAATATTGTCAGCACCTACTACTACCATTGCAAGTAGTTTACATTCTAAGAACTCCCTCAAGTCCCTCTTATGATATGGCCAATGGCTAATGGCCAAAGTTTTTCCCTTCCCTTCCCTTCCAGGAATTGGCCAGAATGTTGAAAACAAAAACCAAAGGGCACCACCTGCCAGCACCATAAGAAAACCTCAACTTGGTCCCACACACCTTATTGTATACCTACCCAGTCTACCAAGCTAACTCAGTCAAGCTAACCCTAAACCACATAACCCTTAGAGAGTAGTACTATATCCATACCCCCAGTACCTAGAGCATGCCAGAAATGACGAGTTGAGGTCAAATTCATACACTAAGAAGGCACCCTTGTTATAGTTTCTTAGATCTTTCTTTGGCATAAGAAGCCAAACAACAAAGGAAACAACAAAAGAACTAAAAAGACTTGGAAACAAGCTGATTCAACTACAACTTAGCTTAGAACAACAAATTAGAACCTTCTACTTCCACTTCATACTACCTTAGGTAACTTACACCTATGTAAGTATAAGTGTCATAAGTAAGTAGGTAGTACATGTAAGTTGTGTTACTATGTAGGTACGTAAGTCTAGGTGAGGCACTTGGTGACTACTAGGTAGGTAGATGCGTGTGGATGGTTGGTACATAGCTATGGGACCCAAACACACACCGCAACAAGTGTTTACTCTGGCCTATTCTATATTAAATTATATGCTATATGTAAAGTCCGTAAAGTCTGATGGTATCATAATATGGTTGCTGAATTGGGCTTCTTCATCGTTTGTCATCTATCATAGTACTTTGTTGAACTGAACCCATTGAGTTGACAACAATGCAGCAAGCGCCGGCACAAATTTCTAGTTTATCTGGAGCTACTCACTTCATAAAGCTCAACTTTTCCTCCGCAATGGGTGTGGGTGTTTTGTGTTTTGTTTTTTTTGAAGTGCCCCACCTCCTTCTGTTCTGTTCTCCTGTCATACCCACGAGCTATCACAGAAAAATATACAAATGAATTTTCTGCCAATGCTTTACGCCAGGTAACGCCCTTGTAGGGTCATGTTCTATCTTTGGTTATAAATTCTGTTTCTTTTTACAATCTTTTTTCAGCCCAACATTTTGAAAGCTACAAGGACACCAAATATATGTCAAAATTATGTGATGATGATTAAGGGATTTCTGATGTAAGATGACAAATCTTGCTTTTGTTTCATAGTTTTCCTTACTTTAATGATAACCTTATATATGCAAGGAGCTACCGCAACATCAACTGAAATGCCTTTTCAGCAATACAATCCACAGCTATAGGTTTGTAAGACCACTTTGACCTACACATTCTCAGAAGAAGTTTTTGGAGCTTGAGATTAGTATGATTTGGGCAAATAAAAGAACTTTGTTACAAATTTTTAGTTAATAGTCTTGTACAAAGCTTGTGAACCGCACCCAATTGAGCAGAGTCTGGACTATGGAGCTCCCAAGTGAAGAATCTTCTTATTACCCATGTGCCAGTAATATTCACCAAACTGTTTTCTGCACACACATCCCTTGTCACAAGAGACTAATGCTCAAAGCTACAAAAAGAAATTACATTGCATGATTCCATGCAGATCAACACAGATCTTCAAAGTACCTCTTCATATTCCCCAAGGGTTGTGTAGATGATAATTTAGTTATAAACTGAAAATGCAAATTGGAAGATTGGTTAACATACTTGTAGTCAATTGAACATGCATGGGGACATCCATCAGCTCCTTTGGTCCCAAGTTCACCACAGAATTTGAATTTTGAATTTTTTGAATTACAATTTTCTGTTCATTTAAATTTGAAACCCCTCCTAAATTCAATTATTGCAACTTTTAACAAAACAACCTGATACCCACCAAGTCAATTAGCCTCCCACAGGTGATCCCCTAAAACCCTGAACCTGCAGGATCCAGAAATATTGTTCCAAAACTTCACAAGAGTTGGTAATAATGTACTTGGCTACCAGCTGCGAACAAGGGTTGGGACATAACAACCTTGTCGTTACACTGAATTTTGATATACGAAAACCCAGACTTAGGCATAAACCCTTAAACCCAACCTAGAGAACACAAATGCCTCCCACATTTGTGCAAGCAACTTCTTCGAATAGGTGGTGGACCGGCCTATTCCCAATAAAGACAATGTGCTTCACCTTGGCTGTATGGCACTGATGCAACTCACTGAGCAGCTAGGGTTGCTAGTGATGCCAAAGTTCTCTGATGCAGGATCCTCAGATAGTAGTGAGACATCACATTTGGCCAGCTTGGATGCCTCGTTCCATCCACCCACATCTGGAAGTTCAGTAAGTTCAAGTTCAGGTGGCTTTGAGTTTTGGATAATCTCAGGAATTTCAATGTTGGCATCTCTAGATAACATTGCCACGATGCGTGACATTATGGGTCGCTTTGTAGCATCTGATTGAGTGCATAGCAATGCAATAGTAACCACCCTGATTGCATCTTCTTCTGAGTAGCATGGATCCTCTACTAAGGACCGGTCGATAACATCCTTCAGCATCTTCTTCTTGTGTAAGTCCCAAGTCTGCATTTCAGTCATTTTTTCCAGTTCAAAGAGATTAATACATTTTTTACTTATATAAACAAAAGAATGGGGATGTAGTGAAAAAACCATCACAAAATGGATGATGAAATTTTCATGAAATTTCAAGACGAAATGAAAGTTCATTATGTCATTGAAATTCTTACATGTCATCCTCTTATTTTCCTGGTAAGTGAAATGTATGGAGTTGAATGAGAAGAGTAAGACAATCAATAGAAAATCTACTGTGTGGGGAAACTTGCCCAATCAAGAAGGTATGCTGTATCTGAGGGCAGGCGGAGGTCAAAGTTGCTGCGACCGCTGATCAGCTCCAAGACCACAACTCCAAAGCTGAATACATCTGCCTTCTCTGTGAGCTGTCCCCGTAATGCATACTCTGGTGCCAAGTACCCTCTTCACCCAACCCCCAATCAAAAACATTTAGTAGAATTTTATTTTAGTTTTGTGGACTTCTCCATATTTTCATACATTTTACGAAGACAGAAAAGAAAATTGCATGTTTGATCTTAGAACCTTGAGTTGCATCTTGTGGCACACAAAGTATTTGTCAGTAAATGAGAGTTAGGCTGTACTTTGTTCCAGCAACACGGGTGCTGACATGCGTTTGACTGTCCAAAAAGAAACGTGCTAGCCCAAAGTCAGCAATCTTGGGATTATAATCTTCATCCAATAAAATGTTGCTTGCTTTGATGTCACGGTGGATTATCCGGGTGCGGCACCCTTCATGCAAATATGCCAATCCCTGTGCTGTTCCTAGTATAATCTTCATTCTTGTCAGCCAATCAAGTTGCAACACCTGCTCCTCATCTGCATCAGCGTAACATCTTTCATACATCAGCATTTACCATTCTCTACAATGTTAAAACCAGTTCATTGTCATTTCAAGGTGGGGGGCCATCGTCCATCTAACAGGTGAAGGTAACAAGTGACTAAATAAACATATAATAAATAATCTAAAAAATCTTCAAGTCCTTTCATAGAGTTAGAGATGGACCCAATGAACACCAACATCAGCTGAAAAAGCTTTAATATTTCTCTATATTTTAGTACACTTGGAATTTCTAATCATTTTTTGCTCATTTTTGTGGTATGCCTTTGCATTAAGCAACAATGTGTTATTCAGAAGTTGCTACATGTGCAAATTCACCAAGGAAATAATCAAAAGATGAAGGACTGAAATAGATCAAAGAATATTGCATACCGAATAAGGCTTGGTGGAGGCTCTTATTGGGTAGGAATTCATAAACCAAAATGCGCTCATCACCTTTGAGACAACAACCTTGAAGCTTGACAAGATTACGGTGTTGGACACTTGTAATGAGAACCACTTCGTTCAAAAACTCATCATTCCCTTGTTTTGAGCCTACCGAGAGTTGTTTAACAGCCACCTCCGTACCATCAGTCAGCACACCCTAAAGTCAATCAAGCAAATATCAAAGCTATTCAGCTTTACAAGATAGGATTAGGGTTTAGGGTTTAGAGAAGCCCCTGCTATAATGGGGGGAAAAATTCATTTTGCAATGAAGCTCTAGACACACTACTGATGGAGAAAGACCTTACTGTTCTATATTAGTCAGGAGAGCATAACAATCTCAACATTCAGCCATTAATCAGCATTGGTATATATATATATATTCTGCATACCTTGAAAACAGATCCGAATCCACCCTCCCCAAGTTTATTTGAGATATGGAAATTCTTGGTGGCCTTTTTCAACACACTGTAGGAAAAGAGTGTGGGTCTTGATTCAACTCTCATGATATCTGATCAAACACAAAAGCAACAAACCTTGAACAATTTGCACTTGTCTCATTTATGCTGACAAGCTAGAACTAGTGTAACTCAAAACTTGCAACAAAATTTAGACATCCTAATTAGACTTCAACATGAGATCCTTAAAAGCATTAATAATGGAATTCATTCAACTTTCTAGGTTCCAATCAGTCCACCATGAAAAAGGAGTCAGAGCGACTTCAGGATTACAGGGCACATAAGCTAAAAATTAAGCATAACACATTCCCATTTGATAATTTCACATATTGCTCCTTTTCTTGCATAAAGGCTAGTGTTGTATGGTAACAACTTTAACATTGACTAAATTTGCATCTCCCAAGAGTTGAGCTATGTGAATTCAGAACCTAGACTTAAAACAATGCTGATTATACCCAGAGGAAAAATTAGGGTTTGACTTATAATAGCAAGCTTCTTCGTTGGAACCCAACAACAAGTCAAGATCAAGACTCAGTCAGACAAGCTTGGACATAGAAGAGTAAAAGTATATTTAAGCTTACCATCTATATCCTGGAAAGTGTCTGGAAACCTCAAGCGATGTTTCTTGCGCCGATAGAAGAACCATGCTAACACAGCTATGATAACACACACCACCGAACCCCCTACAACTGAAGCCACTATGATCACTGCACCCCACCAGGTTGTTAAGGACACATGATTGCTCAAAACGTCTCTCATGAGATATTTTTCATGATGTGATCCATCACTTGTACAAAAATCAACTTAATGTGCCAACACTACTACTGAAGCTGGTTAACCTTAACCTCTGCACAAGGAGGGGTGTGAGAACATATAGAAATCAACACACAATTCATCATTAGAGGCAGCTTGGAGCATCATTTGAGAAATAATATATTTCCTTTATGGACTGGAAGAGGGAATTAAGAGCCCACCCAAAAAACCAAGCAATGCAAGAAGTGGGGATATCCAAACACAAAGAACACTTTCTTTCCAATGGTAAGGTTACAGAAATTTCAGATCCAACAAAAACAAAACAGCAACAAATCAGCCAAGCATGAAAAAAAGGAGAAGAAACCCAACACAGAGAGGAGGAAACAAAAACCAAAAACAATAACCACAAAGTTACTAAGGAGCAGTTTGAACTAGTTTGATGGCCATTGAATGTATGTTGAAGGACATTCAATAGCACAACATGTATGGTATTGATCACCCACCATAACATCCATGTACTGACTTCTTCAGCTTCCAGCAGTAGTGGGTGTAGTAGGTCAGTATTGAGTTTCTATCACAAGGCCATGAGCAGTGAATAGGAGGAAAACTCCGCATTCGTACTCATGTGTGGCTAAACAAAAACCTAAAAAAAGAGAGGAAGAAAGACCAAAACCAAAAGCCCAAACCCAAACCCCAAAAGGAGAGTGCAAAAACCTACGTGGAGATGAACCACAGGCAGGTTTAAGGTTGGAGCAGATATCACAAAACTTGGTGACATTGCAGAGTTCAGGCAGAGCGAGGCGACGCGCAGGGATGATGCCCATATGGGCTGCAGGCATGAAAATGTAGCGGCAAAAGCATCGGGGCGCGAAGTATGTGGACGCGTTCAGTACCCCTGCGCAGCAAGCGGGACTTGGGGTCTCGCTGATGTTCTTGGAATAATCACCACAAAAAGCGAACATCTCTGAGGGATTTATATAAGCAGTCCAGCAATCAGGTCCGCATTTCTGATCATTCAGTAGCTTGGGAGTTGGAGCGCTGCAATTTGGCTGTGGCAGAAGCTCCTGCTGCTGCGGCAGCAGCAATGCATCACGAACTGCTGCTTCCTGATCTAGTGAACTCACAACTGCTGCACTCCTCAACGACGCCCTAGTACCAGCCGCCAGCAACGTCAGTATAAGTGCAACAAGCATGACTCCCACGACGTTTCCAGCACCCCGAGCAGCGCCTGTTCGACCCGGGAAGTTCATGATCATATATTATACTCTCCACGATATATATTTCTTTCCTCGATCACGCACTGTCGACACTCGAATGAATCCGCGAAGTCGAAGAAGAATGAACAAATATCACGCGTATAGATTTTTCGTGCAACAGCGCCAGTTATATATTAACAAGCTGCTGGATATCCCGCCATCGACCATGGCCAAGTACTCTACTAGATCTACAACATGAGCATGACGTTGTAATTAATACTAGTATCCATATTGCAGATCACCGCCATCTGCACCTCTTCGTGACCAAGTTTCAGCTTTCTTGATCCAAAACGGCCGTTGCTGCAACACATAGAGCAGCTCGTCAGAGATGATCAGTCGAGACATTTAGGGGGTGAAAAAAAAAACCAAAAACTGCTGAAGTTAGTAGTCCTCGTCCCCATCATCATTTCTGTAAAACTAAGAATTAGAAACGGGCACCCATCTTGCAACAACAACATGAGAGCTCCCTTCTAGCTGGTACAGATCTGAGTAGAGACTTCTACTGATCAAGTTATAACTCCAACAGTTACATCTGAGGATCGATAGACACAATATATATGTATATTGAGCACACTAGATCTAAATTTCTTCATCTAGCAGATCAGCTAGCTAGCTAGTTAGTGTGCTGCAGACAGACTTGACACAAGTTTGGAGCAGCAGCAACAGCAACAAGAGCATTATTATCATGTGCATGAAAAGGGCTGTCGGTAAAGAACTCAAAACAGAAAAAATATTAATCCACTCTCATGGGGCTTAAGAGCAGCAGCAGCAGCAGCTCCTCCCTCCTAATCAGCAGCTGCTGTTACAAAAGCTCATGATAGCTACCACCTGCCGCCTGGCTAGCGCTCCAAAGCTGGAAACTGCAACAGTCAAAAAAAACAGAACAAAAGTTGTGGTGGATGAGGCATGGGTGACAATCAGATCAGAGACTGGAGAGTAGAGAAGGACTCCAGACGATGGATGGATCCATGGATGAATAGATGGATGGATCCATGGATCCATGGATGAATAGATGAATGGATCCATGGATGAATAGATGGATGGATGGATGGATCCATGGATATATGGATGGATGAATGGATGGATGAATGGATCCATGGATGGATAGATGAATGGATCCATGGCTCCATGGATATATGGATGGATGGATTGATGGTCACAGCTGCTGCACAAGTACTGAGTTCATTACTACGTCCTAGCTAGGCTAGGCTAGGCTAGGCTAGGGTTTGTAGCGCAACTGGTGGTGGTATTGACGCAGCATGTGCAAAGGTAGAGTGTGCAACAGAGTACCTGCAACAGTTGCTGTGATTTAATTGTTATTATAGCCGATGCTGGTGGTACTGCTGATGTGGTTGGAGTGAATGAAATTGGAGAGTACCCAAATGAATGCGCGGGGGGAGGGGCTGAATTCATTACAAGCTGCTTCACAGTACTCATCAGCTTGCACGCCACTAACTAGTACCGACACTCTTTGGTTCGGTTATCTACTTCAAGGCCTCTCTCTCTCTCTTCAGGGTTTCTTTTGAGGTTTTCATCATGTGGTCAAAGTGGCTACTATCATACAGAAAATCATTTAGCCAAAATTGTTATTTGCATATTAGATATCGGAAGTAGGAAGGAAAAACAGAACCTTTTTTTATATTCTTTGCTACCTGCTGGAAATTATCTTAAAATTCTGGCGATTTGAAGAACAAAAAATTCGTCTTCAAAATCTGGCAAGTTTGGGCCATTTTTGTCCTTTGAAAATCTTTGAATAGTTCAAAATCATATTTTTCAGGTCAAAATTTGAAGAAAATTCACTACTAAAAGAGTCGTTGGAGCCCCCTACTGCGACATTGGGTGAACCAACACAATGTTGGTACTCAATTTTATTTTTTTCCTCCAACAAATCGCCAAAAGGCAAGTATCAAATTGAACCCATGACACCCCCATTGTAAAACCAAGGTCATGATCCGCTACAATTCACCTAAACCTAATGCTACCAAGTGGCAACACACCATCTTGAAACCCTAAACCTAACCATCGCTAGTTACATTACAAGGATTCTACAACTCCAAACTTAGGAGTATTTCAATCTTTAAACTCCACAAGCCTTTTCAACTTTCTTTGTAACTCAAGCTTTGAGACTTGTTTTTTTTGTCTTTTTTGTTGCCCAATTTGCATTATGCAAATGTTTGATGGCTTGTCATTTAAGAGTCGAGATTTAAGAATGAACACCGAGGAAGGATGTATCAAATTGTCAATAGTTAAGAATCCATTGGTGATGTGCACTTAGGTTTAAAGCAATTGTAATGTGTGTCCATTGTTAGTGTGCATTATGCACTCAAGTTTAGGGCAACCACAATGTGCACTTAGGCACTAGGCAATGGGTAATCTTCTTGAGTTGAACGATTTGGGGATTATACTTTTGATTTCTAGGATTTGGTTTCACAAGCTACAACACACCTCAAATCAACCGTTGTCTAAACAAGCTCCAATAAGAGTTTCCAATTTTCACATGCTAAACATTAAGGTTTTTGTTTTGTTACAAGCTTTTTGCAATAGGTTTAAGGTTTCCCTTGTAGTCTCTTGGATGTTGTAATGTTATCATTTTACTTTCTTATTTGTTATAATATATAACCAAGTCATACATACTTCCATCATCTAAATTCCATGGCCTTTCTAGAAATGTTGAAAATTTTCAAATTCAAGTTTTTTTTCCTTTTTTCCTAGCCTCATCAAAGTGAGGATCATCCTTCTTTTTCATAACCACCATCTTTTGTTGTTTTGTCTAATAACAACCCACCCAAGTATCAATGCTTAGAGTTTATGTAAATTTTTACTATTACAACAAAGATTCAAAGCATGCCAAAAATGAACACACATACACCACTCATGATTAACCTTTTGTTCTTATAAGCTTATAGTTATGTGCCCAATAAACAAAAATGCAAATTTGTGCAATTTGATGTGCTCTTCCTCCTTGTTCATGATTATTATTGTTTTCATAATCAATCATCTCAATCCTCCTTTGTGTAGAAATAATTGATGTTTTTGGCACATCTAACAACATTTTTTTCTACATTAAAATGTTCACGTGAATTTGGTGGTTTAATGTTGAAAGAATTGGGTGAAATTGGTGAATATGGATTGCAGTGGGAACAATGTTTTCCAAGGGAACCAAACCAAGGTGACATTATAGTTCAAGGAAAACTTTAAACCCTTTTTTACGAAGTTAATTGTTTTATTAACAAAGTTAATTTGGAGGTTGTTAAATATATTAAAATTGGATCTAGTGCATCAACTAAAAGGTGTTTCGCTAAGTTTACATTTCTTTTTGTTCATAACCCAAAAAAAATCATGAAATTTCAAGTTTATGAATATTGAACACTATAAGCAGCAAGTTTTTTAGAAATGTCAAAACAAGGTGGATTTCTATCTTTCTTTGGTGAAATAGGTATATCCCAAATTCCACACCTTCATTGTCAAAATGCACTGTAAAAGTGAAATAAATGAAGTTGCATTGAAAACTTTGAATGATTTATGTGACATTGAATTCATTATTGGGCTATTCTATGTTTGTTTATGATTTCATTCATTCAATTAAACTCACATAGGAAAAGCTCTACAAACTTTATTGCGATCCATATGTCAAATTTGAATATTTTTTCTTTAATAATTTTAATTATATTGAGGCCTTAACAAATGAATTGGTTTTTTAACCTAAATGGTGGAAAGGATGATGTGTATTTCATGTTTCTTTTTGTTGGACACCAATACCTTGTTTATTAATCTATTGTTCAACGGCATTGGAGATTTACAACCTATCATCAAAATTATTTTTAATTAGGCTATCAACAAGATGAAAGAGGGATGTGAGGGGCAACTTGGAACCTTGTTTCAAAGCTTGAATGTCACTTCTGAAAACATTAGTTTATGATTCCCTTGGGTGTTATTTATCCACAATTTTTGGGTTAAAATCTAGTAAAAGCAAAGAAAAGTTTTCACATTCACTTAAGAATGTTGAAGTAACTTTTTTATCCCCCTCACAATGTGGTTGATTGTGACAATTTTGTGATTATTTGTTATTAACGCATGTTCTTGATTTGCAAACAAATTTTGTCAAAATGACCATGGTTCATAATTTTGAACTAATTTTGTAAGAGAATAATGATTTAAACCTTGGCTTTAGTACAAAGTTTCTACATCCACTATCCTCAACTATAAGTTTTTAAAATACATTAAAGTGGTTGGGATTTGTTATCTAAGTCCTTGGTTCTATTGAAGATTAATTGACTTTCAATACTATTGATTTCATGAAAATCAAGTTGCAAAACTAGTTGAACAAACGTTTGGATCTATGCACCAACTTTATAATCAACATTTTTTTATGTTGTAAAATAAGTCATCACCAAGTGGCAAAGCAACTTCTGTTATTATGTGGATGTGTAGTGAAGTCCTAACATCAAGTTAATTAAAATTGCAGGTTTTTTGGATTTCAAATTTGGATGATGAATCACAAATACGAATGTGCCATAATTTTGATGTGGCTTTTGCAAATATATAAATCACACAAGTTTGATATTTTGCTTGAGTTTATATTTGCTTCAATTTTTTTAATTTATTGTCTTCAATTATAAATTTGGTATGCATGGAGGGGGGTCCAACTTGCAAGGAGATTTGTAAATTATGATTTTTTTGTTGTTCCAAAATAATAAGTAGAGGACACATATGTGAGATGATGTAATGAATAGCAACTTACATGAGCATTGCTGAAACCAAAAAAATAATAAAAATAAACATCAAAATAGGTCTTTCTTTTACCTCTATTTTTATTGTAAACTTAAAAGTATGGGTTTTTTTTAATTAGCTATGATTGCAAATTGAGCAACACCTTTTGGAGGGTGGGGTTTCACATCCCTGCGAGGATCTTAAGTTTCAAACCAAGTTTGAAAATGATACTACAAATCATTGACTATGAAATCCAACAATTCCAAGTTGTTTTTCCCAAAGGTGAATTCAGACCTTTTGCCATTTTACCATCTCATTAATATTCATACCATTGTCTCGTGTGAATGTTGATCAATTTTGAATTGAGATATTTGTCAAATTATGTGTGATTGCCTAATAATATAGTGGCTATATTCCATCCATCATTTTAGTTATTTGCCTTAAAATATTTTGCCAAATGTATTGAAGCAAGATCATATTGTTGATCCCATCCTTCATGAAATTGTATGTGAAAACTAGATGTGAGATAGACTTAGGCTTTTGCCAATGAATTTATTCTTTGAAAAGAAAGGAACTTTGTTTTGTGTTGTAAGTAAATTGTCACATATCACAGCTCAAACCCTAAACCAACTTTCCATTGTTGCTCCTCTTTGAGGAATACATGTGCCAAAATCCTTTCTACTCATCACACTAATGGGGGACTCACATTGATTTTTACAAAGGTCTTGCAACTTTCAAGTCTTTCAAAATTCAGTCACTGTGTATTGTAGCTTTTTTAATTCAATCATCTTATTCTGCACTTTTTGGATTATTTTCTTTGCAAAACTTTAAAAGGAGTTTTGAGAGTAAAAGTTGTTCCAACAACCATGTGGCAACTTTCTAGGAAGGATGCTGATTATAGTGATCATTTTGTACAACTTAAAAAAATTTCCTTTAAAAAAAATAATAAAGGACACAAATTCTAATTGGATTGGAATTTGGAGACTGGGGTTCTTGAGTCTCGATTTTGAAACACATTTGTGACTTGGGAGATTACATTAAACCTGATGCAAGAATTTTAATCATTGTATATGAGTTGGTTTGTAACTTGTAACTTGTAAGCTGCAAACTTGCATTCTTGCTTCTGGTGGCCTCTTGTTTTGGCTCAAATCTACTCCCTTTGAAATCACTCCATAGTCATATAGACTACTCTGTCAGCCACCATGTCGCCAAATACATTACCCTGGCAGCCATTTGTAATGTTGTAGTCAGTCTGTGGCCAATTTGCAAGTGGCAACTGCCCATCTTGACCACTCCATGAAATAATTTAAAGCACCCAATAGGCTCCAACTCAAACCAAAAATTTAGTTAGCTAGGCTAGATGCAGTCTGAGCAGTGTAGCCAGATGAGCAACTAGCCAGTGTACAAAATAAAAATGACTAGCCTAGTTGGTTCCATTTTTGGCCTTAGGTCTGCTTCACACCAGGAATCATCAGGGCTGATGTTCGACCCAAATCAATGAGGTGAAGGTACCAACATGGGTGCTAGTTCACCCTGGACCTCCCTCTGCTGCCTGCCATGAAAAAGCATTCATTCAAATACTAGCAGCCTACAAAACTTCAACAGCTACTCTACCCACCAGGCTTAAATCTGATCATAAAGGATCATGGTATAGGACTTTAACCATGGCTACTTAACTTGCTTATTATGCCTTTCTCTAGTGTATTAATTTTTTTCAACTGCATAGACTCTACCTGATCTATGGGAGTTTAAACACTGGTAAGCTACCTAAAAGATTAACCAGTTCTACCATTCTGCCCCATATATATCTGTACCTTACATTCTCTCTTTTTATTTCACAACTGCATACAGTACCCAGTGCCCCTACCTCTATGAGAACCATATGTACATACTATTCTCACAAAGAGCTAGCTCTTGGATGACTCCAAGAAGAGACCAAAAACCTAACAGGGAATCGTGCAACATGGAGTTTTGCAACAAATTTCCCAGGGAGTCTTGTAGAGAAAGAAAGTTCAATTATGCCATCTGCAAGGGTGTACTGTGAACCAATGTCAAAGGGGAAGTCGGATTGACATTAGTTGTGAGAGGGATTTCTAACAAGGATTACTGAGAGCTTCCTCACAATGCAGACAGGGAGTTGTATGAAAACTCCTTGTGTTTCCCAACTGTCTACAATGCACCTCTCTAGGACTTTAGAGCATCTCCACCAATGCTCAGGATGTGACCCTGCACTGGAAATCTTGGATGAGGTTCATCAGTCAAATCCAGTGAATCTACTACTACTGGAAGACTGCTGGGACCCTGAAATTTTTTTAAACCTTTCAGTTCAGAGCCCTGGTGGAGTCTTGGAACAATCTAATAAACACAATCCAATAGTATTGATTGACTGCTCCCTGTTTCTGATTGGCTAGATAGTTTGATTGGTCCAAGTGGGTTGCTATTAGTAGTCTCCACACCTTTTGCAGTCCCAGTTTCAGTTATATTGGTGGGGTTGGAAAAAAAGGTTAGTACCCTAAACTAAAACTTGGATGTGAGAAATATTTGTGCAGGGTCAGGTACTTTGCATATGTACCTGTACCATTAGCTCTACTGTATTTCACAACTGCATACAGTACACCTTTGTGGGACATTAACCATATGGATCTACTTTTATGTATCTACTTTCACAACTGCATTACATTCTACTTAGATGGTACTTAATTATATATGCACCCACTTAGAGCATCTCCACCCCGAAAACTGTAAACAACTCCTTTATTTTACAATAGCATATCATTTAATGATCCCCACCCACAAACGTCATAAAAGTCCCTTCACACACTAAAAGACCTTTTATGTCTTTACATCTGGACGAGTAATGGTCACTGTCCAAATCCATAGTAGAAAAAAGCTTTTAAAGGGGTTAAAGTGACCACTGCAAAATGGACCAGCGACCAGCAGCAGGATTTGTGCTATCCTCCTGCAAGATTTAATGAAAAGGGGTGTTTGCTGGTGTGTGGGGGTGGAGATGTTCTTACCTTCGTCTCCTGTATTTGTCAACTGCATACAGTCAACCTAGAGGGGACTTTTAACTATATGTACACCTATCTACCTTTCTCTCTTGTATTCTATAATGGCAATACAGTAACCTGCAAAGTTCATATGGGGTGGTGTTTAGTGTCCTGCTTGACCTAGAAGACACTTTTAACCAAATACATGTTAAGTTTCTCTTGCAGCTAGTACAAAAGCATTCAAGACAATATAGAGAAGGAGCTGGTGCTACCCCACCCAAATCTACCTACAAATGATTTTAAAGAATCCCTTCTGTAGATTTTATTTTTGCTGCTGGTTCCTCCAGGAAATTGCTTTGCTCAGGGATGTGTTGGCTTTCTTGAGGGATGTGTACCTCACACTTCATCAAGGTTGTCTAGAGGAGCTGCAAGATTCAGCAGCCTTTGGGAAAGCTTCTGCTTGCATCATTCCAAGATATGATGAGTGTTTGTTTGGTGGCCCTTTGTGAGCCCCAATCATTCAGCACAAAGTTCCCTGAGCTAGAAAGTTCCGGGAGCCAGAAAGTTCCATGAGTTCGAGAGATCATTGCCTAACCTTGTATTCCCAAACCCATCAAGAGGCACTTAGTTGAAGTACTCAGGTGAAGAGTATTATGAAACTAAACATAGCTAGATGACCGGGTGTGTGAGTGGGAAGAGTTCTTATTCATACTCCTTCAAGAGTGGGAGGGATCTTACATTTACAAGTAGGCATAACATTGCTCCCACTCTTAAGGAGTAATCGCAAGATCCGAGATATTCATCCATGAATTTTGTAAGGTGCCCTCCAAATACATCTGAACATTTTGCCCAATGCAAGGTATTTATAAATTCATTCAATAACTTTACTTAATCTAAATTATCAAATTTCTTTTATCAAATTTTTTTTTTTCCCCCCCTTGTGCTTTAGGAACTTATTTTTGTATGTTTTGGATTGCTAGCTTGCATTCATGGTTTTCTTACAAATTCAATATTAGGAATCTTTTCTATGGTTTTTTTCTAATTGTTAGCATTTTTTTGTAAAAATTCTCTTAATAAAGTATCAACAACTACTAGACCAATTTGTGCATAATCTATCATCAAACCAATGCCTAAATGGCCTATAAATAGGTAAATCATATTTTGTGGCATTTGCAAATTTAGTTGTTTACCAGAATTAATAAGGGCCTTAAAGGGCATGAAAAAATAGTTGTATATGAAGCAAAGAAAACCATAAAGAAAACCATTATTTTTACTAAGGTGAAAAGTGTGAAAACATAATTTCAATTACTCATATGACCTTATACGCAAAACCTTTAGCCATCATTTGCAAACATTATGCACCTTCAATGAACTATCAAGTAGGATAAAGGTGCAAATATTTGTAGAAGGCTGAGGACAAATTAAGTTTAAAGGATTAAAAATTAACATTCATTCCAAGGAAAAAAAAAAGTTGTTTAAATTATCTTTTCAACTTGTATTTTCTTTACATTTTAGGGGATTTGTATAATCTATGAACAAAAATAAAAGGAAAAAGACCCATTTCATGGACAATCATGATGACGCAAACACTACTATAGACATTATACATGTTTTCAAACCCTTACATTGGAAATATAATGTTTAATATAAAATTTTGTTACTTATATTCCAAGCTGACTAATTAGGATCATTTTAATTGAACAACAGATATGTATGTCTCATATGATTAAATTCAATTTCCATTTTAATTAGATCAAACACCATTGGGTACATGTGGACTATGCAATGCTTACAAGTACATTATAATTATAGTTGCATAACTCAATCATATCATTTTAACATGTTTTATAATGTGCCATGTGTGAGGGAAATATGCGATTTTTGTTGTTTTATATGCAAAATGTATTTTTTTAAAAATTTTGTATCAATCATTTATAAATTAAAGAAAGTAGTTATATGTTTATGATAACCATATGATTTAATCTTATCCTTCTTCAACAAGACAAGGTTGACAATGCCATCCATTAGAAAAGTTTGTACATATCAACAACTAATGCAATCTATTCTTTATATATATATATATATATATAAGGAAGAAAAGTCCTACAATAATGTTTTAGAATAAAATCAATAAGAACATGCATCATCATCAAATTGATTTTTTAGAACTCTTTCTTAATCTGATCTACTTCATCGTCTGGTTGGTGGAGGTAGATATCACACAAAAGAGATGACAATACACTTTTTTTTTGAGGTATTATCTTATCTTCATATATAGATCTTCCTATGCTTATTATGCCCACGTATCTGTGTTAACATATCCAAAAATGTTTATCAAGGAAATTTGAACATTTCATGTGAAAGTTGTACAATTTTTTAATCCTATCATATTTGGATAACCATGTATAAACAATGCATTTGATATGTTTTCACTAAGCATGGAATGTAAGTAGGAATGCAAAATAAACTATACATTGAAAGATATTATAAGTTTGGAATTTTAAAAATTAGCCATCAATATATTAATCAACAACTAACTACTAGGCTAACACAAAATTAACTACAATCATATTTATAATATAGGTCACTCTCCATCATCATGGACGACTACAAATGTGAGTGCTTTCATTAGTACATGTTTAGTGGACCAATGAATCCATTAAATCCCTATTAAATTTCATTTAGTGGGACTAGTGTATTCACTCAAAATCCAATGAAAGCATTTGGCAAACAAGGGACATATTTCTTGTAGCGATAAGCATGCCCTTCCAAAGCCCCAACATATTGCCATGAGTTCTAATCTAAACACTTATCATTAATAATGAGAATTAAAAAATTTCTAATGTGAATATTTCTTCAATCTATATTTTCCTTTACATGATAATGTTCAAACCTTGAATTCCAAGTTTCTTTCTAAACTTGTTATATTTAATCCTACCAAAAAGTTTTGTCAATATCTTAACAACTTGTTTTTGAATGGATAAAAATTAAATTTATTTCTTTAACTTATATATTTTCATGAATATAATGATAATGTGTTTCAATATGTTCAATTTGAACATGAAAGACCATGTTTCTAGCTTTATTAATGTTATTTTGATTACCACATAAAAGAGAAATGTGTTTTCAACCTATGATTCCTAATTCCAAAAGAAGACTTCACAACCAAGACATTACCTTTTATCCTTCAGAACGCGCACAAGAATCTATTTCAATGGGAAAAAAAACACAATCACATAGGTTGTTTCTTGGAGCACCATGTTATAATTATTTCCAAGTTTAATGATGTACTCAATTTTTGAATGTCTTGTTTCTTTATCACATGCCTAATTGGAGTCAATGAATCCATCAAGACCTTCATATTCCTTGCTCTTAGAGACAATAATCCATAGTCCTTTTTACATATTTAAAATTTTGTTTCATTGCTTCAAGATGGGTTTGTTGAACCCAAGATGTGAACATACTACCTACTCCTATTACATGTTTTTAGCATTTCAATAGTTTCATTAGCTCAACACATACTTTGTATACATGTTATGATGACATTGGTTGCTTACCAACAAGAAGGTCAACTAGCTCTCACATTTGATTTCAATGGATGGAATTCATGTTAAAGTGCATGGCTTCACACCATCCTAGAATTTGATAGTTTCTTTGAAGTATGTGGGTTTTTTTTTTTTTAATCACAAAGAGTAAGAGGTATAATCACAAATTGATGGCTTTGCAAGCTGAAAACATTTCTTAATGTATAACCCTAGCCCAAAATGTGGCAAATGGAACAAAAGTTGGATTGCAACCCCAATAGGTACCCACCTTCTTCTTATGAAGGGGTATAAGCAAAGGTCAAAAATGGTGACAAACTATTTTAGGAATAAGAATTTCACACACTCAATGAGAGAGGGCATAACATGAATATAGGCAGAAGGGGGGGGAGGGTGAGATTTTTTGGGGGGTGTTCCCAACATGTTCCCAATGTGTTCCCTTCAAGTTTTCTATCACCTTTTAGGCAATTAGATAAACCCTCTCTTTTTCCCTCTCTTTGTAATGGTAGCTGCCCTTTTAAAAGTTACCATGAAAATAATATTGCACAAGTTGTTGGGTGGTTCTTTGACATTTTTGAAATACGTAGGAACTGACCGTTCTTTTATTCTGATTTTTTTCAAATACCCAGAATCGGCAATGCTAGCTACAGATGTGTGTTGAATAATGAAATGAACGGTAATTAACAAAATTAATAATAATAATAATAATAATAATAATAAACCCCACCCAACACAGATAACAACCCTGTCATTATAACAATCAACCACAAGTCACCACATTAATTTAACCACAGATTTCAAATACCCTTGCAACATTGGAGATTGTTAAACTGAAGTTTACCACAAGTTAGCCAAATGGCTCGAGCATGGTGCTTTAATTCAACTTCCTTGAATTTGCAGGTATCTAGCCTAGCTCTCAAAGTTGGCAATCTCTAGAGATAACATTGCAACAACACTTTGTCATTGTTTTGGTTGCTTCGTAGCATCTGAATGAGTGCACAGCAATGAAACAATAATTGACCCTCATTGCATCTTCTTTGGAATAATGATAATAACAATTACAAATGGGTCCTGTAATGATCACCAATCTCAATAACATCGTCTCTTCAGCATTCTCTTCAGATCATGCGATTTCAGAGTCTGCAACTTCAATTTCCACATCAACAATTTTATTTTATAAAACAATAGACAACAATTACAGTTTATAGTAATGCCCCATTGTGAATTCACTTTAGCTTATGAAAACCATGCCTACTTTATCCGTCAAAAGTTGAAATAAGTCCCCCACACATCACCGTGAGCATTTTTGTCACCAAAATGTGGTAGCTCTGAGTACCGACTCTTTCCACTAGCTTTAAAAACTTGAACCCCACATAAAACATATTCAAATGAGGCCCACACACATCCAAGGTCACTTCAATTAGCCAATGCTCCATTAAGTAACATTCTCCACTTTTTGCATCAAAAGGCTAGTGTTGCTCTATGGTACCTTAAAAGGTGAGAGAATGTTAGTTTAGAGATGTGGGTATACTTCCAAGAGTGTGAAACTCTCACACCTACTATTAAATGAAACTTACCTAATGTCAACTAACTATGGTTACACACACACACCTATGTTTTGCCCTTTGGAATTTTCACTGAAATTTCCCCTGCACCCACCAATGGTTGTTGAGGTCATTGCTCATAAACTGTGGCTCAAAGTTCAAACCCTAAAATTCAACTCTAAAAGGTTGTAGCACCTTCCACGGGAGGTTCCTTAGTTTTTTAGGAACCTTAAGTGAAAGGTGCCGTCCCTCCTCTCAAAATGAATCACAACCATTCATTTATGAAAGCAAAATTCTACCAGTCCTATATGTATAGGAGAAGGTTCTTGATATAGGGCTTTCCAGATTTGAGGTCCCTTCCCAAGGCTGGTAGGCTGAGGGGAGGGGGACCGGAAATCCAGATTAATGGAGTTTAATTAGGTGTTAAATTTTTTTTCCCAAGGTGGCTGATTCTGGCTACCAAGGTTTAAAATTTGGTAGGTTTTTAAACTATTGTGAAGGCATAATAGGAAAAATTTAGGCTATTTACATCTGAAGAGTAAATATTCCAGCTCTAGAATAGCACTTAGAATAAAGCATAAATATCAAGATTCAACTTTGAATAAGGACAATGCATGATGCAACCCAAAAATATCCAATTGCATAAATGCTCATTAATCATAGGGTAAACCAGCCCATCATCGATCATCTGCCTATGATCGAACACTTGTTTTTATTTCATCATATGTGCTTCATTGTGAGTGATTTAAAATGTTATGGGAGCACTACCTCAAGTTCTAGAAATTATTTTTGAAATGAAGGGAAAGGAGTAATGAAAAAATAACAAGGAAAAAAAAAACTTTCCAACTTACAAAACATGTTTTCTTTTCTTCTCTTTGCACCCCTCTTACTTTCAGACCTCATAACTTTCTTATTTTGTATTCATTTTAAATCATTTAAAGTGCTATAAGAGTGTCACTTGAAGTTCTACAAATGATCTTTGAACTTTAATAGCAACAAAGCAACATACAATGATTTTTTTGGGTGTTTGGGAACCGACCTTTTTAACATTAGGAAGTTTTTTTTTTGAGTTCTTGATCCCGTCAATTTTGAGAGGTCATAACTTTTTCAATTCTATTACATTTTTAACGATTTTAAAAGTGCCACAAGCACAACAGGACGGGTTCAAGTTTTGTTTTGACACTAGAAACAATGAAGCCCTCCCCTTGGATCTAGCATGCCCTGAGTGTTTAAATGTTTGGTTTACCCTAAACCTAAAACCACTAGCACAGGAATAATCACTTGTGAGGGGATTGAACCTTTGAACCTAACCATTGTAAAATAAGTGTCCTACAAAACAAAGGCTAATTGAAAATAACACATATAAATCATATTATAATCACAAATATCATCTCACAAAAGGTATTAAAACTCGCAAATGGGTGAAAACACATTACACTGTCCATAAAGTGTTGTTACAAGGTAGTTTTTATAAGATTTTGGAATTTGTAATTGGCCATGTGATTAAATACAATCAATTAAAATGAACAAGGACTCAACACTACAATGTTATATATATTATAATCACATTGTATGAATTTCATGAATAGTTTTTGAATAATCATAACATAATGGACTTTCAAAGGAGTGCTTAAAAATTTGTAATAGTCCATTGATTCTCTATGCATTTTCATTTTTTTTTTTTTAATGAGTAAAAGATTCAATGCTAATATGATGTGGTAACATTGATATCAAGGAGGACTTTTTGGAAGGATTTTAATGATCAAAATTTTCTATGTACCTTGAATTATGGTTTTTTTATTATTAAGTTTTTTTATTTAATGAAAATACTATTTTAGAAGATCATTTTTCAAATTTAAATTTTTCATAAGATAAACTAAGGTTGAAAAAAATTTATAACATATTTCTAATGATAATTTGTAAAATGACTTGTGGGATTCAATGTATCTTGCCTTCACACTAACTTCATTGTGTTAATTTAGGCAATTATGGAATTCCACATGTGTTTAAAAGTGTTATACCCTAGTGTGCTTTCACCCAAATTGTAGAAGGGGAAATCATAAATTTAAAGTGGTTTTCATTGGGATTCACTTACACAAAAAATCAACAACCACTAGGCACTAGAACCCAAACAAAAAATATTCCAACTTTTGGATCAAAAGATTATATAATTAATAATTTTTTTCAATTCAAATTCTCACACCATATTGATGATGGTCTTCACACCGCTACTCATATATAGATACATATGAAAAATTACGAAAAAGTGTAAAACTTTTGAGAGAACATTTTGACCACTAAACTCAAGTTGGTAATGAGTCAATTACACAATTTGGATTTGCAAAATGCCAAAAATTGAAGCAATGTTTGTCTTCCATTCTCCCAAGGACTTGCACCATGGCAATTTTTGCCAATTTGAAATATTCTAAAATGAAACCAAAAAACATTTTGAATAGTTAAAAAAATGTGCCAATACCATTTGAAAGGATTTGGATATGTAGGTTTAGCCATGGCATCCAAAGCCTTGGATTTCATGCCAACTTGAACATGAACTGTCAAATGTCCAAAAAAGTTGTTGAAAGCATTTGAAACACTTGAACATCAATGCCCACCATCTTGGGTTGACAATAAATTTTTTTATTCATTTCCAAATGTTTATTAAAATATTTATTTACATTTGATTGAAGCCAATATTGTGAGTACATCACACCCAAATTGTCCATAATCCCATGAATAGGAAATTAACATTGCAACTTTACAATAAGGTACTCAATAGCCCCACCAAAGTTCAAACACAAACACCCACCCCATTAACAAAAAATCATCACACAAGCATAATGCACATTTGATAAATGCAAGTAAAACAAAAGAAAATGATAAAAAACAAAATGTGTTCCTTAATAGATGCATTTTATTTTTAAGAAAGGTTGTTTGCATCCATGTCATATGTCATCCATCCATGCTCGTTGGAACCCCAAACTTAAAATGTGTGATCAATTGAAGGGTCAACTCAACAACTTCATAAAAGCTAGCATGCAATGTTTCTTTTTCATTTTTCAATTTTAACATCACATCCATTGCAAGCATCTCAAGAAAAATCTTGTATTAAATGGCAACATAGGACAATCACGGTTTAGTTACACAAAAGGACTATCTCACCTCAAAATCATTATCAAGATTTGAATAATCATTACATTTATCAAATTAGTGATTCATTATTTTTGTATAGTTATTTTAAATATTTAGATATTTTTTAATCAAAGGGATTGTGATTGTTTGTGATTTAGATTATTTTAACATGCATTTAAATGTTCTAAAACACAACTTAAAAATTAGGTTCCATTGTGAAATTTTATCAAAAAAGAATCAATAGAAATAATAATATTTGTTCAAATTGTTTCATACTTTAATCATAAATAAAATAAAATATATTTAACATGTTGACACCTTAAAAACATTGACTTTGCCTCAAGACTCAAGACAATCCTTGTTCCTATTTTGGTACCCGAATTATGATTGAACTCTATATTCTATCTAAACTTTTTTTTTAAAAATGCAAACAAAAATTACTATAAAACCAAAACAAGAATGAAAATGTGACAATTTTTTCCAAATGACTAACCAGCTGTTCAATGGTAACCTGGGTTAGCCAATGGGAAGAAGGACTAAGCTCTCCTCCAACCTAGGTGTACCTAATCTCTGAGGTACTTACACATTCCATTTCAGCCCATGGATTTTAGAAGGACCTTTGCCCACCTCCAGCAAAGCTGAAGGTGTGTTCACACTTGGTGTTAGGGACTCTAGTGTTGAGTCCCCTAACATCATGGTAGTCATTCAGGACTTAAACCTACTTACTATGAAGAAAAAAGAATATTAAACAATTTTATTTTTTTTGAAAAAACTAAATCACCATGTTTCTACATATTGTTCAAGCAAGTAGCAGGATAATATAATTAAAAGATTTAAATAAATTTCTACTTTCATTGGTGGTCTATAGCCAAAATGTGGTTAAATCTCCTTGTGGATGATGACCATTGCGGCAACATCACAAAATTGAGAAAAAAGAAAACCCCACTAGTTCCAACCAACCCTCTTTGCAAGACTAGAATAACCAAATAACTAGATAGAGTTATTGGAGAGCTCCAAGGGCGAGGTGATAAATGGATCAACAAAATTGCTAGATATCCATGGGTGCTAGAAATTGTGAGAATCCAAGGCATTTTCTGCACTAGGTTTTTTGTTGTTGGCCTTTCCTACCAAGAAGGCAAGGATTATTGTGTATAGATTCATTATAGAGTGTACATAGTAGCCTAAGGGATTTTGGCCTCTAGCTAGTAAGTAGGTCTATTTTTACATGAGAAGTTTTGAAAGATGATATTTTGGGCTAGTGTTGAAACTTGAGAGATTAGTTATAATAGAGTTATGATATTTTCTTGAAGGATTTTGGTTTCTTTTAGAAGATTTGTTTGAAGATTATATTTTTGCACGGCAAAATATTTGAATTTCCATAATTCTAATTCTTTTGCCTTAAGACACTTTTTCATGTAAATGGCAAGGCCACCACCCCTTATTACATTTAGCCTGGTTGCAATCTACTCTATAGGCCCATGTACATAGTTGAGGTTGCCATTTAAAGGCCATCTAGTTTTTTTAGGTAATGACCTTTCAATTTTATGGGACAACTTGAATGGCCAGGCTTTGAGCCAATAAATGAATGCCATGTCAGCAAACTTTTTCTCACAACCTGGGCTATGTAGAAAGTTTAAGGGGGTAAGGTGGAAGGAAGGAACAATGGACATTCATCCAACTTGATAGGGGAAGGAACAATGGACATTCATCCAACTTGATAGGGGAAGGAACAATGAACATTCATCCAACTTGATAGGGGAAGGAACAATGAACATTTCATCCAACTTGATAGGTAGGCAATGGGCATAGTGTGGGCCCATTCTTCCAGACACATGCTATCAACAACTTGTGATCTGTACTAAGGAAATCCCAACAAAAACATCCATCCCAAAAAACTCCATAAATCCAGCTCTCTCTCTCTCTCTCTCCCCCCAATTCTATGATGTTGCTGAAGTGGCTAATCATTCATAAGTGTATTTAGCCAAATTTGACAATATTCAAAATGTAAAAGTAGAAAATTTTAAGCACCCTTTCATATTA
>Ga0209611_10001736_pt1 | contig 37703 bp, 22 predicted proteins | sample S1TSphgellanicum_3_FD_187693 | JGI IMG/M metagenome (GOLD analysis project Ga0209611, IMG submission 187693) | Host-associated microbial communities from peat moss isolated from Minnesota, USA - S1T2_Fc - Sphagnum magellanicum MG (SPAdes) (version 2) | ecosystem: Host-associated > Plants > Peat...
TAACAACAACCAACTTTAAAGAATGTAATTTAAAATAGATGTATCTATTGAGCTTGAGTAGGTCCTTTTTTTAAACCACAAAGAAAAATGGGAAGACGTAATGAATGATGGATATGAATCCCTAATTATGAATATTGCCTAAACAATTTATGAACTATTTGTAAACAAGAAGTTTGCAAAGAGTAAATCAATTTACAAAAATAAATATAAATTGATAGTAATAAAATCATTCAATGCTCAAGTTGTTGCCCTAGAACATTTTCAAGAATATGGGATTGTGTATGAACAAACTTTCGTGGTAGTTGCCAAGTTTGATTCCATCAACATAATATTATCCACACTTGTAATTGAAGATATGGAGGACCACGGTATTTTGATCTAAAAACAATATTTCTACAACAAAATTTCAAGGAGAAATCCAAATAGGTCAACCCAAAGGTTTTGAAAAAGAAAGGGAGAGCAAGTTTGGCATGACAACTTCTTTCAAGAATATGTGGATTGAAGCATGCAAGTCATGCTTGAAACACCAAATCTAATGAATTTTCAATTTAAAATATTTTACAACACATAATTAATAGATACTTTGTGTTTACATTAACATCGAGCCTCTCATACTAGTAATTATCATATTTGTGGATGATGGCATTGGGGATTGTGAACATAAAAGAATTGGATCTAGTGGTGATCACCTTTTTGGCTTAAAAGGAGGCACATCTTCTGGTCTCCTCACTTTGTGTTATATTTCATATTTTATTTCACCTTTCTTTTCTCTTGTGCTTTCATTGTTTGAGAGTGCTTTCAAATTTCAAATTTTTTTTGAATAATATATCTTGGTGAGCTTACATTTGATGTCGGAGCTTAACACTTGAATTTTGATGTCATGCATGGGAGTTTTACTTTGTTAAAATGTAAAAGACTTTGTGGTGGGGTCATTGCTTTTTTCCCTCTCGTTATGTCTTTCATCAACTTTGGCAAAACATGTTGTGTTGTGAATTGATAATTGAGTTTTGTAGATTTTGAATATATGTTTGCATTTTTTTAAAGCTTAATGATTCAAAATAGGTTATGTGATAGTGGATCGTTCAATTTTGCTTTGCTTTTTACACATGTCACTTTGATTGTTTTCTTGTCCTTGCTTGTTTTGTTGTTTTGTCTTTTTTAGACTCTAAGAATCCAAGATAGAGATGTTAAAAACCTTCCTATGAACTTTGTGGGTGTTAATGTCAAAACTTCCATGGGGCTTGTAGGGTTTTGTCACAATATTTGATTAATGTCGGTGTAAAGTTTTTATCTAAAATAGAATTGACAATGTCATCTGTAATAAAATGAAACTAGGCTATCAATAACAATGTGGCCCTTTTCATGAGAGGTTGTAAGATCAAAAGTTGATGATGAATAACATCACATGTAAGGTAATTTTTTTCTCCTTTGAACAGTGCATTGAACCATGCACTAACACCTGCAAAGTTCATAAGGGGTGCTTAACAACACCCAAGATAATGATTGAGATTTTTTTCAACACTTTGTTATGAGTAGTAAGGTACAATAGCTTGTGATGATGATGTTCTTGACAATTGGGGATTGGCTTGGTATCTTGCAAGCTGCAAAAAGTTTTTGTGAGTCAATAATCAACCTTCCTTGTTGTAGGCATGAAAACTACAAAGATAAAAATTTCTAGAATGTATGAAAATTAAAATAAATTATGGCAAAATTTTAATTCAAATTCAAAACATGAAATAAAATATAAAAATGTGAAATGTGCAAGACAAGAAATGAAATTATATTTTAATAACATATGAAAACATAAACGTGAAATGAAATGAACAAAGCTATGTTTTAAATCATGTTTCAAATAAATGTTAAACAAATTGAAGATAATGAAGGTTTTACTTTCATTATATCCCTTTGGGGATTAAATTCAATGAAGTTTCCATATGCCAATTGTTCAAAATACCTTATTGAAAATATTTATTCAATTATAAGTAAACTACAAGTTAGTTATAAGATATGGATGAAAAATGAATGATGATGAATGAATTTCATCCATAATGATATTGAATGATGTTGGTGTCCATGACATCATCCTTTATTGGTTTTTGTCTAGTTTGTTTCTAAATTTGTAAGGCACACCTTGAGTCATTTTTTCTCCTCCTCAATTGCCTTTAATGTTTGTGTTTATCCTTTTTTTAACTTGTATATTACTGAGTATAAAAACTTTTACTCTAGCTTGTCTTGTTGCAACTTGAAGGTGGTTTTTTTTTTCTTTTGGGTGCAATTTGAAACTTGAAAAACAATATTTTTTTGAATGTGTGGCTTGTAGGTTTATTTGTGGGTACATGCTTGGCAATGTGGTGTTGTTTCCATTTTTATTCACACATTTTTTGTTTGGATGCTATTGTGATTTTTATTTTTAAAAATTGGCAATTTTGGTCATCCATATTGAAAGGGAGTTCATTTCATGGCCCTCATTAATCTACAATTGAAAGGTTATTTTAACAATATTTAATTTCTTAGTAGAACAAAAGCCCACATAATATATTAATACATTACCTACAAATGCATAATAAAACTATCAAATTTCCAATTTAGGCTTTCCACATTTTGAACACATTTGAAAAATCGAGTTAGTAACTAAAATTTAAAAGAATAACCAATTGTAAAAGATAACAAAATATTTGATAAGATATATATTTTTTCTCCCCTTTCTTTGAATAGAAAATCAAATCTAGAACTTGTAAGAAAAGTCACTAATAGAAGCAATTGCACTCAATAAAAAACACATGGAAAAAATCATGTCACTTAAGTTTGGAACATCTTTTATGTCCACTTGGGCTCCTACACACTACCAATCTGTCTATGAAGGAAGGTAGTTTGTTTGTTTTGTTTTGTTGGTAGTTATGAGATCCACCAAACTCGGATGCTTCAAATCGTGTTCTTGGTGTCTTTGGAAAGCTCTTGATGAGGAGGGGTGCATGGGCAGTTAAGTTCCATGCAAATGAAATATCAAATGACATTGCATGCAACTTCAATTGAATTCAAGTTGAATTGATTTCAATCCAAATTCAATTGACTTCAACTTCAATTCCTAATTGAATTCAAATCTAATTGGAAAAAAAGATATGCAAATTGATGTAGAAAGTATTGAAAATTTTCTGTTCTTTTTTCATCATTCATGACTATGGTGTTTAAAAAAAGCGTTATGAAAAGACACAAATCCAAAAAGACACCTTCCATTCCATTCATAGCAAATTCCAAATCACTTAGCATTTGGAATGCACAGTAGCAAACCAATTTAGCATTTGAAATCCACAGTAGCAAAAAACGGCACGAGAGAAAGAAAGTTGTAAAAGAAAATTTGTAAGAGTATAAAAGAAACTGGACATTTCTGAACCAACTATTCAAACAATTGGGAACTAAAGCTTAAGAAAAGAAAAGAGGAATTAGACAAATTTGTCACTAAGTCTTTTGATGGTTCGTGGAATTCTCTTCAATGTTACAATTCAATCTCATTCACAAAAGGTTTTATCAAGTATTGTGAATTATGGTTTAGTATTATAAGATTCCTAGTCATGATAAATCTAGAACAACTTTGTTTAACAAAGAACAAACTAACAACTTCATACCTTCTGTTATTTGGCACATTAGACAAGTACTACTTTGAAGCAGTGGAAGGTAATTTGCCCCAATAGACAGATGGTAGAATGTGCTGCCTGGGGAGGAGACTATCCAATAATAGGTCAGAAACTTAGTGCATCTTTCATGATAACAAACAGAATTTAAGAGTCTGGCAGCGAATTCAAATGATTTTTGGCTTGGAGTTTTATTTCAATTGGAAAGAATAGGGGGAAAAAAAATAAATTGGGGGAATGGGTCACCTTTTAAAAGTCTGGTGTACGTGTTGAAAGAATCTCAAGAATCTTGCTATTGGACTCCCACAGAGTGAATATCACTGACGTCGCAGTACATATCTCTGCTTTTTCTGTGAGTTCTCTCATGCTTGAGCCGCGCCTTCTAATATCACCTCCGGCTGTAATCCTTCTAAGATCACTTGTCGAATGCACTAAAGGGTTGTGAGTGTTACAACTTGATTGCAAGTAACACGAGCACAGTATATTTAGCTATCAAAACCTACCTTTTTCAAACCAGATGGTGTAAAATTGCGGGGAAGTGAATTTCAAACTGGTGCAACTTTTTCCTAATCTTCATGTAACAGCTTCTCTATTGAAACAATCCAAATTGTTTCCCACTGTGAAAAAAAAATTGGGAATCCTGATTGGGGTAGAATTCTGTACCCTGGATAAAAGGTAGCTCAAGTGCGTCATGCTGTGGAAGAGCTGGAGATATCAGCCCTTTTATTGTGTCCACCTCCATGTTGCTTGGATTGGGTGGCATCCTTGCAGAAAAAGATGTTGAATAGATTGGTCCATGACAAGGATGCAAGGTTGAGGCTACAGATCTCCTTCAGCCCTCTCACATCAAGCAGTGAGATATGGAATCACAGCATCAGGCAGAGAGTGTTAAAACTCATTCAAGGGGCTCCTGGTCATGAGGAACTACATTTTTCCTGAGGACTGCACATATCATCTCCAGAACCAAATGAGCATCATACACATGAGTCTCATATGAGGCCTGCCTCCTAAGTCCTTTCAGTTGACTTCTGTGAAAAGGCATAATGTAAATTTGGGCTGTACTGAAGCAAGCCTGAAGCCATGCCATGAATATTTATCTGGCACTTACTGATGATTGCTTATCCCAGCTTTCTGAAACCCCAACCTTTTCAGAGCTATATCTCCAGTCAATCTGGCAAGACAAGTTGGCTGTGGTGATTCAAGTCATGCTAGAAAGTAGGCATCAATATGCCTATCACCCAGTATTTCTTATTCAGTAGCAGCTGACAAGCATTTGTCCTGATAGCCAATCCCTGCACAGAAAGCATTAAGAGAAAGGTCAGGACAAGTTTGTATTGAGAGACAGCTTACATTACATCAGAAAACACTTCAACATTGTCCACAGATTATGGTGTTCAGGTCCCTTCATGTATTGGCAAAGTCCAGGAGTACCAAAGAATTCTCCAATACTTTGTTTCACAAGATATCTCTGTGACTCAGGCCCCTAGCTAGGTCAAAATTTTGTTCCAAATCTAAACCTGGACTTAAAAAAGGGATCAATGCCTACTAAACCTTCCACATACTGACGAGGCAAATTAAGACAGGAGAGATTTAATACCAGCTCTCGCACTTATCACATGCCTCATGTTTCAATTGAGCAGTGACTTACCATTAGCAGATGTCCAACTGGAGCCAAAACCCAACAAGAGTTCAACTTCAAGATGTGGTTGGGATGCATTTGTAGAGCCATTCATAGTGTTATTCATGTGCTGCAACTGCACACCACGAAAGGGATCAGATGAGGACTGAAATACCTGTGCAAAGGTTACTGCTGTCTGATCCCTAGATGGGAGGGTCTCAGTGTTAACTATCTTGCTATAATAATGTACATGATCCAAAATTACTTCCATACTAGAGATCTTATCCCACAGGGGAGTGCACACAGAAAAGAGAAAGTGAAAGCAAGGTTTTTCATACAGTTATTTTCCATCTTGTCTTGCACCAGTTGCAGAAGCTTGCACAGTGGCTGCTCTGATCCCTGGATAGCTAAATGACTGAAAAATGTTTACACCTGTGAAACCTGCAGATGAAAATTCACCTTGTTAGACACATTCTGAACAAAAGCATCTGGACCCAAGACAAGCTTGCTTGCTTCACACATGACTAGCAGAAAATACAGTGCATGCTTCAGCATTCAGCATTTTCCTGAGCCTATATGCAGCCTCCAGCTCTCTAACCTAGTAGGCTGATTGTTCAGCTCTGTGTGCCTCAATCTTTCTGAGCTAACTAGTTGTTTCCATCTGGTAATGGAGACCAATGTTGTTGGTGAGCAACCACTTGATCTGCTGCTGGATCCACCAGACCGTATACCCTGAGTAAAGCAAGCAAGAGAGAGGGAGAAGAGGCAGGGAAGATACAATATCATGGGACACCTTGTCAGGTCTACTATAAGTGTTGATTCAGTGCAACCTTTTTCTCAGTAAAGCAGAAGACAGATCTCCATATCAAGATCCAACAAGGGATGAACATGGCTAGACAAAACCGAAATGTAAACACTAGATACAGAGGAGTACACATAAGGAGTTTTGATTTTCTATGGATTGGACCATTGAACAGACTATCACAACACTGGCAATGGAGAAAAAATCTATTTGTGCGAACTGCGATGATAATGAATATGGGAATAATATTCACAGAAGATGGATCATGAGGAAGACAATGCACAGTCTTCCCATCATCATCATCCTCAGATATTGCACTGTACAAAATTTTCATTGTGGAAGGAAGATGGAAGAGGGACAAACAGACACACACACACACACACAATGCAGCAGTACTTTTTCAATGGAGATGTTCGGCAGAAAGATCTCAAAAATCACGTCGGGGATAATGCAGAGGGCAGGCAATGAGAAGGAGGAAGAAGATCAAATGAGATACAATACAGAAGAGGAGTGCATCACTGGTATTATAACACTATTATGGCTACTTCTTCTCGCACCTGAGAAACGCTAAAGCCGCTATTCCCGATCCATCGCGATCGCTCAAACCGGGAAGAACTTGATGCTGCTTCTTGTTGCAGTTATCACAGGAGGTGATGATTAGGCGAAGAGGAATCAGCAATCATCTTATTACACAGATGAGGAAGTCTGATAAAGCTTGGCGGAAAAAAGACAGCGAGAATATACCAGACGAATGATGACGAACCGCCGCGAAGAAGAAGTCCTCCTCCTCCTCTACATCCCCGCCATTCTTCCTTTATTTCTTTCCCCTGAGACGATCGATCTCCGGAAAAACGAAACAAAACAAAATAAAAGAGAAAAACAACGCTAGCAAACCATCGCCAAAACGCACACACAACAGCTAGACTGGAATCAACAACGGAGAGAAGGCACCAACAACAACATTCATTCAAGAAGACAAAATCGTAGTAAGCACTCACAGGGAACACAGAAAAGAAAAGAAAAGAGAACTCCAGCTACAAGCAAGTCTCACATTTCCCCGTCTCAAAAGCTACCGGTCGACTCCCGTCTGACCGCCTCTCTCTCTCACGATAGGAGCGCAGTGCACACAGACAGACAGAGAGACTTTGAATCTCAAGATTGCTCAAATTTAGACGAAAAGACGACTTCCTTTACTATACCGTATAGGAAGAAGACGACGACGACGACGACGACGACACTCCTACTCGTTTCAGAAACTTTCAAAACGCATAACAATCAAAGAAAATTAGGAGGAAGAGGAAGAGGAGCAGCAGCAGCTTCAGAAGACATCATCGTCCACCGTGATCCGAGCAAGACAGGCAATAACAGACCAAAGAAACAGTCTCCAAAAATAGTAACCTCTAAAAGAATCTGTTGTCAAGAGAGAAGGAAGAAGATCGCGAAACCGCGCTGCTGCTGTAAGCAGCAGCGCCACCGATGCACTGCATCAGCACCGTCGCCAAAAACTCTCGCAAACAAATGAATATGGGAAGATGGAACTGACGAAATAATAACCGAAAAACAAAAGAAAAAAAACACCTGGAGAAAATTCATTTATTGCATCAAAAAATGTTCTGTTGTTTGTGGCAAGGCAAGGGCAAGAAACGAGAATGGAGCAGAAGGAGAAGAAGAAGAAGAAGAAGAAGAAGAAGAGGGAGAGAGAGAGAGGGATGTGCGCGTGCGCGACGAGACGACGGCGATGGTCGCGTGCGACGGGAGCGAACAACGGGAACGACGACGAAGACGAGGAGGAGCGTGCTTGTGCCACGTGGGAAGCTACTCCACATTCCCACTAGGAGGATATAGTTTTACGGACTTCGAACTAAAAGATGACGTGCGGTAAAAATCCAGGTGACGTGAGGTGTTGTTCCAGGTGACGTCGTCAGCCATTCAGTCTGCAGAGGTCGTGAACGAGGGGACGGAACCTGTCACGGATCAGCACGTCGACTAACTTACTGTGTGGAAACGTGTGCTCTGTTTTTGTGCTGAACCAGACAAACTACTGCGAGCGAACACGACAAACAACGGCAGACGACGGTAGACGGACTCCAGAGGACTCCACACTAGTAGTGTTTCGCAGGCGACCTCTCTCTCTCTTTCTACTTGCTGCTTCTGCTGGTCCGCTGGTCCCCACCGTGCGTGCAAGGCTGTTGTTGTTGTTTGTTGTTGTGACCGTGGTGGTGGTGGTGATGATCCCTGCTGGGCCATGATCCTGCTCCTGCTGCTCCTCCCTGCCGAGCTGCGCAACGACAACAGAACGCACGCAAAGCCGTTTTTTTTCCCCCGCTTGCCGTCGTTACGAAAAGAGGCACCAATTTATTATGAGTATTTTTGTTTTTTTCGTAATTTCTTATTTTCTTGCTGGTCGGCACCATCTCCGCTCATAGACTCTACCGTCTCTTGCAGTGTTATTTATTAAGGGTCAATTTTGTGTTGTAGCCAAAGAGGCGATGATCCACAAGAAGATGTAGCCAGAGTTCAATATGAAAGTAAAATTATAAACATTGTTTTATATTTTCGGCTAACTACTTGAACCAGAGATTTTTCCCATCGAGATATCGCCAAAACGCGAAAAAGGGACAGAATATTCTGTCATAATAATATTCCAAAATTTCCCTGAAATTTTAAAGCTACATTTGGAACCCTGATTCTAGTTTGGTAGGGCCAGAGTTATCCAGCCCCTATGACTGCACCAGTTGGCCGTTCTGTCCATAGGATGGGCTGAATAATTCGCCTCTTTTTCATCTGTCTCTTTGCCTTATGTTAATCAACATTCTACCGCAGTCAATTTTTTTGGCTGCTGACCTTTGACCATTTTCTTTTTCGGTTGCCAATTTTTTTTCAATCCTGACTTCCATACTACCCACCCACCTACCCTATTGACCTAACTCTTAGCCCTGCCTACAAACTAACAACTAATCCCTTCCTTACCTTGACAAAACTCTTATCTCATCCTGGGTAAACTTCTCTCTTGGCTAAACCTATAGTTCTTCTTGGCTAAACTTCTATCTCTTGGCAAAATTTATATATCATATTGTCTAACTTATATCTATTGGTTAAACCTATATTTCTTCTTGGCTAAACTCATATTTCTTCTTGGCTAAACCTATATTTCTTCTTTGGCTAAATTTCTATCTCTTGGTTAAACCTATATTTCTTCTTGGATAAACTTATATTTCTTCTTGGCTAAACCTTTTTCTTTTTTTTTGGTTAAACATATGTTTTTTGGTTAAACCTCTATCCCTTGGAAAACCTATATATTTTACTAGTTAAACTTCTATCTCTTAATTAAACCTATATTTCTTTTTAGCTAAATTTATATCTCTTGGCTAAACTTATGTTTCTTCTTGGTTAAACCTATATGTCTTATTGGTAAAACTCCTACTTAATTCCTACTCCAAAAATTAACTAAGAGAATAGATACATTTTTCGATAATGCCACTTTAATTATTAGTAAAATATTTATTTATTGGCAAAACCTACCTACCTACACATCATCATACCTACCTATGCACTTGCAAATTGTGGATTTCAATTGTAAAAATTATAATGTAAAATGTGGGTATTGCAATTGTGGGAATTATTTTTTACGACAATCCTTTACTTCCATTTTGGACCATTTAATGCAAGATGTACCTAATTAATTAAGGAATAGGCTTGATAATTTTTAAGTTAAAAAGATATCAAACATTTATGAATATTTGCACAATTTTTAATACTAATCAAAATCAATCATATGTTGGATTTTGGGGGAATTTGGCCAAATTTTCACATACAAATATTTGGAACAAGACTCATTTTATCTATTTTGAAGGTGAATGAAAAAGTTTTCAATTTGGGGCCTCAAGTTAAAAGTGACCACACTAACGGTAAGAAAATAAACTCTTATTTCATTCATTTAATTATTATTTTTCATTATGTTTCAATTTTAATTCATCGCTCATTCCTAAAAGATTATTTTGTATGGCATTTGTATATGTTTATATAGTTATTAATTTTTATGACATTTACCATTAAAATTATTTAGGTTTATATATAAATATTGTGGGGTAATTAGTTTTAAACTTTGAAGCAAATGCTTCCATTCATTATAATTTTCAATTGATTAACTTTAAAATTCAAAACATAGTTGTTATAAATCTTTTTTGCATTCCATTTATAAATGTTTGTATAATCATTAGGTTGAAAGCATTTACCATTAAGACTATTTAGGGTTTTAAGTTTAGAGGTTTAATGAAATGTGCGTTGATTTATTTAGGTTGTGTTTTCAAATCAAGTTACAAATTTTTTTTAACGTGACATCATCCTTTAACATCAATGGTATGATATATATTTTAATCATTTTTTTAAAAAACTTATTGTTTTGTTCCTAATTTAGGGAAATCAATCTCCTTGGATGGTTTTAACATGGTCATCAAATTCCACTAAGAATGTTCCATGTTTGATATATGGATTTAACATTTTGGCCTCCCATAAATAGTGTGAATTTAGGCTCATAATGCCAATATTGCATTTTGCCATCCACATATAGTGTGCATCTTTAAATTGTCATGCAAGTATTGCATTTCTTTCTCCCATATAAAGTGTGGATTAAGGTCATAATGTGGGTAGTGAATTTTGCCCCCACATATAGTGTGCATTCATAAATTGTTGTGCAAGTATTGCATTTTATTTATCCTATATATAGTCTGGATTAGGGTCATAATGTGGGTATTGCACTTTGCACAATTAAGACTTAGGGTTAATAATGTTTATCTTATTGTTATCTAATATTTGAATAAAATGACCAAAAAATTTGTTATTTGTTATTTAATATTAGTAATAATGTGAAAAAATTCAAATTGCAATTCTATGATATTTTAATACAATTGAATCAATATTAATAGAACATAAATGTAAGGTTTGTTCAGATTTTTTTTGTGGATTAAGGGTTTAGGGTTTTTTTTTATAAAATTGAATTGATAATATTATTTATATTATTAGTATAAGATTTCAATTTTTTAATTAATTTTTATTTTATAATTTTATTTAAATATTGAATGAAATACCTAACATGATGTGAAATTTATTGTGTTATTCATTTGAATGTTAATTTAGTACAATTCAATAGTACCCTCAATTAATGTGATAAAAAATAAATGGTGAATGTGATCTCAAACAAAACTTTTAATTTTTCTTTTCAATTTTTTCATGTTGCACAAAAAGTGGTGATCAAGCATAAGAAATTTAACCAAAGTTAGGAATCCCATACCATTTTGGCCAACCACTAAATTTTATGAACTAAATATGAAATTTCTATAAATGTGGGTATTTATTCAAATAGGGTGTATGCCAATAGTTATTTGAACCATATTATTTAGGATTATTTTTTTAAATAGCAAATTTTGGTCACAAATAAAATAATTACAATTCAATATTAATATAATTAAAAGCAACATTAAAAGTTACTTTGCATTAATGAGGTATTTAAAGTAACATGATATTATTTAGTTCTTCAATTATGGACTTACAATATTAATATGTAATTTTATAATTGAATGTTTATTATTAGGTTTTTCCCTATAATAATTGACAATATTTTAATTTATGATATAAATATAATATATTTTCAAGAATTTTAATTTTATTTATTTATCCTTATATTTTAGATATATTTCTTATTGGATGTAGGTATTGCAAGAATCTTAGAAACCTTAAACCACTAGAGTTTGGAAAAAACGGGGCATGACCACAGTCAATGTTTAACTTTAAAGATGAGGGTATTGCATAGGGTTTAAGGTTTTTATTTATAAATATCATTTGGATATTTCCTATTGCATTTAGTCCATTACATGTAGGTACTGCATTTGGTGATCAATATGCACTTAATAAAAACTTAGATGATGAAGGACTAACTTTTTGCAATACCTACATAATCCAAACCTAGTAACTAAAAGGGTGCTTTTGGTGAGGTCACACAATATATTTATGTAAGTATTATAATAAGCTTACTGTGCTAGTATTACATTGCAAAAATAATAGCAAAATTACTTTTGTGACCACCTTAATAGTGATGGCAAAACATCAACGATAAGGGTATTATTAATTGGTTTAGGGTTTGGATTGGGGAATATCCATAATCAATGTTTGCACCTAAAGATGAAATTATTGTTAGTTGGTTTAGGGTTATTTTTAAGGATACCTTTTTGTTAATTACATGTAGGTATTGCATATGGTTATTAATTTTAGATGATAGGGGATTAAGATTTTGTAATAATTACATGATTAAAACCTATTAATTACAAGGGGGCTTTTCGTGAAGTTACGTAATACAAATTTATGTAGGTTACATAATGCAATTTGGGGTTGGAGAATGCATTTGGAATATGACATAAAACCTATTAATTACAAGGGGGCTTTTCGTGAAGTTACGTAATACAAATTTATGTAGGTTACATAATGCAATTTGGGGTTGGAGAATGCATTTGGAATATGACATAAAATGATAGGGTAGGGTATTATAAATTGGGATTGCCAAAATAGAAATGGGTAGAAAAAGTTACAAAATTTTATATAAAATGAAACACAATACAAATTGTTGGTGAAATACCAAAAAATCTCACCACAAGTTAGGTTAAAATGGCCTAACATTATACCCTAATGTGCACCCCTCATTTGAAGAAGAGTAAAAAACAATGCTCATGTTTCTTTGATAAGTGACTGCAACTTTTATAACTTCTGCCACATGGTGATAGGTGAAGAGTTGTTGATGTTGAAATGTGAATTGGATCGCATCCGCCACAAAGGCCTCTTTTGTGGTATCTCAAAGCTTAATGACAAAAAACCAATTTAGTTTCATGACTTTAATGCATAATGAAAAACATGTTAAAAAACTAATTAAATGATTATAAACTTACTAGCCATGAATCATTTCTGATTCGCGATACTTGCACATGGCTTGCATCTTTTTTTTTCTCTTGCCCTTGGTAGATTTTGAATTCCAATTTTGAACATCTCATGCAAGCCTAAAAGATTTTGCATGACCAACTTTATTCATTTAGATGATTTCAACAAGGTCATCGTCCTTTTCAATTCATGAAAAGGCATTATGAGGGATGAACCCCACACCCCACTTAGGTATGGTGATGATACCTAATAATTTGTTAGAGGTGAACCTTACTAATAAAGGTCAATAAACCTTTTCAAGGCCTTGAACTTCAAATTGAAGTCAATCCCATTAACTTTAGCTTTTTTCTTCATTCGGTCAATTACCTTCTTTTCATTTTGTGTTTGTCATGCATATGGGTTGTTCAAAATCCAAGCATTCATGGCATGGTGGTTTTGTTGCCTTCGTCCCCCAACACAAGTAAAAGGATGGTAGATTTACATGCTTCCATGTGATGACTATGTTTGTTGTCCAAATGTTGGTGAAATAACCATTTAGCTCTGTAACTATCAATGCATCCATTGAACTTGCAAATCCACCTCGACCTTTCATGGACCCAATTTACATCTTCCATGGCATGATTCAGTGGTACTTTTCCATGATCACTTTTATGCAAAACCACTTTAGCCCCTACAATTTTTTTATTAAACCAACAAGTTTGCAATATGAAGGTATTACAATTAGACCAACCCCTAAACCTTAGACATGATGAGGGTATTGCAATCATAATTTATGTATGAGTGTACTACTGTGTTCAAGAAAATTTTGGCCAAAAAAAACCACCTTCACTTTCACATGGAGAGTGAGGATGGGATTTGATGTCGCCATTAGCAAATTACAACACATTCAACATATTGATGACATACCTTGAGGAAGTGAACTTATGTACAATATAATAACTTGTTTTGTAATCGGTGCCTTGGCCTTACCTACCTTTTGTGCATGTTTTTTTGGAGGTGCCATTTTGAAAAATAAAATCGTTCTAATAACAAAAAAAAAAATTATCTTTTCTTTTGTTTTGCATTTATTTATTTATTTCTCTTCTGATGCAACATGCAAGATTAGATGGAATTGTTACTAATTTTATTTAAAAGTTTAAAGGGTTCAATATTTTTAAATTTTTCATTTAATTTTTTATTATAATTAATCATATAATTTAATTTTAAAATTAAATTATTATACATAATTTTTATCTTTCTTAATTGTATAGTTAATATAATTCATTATATATAGTATATTCTTATTAATAATATTATTACTTGGTATATTAACTAATTAGTTATATTAATTAATAAAAAATGAATATTTATATTTAATATTATATTTAAATTTGCTTCCAAATTGACACGTGTTTTCTTCATATTAAAAAACAAACAAACCACCAAAAGATGATGATGATCATTGTCATTATCTTCTTTTAAAGCACAACAAAAAAAAGAAAAATAAGACGACAATAAACATCATTGTCATCTTCTTCTTCTGAAATGCTTGTTAGAAAAAAAAGGAAGAAGCTGATAATGATGATGTTTGATGTTGTTATTTTTAAAAAAGTGCATGTAAGAGGAAAAGCAAAAATAAGAAGACAACGATGACAATGCTCGTTCATGTCGTCTTCTTTTAAAGTAAATTAAAAAGAAGAAGAAAAAGAAGATGGCAATGAGCTTACTATTGTCATCGTCGTCATCTTTTGGAACATAATAAAAAAAATAAAAAGAAGACAACAACAAACTTGTTTTCTTCTAAAACACCTGTTAAAAAAAAGAAGGAAGAAAATGATGATGATGATGAACATCATCGTCATCATCTTCTTCTGGAATGCTTGTAGAGGAAAAAAAGAAACAAGAAGACGATGACATTAAACATCGTCATCATCGTCTTTTTTTGGAGTAGACTAAGAAAAAGAAGAAGACGACAATGACAAGCTTGTCATCGTCGTCTTCTTCTAGAGGACAATAAAAAGAAGAATAGAGATGATGTTGATGACCATTGTCGTTGTTGTCTTCTTTTGGAGCAGACTAAAAAGAAAAAGACAATAATGGTAAGCTTGCCATTGTCGTTTTCTTCTGGAGCACAATATGAAGAAAAAAAAGATGACGATAATGAGATGCTTGTTGTTTTTTTTTAAAAAGCACTCGTAAGAAAAAAGAAAAAAAAGACAATGACAACGAACATTGGTGTTGTCATCTTTTGGAGTGCTTGTAGGAATTTTTCTTAAAAAAACAAGAAGACAATAGTGGTGATATTTGTCATCATTATCTTGTTTTGGAATTATTATTTTTTTTAAAAAAAGAAAAGATGATGACAACGATGTTTGTCATCGTCGTCTTCTTCCTCCAAAGTAGAGTAAGAATAAAAAACATCGAAAAAAAGACGACGATGGCTGCTTATCATCATCTTTTTTTGAAACAAACCTATAAGGAAAAAGAAAAAAAATGATGACGAACAGCTACTCATCATTGTCTTCTTTTGTAAGCTTGTAAGAAAAAAAAAGGTTGTGTAGCTGCATAAGAAAAGAAAAGAAAGATGTTGTAACAAACTTACATCGACAACATTCTTCTTGCAACATCGCTCTTGTTGCAGCGTCACTCTACTCCTCTTACAATGTCGTTCCTTGCATAGCTTTGCTTTGCTCATAGTAGTGCTCTTGAATGCAACAATGTTTTCCCACTCCCCCATAGCAATGCTCCAAACTCCCCCTAGCAATGTTCCCCTCTATAATGCTCCCCATTTCCTTTGCAACATTAGTGCTCCTTCACTCCTCTTGCGCACAACTTGAACTTACAACACCTCCTTCACCCAAGTGTGCTCTTGCACAACTTGAGCTTACAACACCTCCTTCACCCAAGTGTGCTCTTGCACAACTTGAGCTTACAACACCTCCTTCACCTGGGAGCGCTCCCATGTAGCAACCACAACAACAGAAGATTGTGAGAATAGTGACAACTGCCTATGGTGGGCTTGTGATTTAGGGTTTAAAAGCATTTGAAAAAAAAAAACAGGGTAGGTGGGTGAATGGGTAGGTATGGACGTATTAAAAAAAAAGGGTTAAGGGGCAGGCAAAAGAAAAGTTTGACTCAACCTCTTTGACTGCACTGAGTTTGGTTATTGGGATGATAACTATTTCATCCCAAACAGGACTGGTGCAGTCATGGGGGCTGGCTCAATCAAGCCATTTGGTAGCTATCTTTGAAAGTTTGAACTAGTTACTCATTATGCAAACAGGTTTAAAAACCTGTTGTCATTTAATGCCAAATCCCTCTTGGGATGCTAGCCATCGACACAACATCAGAAAATTGGAGAAAGAGAATCACTGACTTCAACCGTGTGTAGAAATCTGGCAAATTTTCTTAAATTTTGGTCGAATTATGGCAATTGAAAATTTCAAAAATCACATTATTTTAGTACTTTTAGTTTTTGAAATATATATATATATATATATAATATGGCTATACATACCAAAAAAAGGCTGATTGTGACTTAATTAAGTAAAAACAGTGAAGTCAAGGGCCAGGGCTGCTCTTCTTCTTCTCCTTCTTGTTACATACTTTTACATCACAGAACCCACCTACAACAAACAATTGTCTACTACCCATAGCACCATGGCAACTACAACACATGTCTGTTGAATAATTAATTTATTTTGAAATTTTCATTTCAATAAATAAAATATTCCTGAAGATTCAATATTTTCCTTCACAATTTTATTTTCTTTTAAAAAAAATTTGAGAAAATTTCAACATTTCTGAAAGTAATATACTTAGTGTGAAAGCAGCACCCTGGCCGAGCACGGTCCTACATTTGGTAAAGCCCTTGTCTGACTGCGTTAAAGATCCTACCAAAAGATGTAAACCAATCAGATGAATGGTCAAAAATGAAAGATCTCTCTTTAAAGCCGAAGATCCCTACTTATTAGATACAAGAATCCTCTGCCCAGAAACAAAATTTTGTTGATGTAAAATTCCAATTTTGAACGTGCCCTTCCCTAAGGCTAAAAAGTTTTTGGGCAGGTCTTCACAATTGCAGAAGTGCCACCTGCTACAGGGGAAGTATATTAACCGGAGTTAACTATAAATTGTAGTTAACAATAAACCAGAACAAGAAGAAAAAATTTAGAAATGTCTCTAATACCATATAAATCATTGATTTTGCTACAAAGAAGTTTCTAAATTTTGCAACAATGTGAAATTTTGCACAAAAGAAAAATAGGCTGATCTATACTAAAAGTCTCCTATGGATATTTTCATATGAGTAGGAAATCATTTGGATTGTAGCCTGAGATAATTATAATGGTTTTCAACATCTCAGGTTCATATTTTTCACAAAAATTAATTTCAATTTCAAGGATTATTTAATGACAAAACTAACCCTAGGGTAAGGTAATCCCCAAAACAAGTGGTCTGAATTATTTTAAAATTAAAATCTAAGTATGTACAATCTCCCAATTTCCAAATGTTAATAATCCTCTTGAGATTTGATAACCAAATATTTTCAATATTAACTATACTGATATTGAAAACTTAGTATAATATTAGGTTTCTTGATTTAAGAAGCAGATGGGTCATGCATTGTTTTATTTTTCCTTTATTATTATTATTATTATTATTCCAATTTTGTAATGTAGCCAAAGTCTGGACCCTCCATTAAAAAACTTAACCTACATTTATTAACTAGATATTGAAGTAAACAAATTTAAGCATCTTTCTGTACTTTTGGCTACCTGCTGGGACCTATTGTGGAAATCTGGTGAATTTGGGTCATTTTTCCCCTAAAGATATCCTTCATGTAGAAAGGGGCATTAGGCCCATTTCAATGGTTGATAAGCCAAATCTCTAAGATTAAAAGGGTGATACCATAATATCTCAGTGGCTTTGACACTAATTATATTATTTTCAGAAATGTTGAAAATTTCAAAAAAATAAAATTCAAAGATTATTATTATTAAATTTTTGGATGAAAGTCTTGAATCTTCAAAAATATTTGATTTGAAAATTTCAAAGTTAATTAATTATTTAACAAACATGCACAAAGTTGCCAAGGTGCTACAATAAGTCAAAGCTCTAAGACTAAAGGGTGATGATTCATATCCTAATTGAAGCAGACATTTATTTAACTGGCGAAATTTCGCCAAAATGGGAAATTAAAAAATGAAATCAAATGAAGTGCTTTTTAAGGTTTTCAATCGCCAGAAGTTGAGAATTTTTTTTAATAAAAAAATTGCCAGGTCCCCTATATTTGGTTACAGTGTGTAGCCAAATATATTGAAAGACAATTAAAGATGTAGACTTTAAGATTTCGTTTCATAGCCAGATTTGGCTAAATCTTCCTAAAAGACCATAGCCTATTTTTTTTCACATTTTTGTATACATGGTCGCCACTTTGGCTCCAAAAGAAAATCCCCAAACAAAAACACTGAATTATTATTGAAGTTAATATTGAACCATTGTTAGGTAAATAATCTTTCCTTATTACTTAAGTAGATACGTCAAAATGCACTGAAAAACTGGACTGGACTGGGTGCACACACTTAATTTGAGCAGCCGCTGTTCGTTCCATGATTGACAAACTGCTCGAAGCCACAGACTTCCGGACAAAAAAATCATCTCTGGTACATAGTAGGTGCCACAACACACAATTTTATTTTATTTACTTTTTCTTCTTTCCCTTGGTTTTGTTTGTTTTTTTTGGGGTGGTGGCATGCTCTCGGGTTGCTCTTGAACATAATGACAAACAAACACTTCTTCAATGTTTCCTTGAGAGTGTGTGTGAAGAGTGTTTGCTTGGCTTGGCTTCGCACATATCACTTATTATAACCAACTTGCTTTTGCACGTTCTACCATGTTCGATGAGACGGATATATTTTCATGTTGTACTATGTATTATTTAAACAAAGTGCAATGTGGTAGTGAGTTGCTTAAAAATGTACTAAAATGGGGGAGGGAGTCCATAATGTGGGTCCCCGACTGACCCTCCCTCCCTTGCCTCAACTCGACTCAACTCAGCCCCGACTTCATGTGCCCACATGTCTGAATGTGGTGGCATTTTCCTTTCCTATACTCCACCCCAATTTTTTTTTCCCAAAAAATTGGGTTTTTTTTTGTTGGAAAAACTTGTGCCCATCAAACACCTCTGGCTGGGTCTTCCCTGACAATAGCAGAACTGAAACCGTGCACAGTCCCGGACTCTATTTGCATGGTCCAAGCTTTATAATAATAACCCACCCAACCAATATTGACAATCATATCCCCAGTGTCAAAAAATAATAATAATCCCACAACCACCAACCAAACAAACAAGCAACATGCCATTTTATTTTATTTTTAATTTTTCTGTTTAAGTTATTGAATGGGTTATTTCTTTACTTGGTTCAAGGACCATCAATTAATTTTTTTATCCTTGATTGAGTTGATGGTCACTTGTAATATGGAATAACATGTCATTCAGGAACCATCCATTCTTCTTTGTTTTTTTTTCCATCAATTGATCGTCACTGGTAGTGTGAGTGAAGCAGCACGAAGCCTAAGTTGTTCAGGGAAGCATGTTTTGACCGTTTGGGATATGTCAGGATGTTGGTGCATCACTCCCTCTGTTGGCTCCAGCCTCTCCCCGTGAACTTATTATGTAGGTAGGTAATTAGGGTTTTCATTTGGTCTCACATTTTCAGGAATGTTCATCAGGTGTCACTTTGCGTTGCAAGTTTCATTTTTCACAACTTCATTGAACATTTAAAAAAAAATTATTGTTGGTTTAATTAAACTAGTGTTGTTTTAGGGGCGAATTTTCGTCAAATTTTGACCTGAACAATATAATATGATTTCTATCTATATAAAGGATTTTTCATGGGAAAAAAATGGCCCAAATTTGCCAAATTTTTAATTTTCAAATTGCTAGTGTCTTATGAAGCCTTCTTGAAGGTAGCCAAGAATATAGAAGGATTATGCTCTTTTTATGTAAAGTCTTATAAAGTTTTATTAAAAGAAAAACACACCATAGATTGGGAAAATGTACGACGGAGTAAAATTAAGAAAAAAGAAGGGATAGAAACTCGAGTTGGATCAAAGTAGGTGTGAAAATCTTTCCACGTCTATAACTAATCGCATGTGGTAGATCAACAATATTTATATGTCAAAAATCGAGGGCTTGCAATAGATTGGCTACGGTGATGGGAGGTGTGTCTTGAAGGGGTGGAAATCAAGAAGTAACTAAACTTACAGCTATCATCCGATTTAAGATGGAGGACGTTTACATCCTTTGTAATGTGATCAAAGTTTTTTTACAAAGAAAAGTGACTAAGATAGAAAGATGAAGGCCCTTTAACCCTTTCAAGCTTCAAATGGCATTGGCACAATCATGTAAAAATATATTAGCATGTTTGTGTAAGTAACCAAATACTTCAATTGCTAACGGGGGGAATTGATAAATGGGGTGTTAGTTGCAATAACTCCTTTCCTTAGCTTGAGTTACATTGGAAGCAACAAATCCTTGATAAGCATAATGTCAATTCAGTGACAAGAGGAGTTGAATGTGGTTGAAGGAAGTGCATGTAATTGTTCTTGTTTCATGCGGAAGCCAACATTTCGTGCAATGGTGACAAACGTGTCATGAATTGCATCATGGGTTCTAGTGCATTTGTTGCCATGAACACAATGTAAAAGGTGGATACACATAGGGTTGATGGGATGTGTGCACACACATTGAGGGATGCTTGCAATTGAGGGATGTGGTAGTCCAAGTTCCATACAAAGTGCTATGAAGAAAAATGGAAAAGATAATTGAAAGGTTGAGAAGATTGGTCGAATTGTAAACCAAATGCCTGCCCTTGGGCCAGAACATGATAAAATTCGGGCATGATGGGCTTCGAATATCTCGTAAAAAAACATGTTGGAAAGGGTATGATGGTGTAGATGTTTTGAGATGGAATTTTGAAGTTGAACCATTTGTTGCTCGATGAATTGTTCAAATGGAGAAAGACACACACAAATTGGGGGTGGTAGAAGATCACATGTCGCCTTGAGGTGTTGCTAGAAAGGAAATGTGTTGTTGTCAACTTGTGCTAAGGCTTCAAGAAGGAAGGGATGTTGATCAACGATAAACCTAATAACTATGATTGAAATGACAAGGCCCAATTCCCTAAATAGGTTGTTGGGGCAATGATGGATGTCGATATGAACCTAACACCACTGAAAGTTATTGGTAAGGAGGTTTCTTAACAAGCTAGGAGTCATTTTGGGTGATCAAAGGATCTTGGACCCAAAAAACATCCAAACATTTGAAAAAGGGGAGAGTCAAAAGAAATAAGGGACTTTGTGAAAGTGGAATATGGAGGTGTGCATTGTAAAAGATATGATAGGCATTGCACGAAATAAGGAATTAAAATTCTAAAGGCCATTTGCACATCACCCATTCTAGGGAAAAGGTCCACATGTTGAACACCTTTTAACAAGGCATCTTTGATGAAGGATAATGTGAAAGTTAAGGTGCCCAATGGAACTTCTAAAAATTTAATTCCTTTGGATGGGGTGGTAAACTAGGATGGCATGTTGAAGTCTAATGGCAGGCCAGAAGGCAACCATGTTACGCAATTTTGAAGTTGGATAGAAAGACCTATCACATAGAGTTCGGTCTAGAAATGATCATATGCATATGATACAACTAAAGGGGGACTAATGTTGTGAATGTCATCTGCAATATATGGAAATAAACAAGAAAGGAAATGACCAGTTGTAGTTTGTAAAGCTTTACAATGGGTTAAAACAAATAGTGCCCCCCCCCAAAGGATCACATTAACAAGTTCCCATAGCAGATAAGATGATTGTGACATCACCTTCACAATTATGATCATTGAAAAATAAAGGAGATTCAAATGCATAGAATGCATGAAATAAAGGGGATGAATTGTATGATGTGCTCACATGTTGCCCAAACTTTTTGAAATATGACCCTTGTCGACACTGAATTGTAGGCGTTTGCCACATCTAACTAAAGAACAACCCAATCATGGTGAAGGTCCAGGGTGCACCTGATGCCATGGATCATTACTTCATAACCACCTTTAATTGCAATTCCATGTAAATGTGGGGAAAAATGTGTTGCAAAAACTTCACGAAATTGAAGGCTTACAAAGCACAACTTGTGAATTGATACAATGTTTCCCCCATTGCAATGGGACAAACTCCACCTAAAGGCTTGGTCATGGTTAAAAGATGGGCCACTCCAAAGACATGTGCAATTTGGGGTGGAATGCGACCTTGTGCAATATGAAAACAAAGTTGGAACAACTTAATGAATCCACTCGCTAAATCTTCAGGGTGAAAACAATCCCGAAGGTGTTCAAAAACAATCCTAGAAAGACCACCTATTGATAAATGCAACATGTGTTGAAACGTCAATTTAAAGGAATTAGAAGAAAGTTTGAGGTCCTTGTTTGGTTTGTAGTCTCCGAATAAAAGCAAAAAATAGCCATTTGATTCGGGGTGTAATGCAATGAGAGTTAAGGTGGTGTCGAAGGATGTGGGTGTGGGAAAAAATGGTGCCAAAATGTGAGCTACTTAAGAGTATTCCCTTGTAGCCTAAGGGCTAAACTATAGAGCACGTGTTTGTGAGTAGGAGGATCATGTTGGGGAAAAAGGATAAAATTCAAACTAGTTGACAAAACTTGGGCCTGCAAAAAAAACTCCTTTTACAAGTTTTCTTAGTCATCTGTTAGAAAAAATTTGAATCGAATATGTGTTTCCTTATGCCCCATCATTCCACCACGAAGGGGCAAAATGAGACACCATTGGGTTAGTAGGAGGAGCAAATGCCAAGCTGCCACATTGTATGATTACGTTAGCTTATCCAATGTAAAATGAAATGTCATTTGTACATCACGCCATAGAGTGGCAGGGATGTGGTTGTACAATTAAAGATGACAAAGGCCTAAATGAAAGGACCCAAAGACATCCAATGTTGAAACCCATTTCCCAAGCTGATATAAGTGGGGTTGGAATAAGGGAAGGTATTGAGTTAGAATGATCATAAGGGTTTGGATTGGATGAATTAGATGTTTGATAAAAACACTAATGACAAATTAACCCTCGACTTGTAAATTGGTGCCCACAGGTGGGGCACAAGACTTTAAATGAAAGTTGAGGGCATGTTGAAAAAATGGGAATAAGTTGGGGGGTATGATCATCACCAATTGTAAAGACTAGTAAAGTGGGAGGGGAAAAATGTTTTAACTATGCATGATTGAAGGGGTTTGTGAAAATGTAAGGTTAGGACCCCACATTCACATGGAGGGCCGAGGGTTGGTAGGGGCAACTAGTAGGTGGTGTATGATTTGTTGGAATCAAAGGGGCAAGTAGCGGGTGGTTTATGGTTTGCATGGGGGATAAGGTGGAGGACAGGCAAGTGGTGGCACATGATGAGGCAAATGGGTGATGGGAATTACAAAGTTTGATGGAACGTGATGAGTTGAGGGACATGGGACGTTTGGTGCCCATGAAATAGGAGGTCTACTATTAACATGAACCCCACTTTCTAAAGATTGCTTATTGTTACAAAACAATCCTAAATCTACAAGTTAATCACATAATACTAAACGAAATGAAAGGAAAAAATAGGAAACTTTCCAAGGAGTCTTTTGCTAAGGCATTATTTCAAGGTTAAACCCTAATTTTGTTATAGGCTTAGATGTCACAATCACTAATATATTGGATTCAACAAGATTTAAACAATTTAATACCAAAATATTAAAGTGGGACCTATTTGCACAATTGCATATGCGCCCCACATTTTAAAGATTGCCTATTTCAACACAATAATTTTAAACCTATAAAACCAACCTCATAAAAATAGATAGATCAAATGGAAAAGATAATGAATTATCACAAACAAGCAAGTTCTATTTCAAAAAATAACTAAACTTTAAATTTGCCATAACCTTTGACATCATCATCCTTACTTTTCTAGGTTTAATTCAACCTATACACTTTTTAAAAAACTATTGTGCAAGAATTAAAGGCTCAGAAACTTTTAATTTGTTATTTTTTGGATTACCCAACTAATGTAACACCCAACTTTAATATATAAAAAAACACCCGAGGTTCAATCATTTAAAAATAAATAAAATCCTAGAAAACATATCATTGGTGAATGACTAGTTGTTAAGTAGTGACATAGTCACACTTACAATGCATTTTTATTTATTTATTTATTCATATTTATTCTTCTTCCTTTGCTATTTCTTTGGGATTGTGACAAAAACAAAAAAAAACCAAGATTGTGGCAAAGTCTCTCTCTTTGTAATAGAAACTCTCTATTGTGTTTAATTTGTAAATAATGAGTAGATTCTTAGTGATGAAAATTTTTATAAGCCTGATGAAAACATTAAAAAATAAAATGACCCATCACAAAACAAAACCCAAACAAAAGACAAGCAAAAAACACAAAACCCATATTCCTTTAGCCTTTTCACCTTTGTTGTTTTGTTGCTCGTTGATGTTGGTGTTGTTGTCATCTTCTTCCTCCTTTGTTCTAGAAAGTGATTGCTTTCATATGTCCTACCATCTAAAAAGTAAATTTACAATTAATCTCCTTAATGGAACCATAACTAGACTACCAACAAGGCTTTCTTATACTGAAACAAAATTAGAAGCTTTTTTCTAATTTCCTAAAGGCCCCCAACTACAATTATTTTTCTCTTTGTCTTTGTTTATCCCTCTTTGTTTGTCGTTTTCTTTCTCCTCTTTTAGCGCGACACTAACTAATGAGCACAAGGAAGCAACAATCGTACTAGTAGCAAAGTTGTTATCACCACTACCATCGCCACCCATACTAGTAGCAAAGTTGCTATCACCACTACCATCGCCACCCATACTGTAGCAAAACCCTCATTGCTACTATGAATGGTTCTTCTTCATTCTCATTTTATCCTACCCTTCATATGATTTATGTAGCCAAATTTGACTAAATTATTTTTTGGATGATTGCCATTTTGGCTACATCACAAAATCCTTAAAAGAAACCTTGGTTCAACTTTGCCATGAAGAGGGGAAGAGCTGCTTTAGGATTAGCCGATTTGCTTTGAGAGGGTGAGGGGCAGAAACATCAGTTCTTTTTATGGCTATGTTTAGCCAGTTCTTGAATTTTTTCCCCAATGGCTACAAACTTATGTTGTTTGGGGTTTTTTTAAGGCACCAAAATCTGAATTTGTTGGGTTAAAAAATTGCCTGATTTCTCTATTGGGTGTAGCATGTAGATTCTAGCATGTTAGCCAAAAATGTGACAGATGCTTAAACTTTTTTTATTTTCATATCCTGGTTATAGCCAGATTTCGCTATACTATCGTATGGATGATGTGCCAATTCAGCTAATGAAATAAAAGAAAAGAAAAGAACACAGACTGAAGCACATTTTAGGTCATTTTAAGGCCTCCTCCTGGTTTTTACAAGGGATTTATTTCTGTGGGAAGAGTTTTGTAGGTGCCTTCCTTTTAGTTGGACTGGTCTAAGGCCCGCTTTACATTAGTAGTCAGAGCTAAAAAAAAACTTGGGGCCAACTTTGAGCATTTTTGGGTTGCAAATTGGTCCCAAGTTACTAATAAATGCTAGAATATTGACATCAGGATATTAATAAATGCTGGAACATTGGCCCCAAGGGTTGCAAATTGGCCTCTCAAATTTCATGGTAAATCCTTTTTTCAGCCTTGGGGCCAATACAAGGGGTTAATTGAACCATAGTTAGTTTACTCATGGTTATTTTTTCATAATTATTTTTAATTTTTGGTTGGTTTAGGATTTATTAGTAACTTGGGGCAGATTGAAAAGTTTTTGTTATCTATTTCAGCCTTGACTCCTAGTGTAAAGCCCTTGGGGGCTGATTTCAACTTTTGCACCAATAGGTATGCTGGATTTGGGTTGAACATTGGGCCTCGACTCCTAGTGTAAAGTGGGCCTAAATGTCCGGATTCACCCCAAAAACAATTTTAATCAACTCTGGTTCTAAAAATCAGAACCGACTCCGGTCGGATTCCATATAACTTGGACCAAAGTCGGCAATTAACTGCTAGTTAACCTCCAGTTAACCCCCCATTTCTAGTCCTTTTTTTCAAAATAAAATTTTAAAAATAAAAATAAAATCATGGTTCTGGTTTCATTTTGGTTGTTTAAAAAACAAGAACTCAGTTCAGAAACCAACAGTTCTAACCCTCGAAACTGGGTACTGACCCAACACTGGTTAGGGTTTAGGGTTTAAGAGCTCTCATTTAAAAAATGGCTGGAACAAAATTCTACTCTCAAGAAAAATAATGATCTAAAGAAAATGTGAAATGCTACTTTGCTCGAACTTTATTTACTGTAATTAATACTCCAACAAAATCATGTGCGGGGTTGTAGATTGTACGTTTGAGTCCTGACCCCTCGGGATATATCCATATCCGGTTTCTAAAATTGCAAAATGGTTGTGATAATCGTACCCTAACACTCATAATAAGAAGAAGGGATACATAAGTTTGAGTGTTTTTTCTGACAAAAAATAAATTGGGAAAATTTGGGAGATTAAATTTTTTTTCCTAGTGCGAATTCGACAAAAAATTCTAATATTTAGGAAAAATTGGAGCAATAAATATAAATATTAATTGGGGAAAAAAAGTCCTGATAAGTTCTACACCATTTATGAGGAAGTATATGTGCACAAAGGCGGAAAAGAATGTTGGCATTATGAATTAGAAAGGCTTTGGTCCCGTCTATACTCCCTAACCCTAATATTTGAAACCTCTCTCTAAATTGGTACCCACACTCTTATGGAGGGGTATTTAGTTGAGGGCCAAAACTCATAGCATAGCCAAATTTACAACCAACTCTACCGAAGGTGGTCGGTGCCTTAAAAAGAGGAAAAGGGGTGGAGTAGGGGGGGAGGGAGAAATTATTTGGACATGCAAAGAGTTGAAGAGTTTGGGAGCATTGGTTTGTCATATCTCTCTGGCGAGGGAGAGAGAGAGAGCAAGTGACCGACCGGTGAAACGTCTATCCAACGCGATGATGACAAACAAACAATCCAGACACTTGTGATTACGGCTGGTCGGCAAAAGAAAGCTGGTGATAAGATATGAGCAATGATTTTCTTTTTTGCCCTCGGTGGTCAGAAATAACAACTGCAGACTTCAGCCAGTGACAAACAAAGAGAAGATGAAGAAGAAGAAGGTCATCAAATGCAGGTATTCCGAGCTTTTGAAGTCATAACAATTATACACAATACCCACTTTGATCTCTTCTTCATCAATGCGTAAAAAAGCTAAGTTCTTATAACTAGACATCAAACGTCAATGCAAACCTCCTCCGAGAATTTCAAACCATGAATGAAAAAGTTAAAACATGATGGTTGGGTTCGGTTCGGTTGGGTTGAGTTGGGAAGGTGTAGATGGGGGTGGGGTGTTGGTGGGAGTAGTAACTAAAAAGTAACCTTCCGACCAAATCATGTTTTGTCATTAGAGTTATGCTTGTGTGCATGTGATTGCAAAAGCAAATATTTGCTTTTGCTTTCTCTACAAAAGGTATGCACTTTTGTGTGTGCATGTGATTGCAAAAGCAAATATTTCCTTTTGCTTTCTCTACAAAAAGGTATGCACTTTTTTTGTGTGCAAATGGGGTGTTGTTGGGTGGGAAGGGGGGGTGGGGAGAGAGATGTTTGACATGTGCTGTGCCTTGGTGTGATATAATAATAGTTCTACCAAACTTTGGAAGTGTATTTGCTAGTCCAAGCACTCAATGCACGGCTTAAGGTTTGCCACTCATGATTTTAACCTTCCAATCTTTTCCTTTATTCCCAGAAATTATTTTATTCAATGGGTCGGATTCCATCAAGTTTAACTAACTTCCTCATAATGATGTGGCCTTTTAGATTCATTTGCGGTTGGAAGGACATTTTGTGATTGACATTTTCCGTTGATTTAAAACCTCGGAAAAGAACGTAGACCCAAGGATGATCAAGTCCACCCATGATCAAAGCATTTATGAGGCTTTTCAAACACCCCTTCAATAAATAAAAGTGTTTCTCAAAATTTCTCAAAATGACATTCTCTTCTAAAAAGTGTCCACAATTATTTGTGATCACAATTGAGAAAAAAATCATATCAAATAGCAGACATCATCATATTGTTATGTTGAACACATTCAAAATAAACCAAAACATTGGTTTTCTCGGAAACAACTAGATGTTCTTCACTAAAATTTGTAACATAAACAAAGGAAGCTCAAGCAAAACATGGATTATTATTAAGTTGAAAGTAAATGCTGAATTCTAGAATGCATTTTTTTAAAAACTCATGAATGCCATGATTTTTCACAAGTGATTTGATGAAAGCGCCACCACCTTATTGATTTATGTCATGATGTGTCTATTGTATAATCATTGCCCATATAACTCATGACCAGAATTTCATCATCCATCACCATTGCATCATTCCCTTTTCAAATATGTTGAAAAAAAATAAAAATAATATCTAATATTACCATTTGGAAGTTTGGACAATTGCCAAAACAAACAAACAAACAAAGATACTTTGTCTTTAAATTAAAGATTACTTAATGGCACTTCATTATTTAGGGCTATTGCCTCCTTGAGAGGAGTTGATCACAACCTAATAATGATTTAACCCTCATAAGAAGGGCAACAAGATTTCCTATTCATATTAATCCCTAAGTACTCACCCCATTGTTTGGTGAGGGGTGCATTCATCAAGTGACCCCCATTAGTGCTAGGTTTGGCTTGTTATAGTATGTTACATTCAGCATTGCTAATGGTTAAATTGAACCAATGATACATTTAAAGGTGGCCCTTAAAACCAACCAATAATGGGCTTCCAACAACTTGCAAGGTGCCCATGAGTGCAGAAAAAATATTTCTCATCAATTAATTGATCAATGGATGAAGACAACATCATTGCATTTGGTGAGCCATCAACCATCTAAGTGCTAGCTAGTTAACTCAACCAGATCTAAATTAGTGCATTATGAGAGTTTAGAAATTAGGTGGTTGGGTGATGAATGTGAATGGACTTTCAGTTGTATTATGTTCTTTAGGATTATCCCTTGATATGCATTTAGGGTCTTGTCAATTGTAGGGATCAATATTTTGTGCGAGTCTATATTTCAAGTCCTAAATAAACATCTAGATATCTTAGCTAGGCCCTAGGTGAATACCCTAGGTATTGTAGCTAATCCAAGCAACCCCTAGGTAGCCTTTGAATAACCTAAGCACCCCTAGGTAGGCCCCAAGGTAGGCTAAGTACCTTAGGCAATCCCTTGGTAGCTCCTAGGTAGCATGACAATCCTTAAGTATACCCCTTGTGCAACCTTTGGGTACCTTAAATAACCTAGGAAGCCCTTAAATAACCATTATATAGTTTCTAGGTACCCTAAAACTTAGTAGCCCCTTAGGTAGCCAAGCAATCCTTATGCAACCTTTAGTTGGTGTCCTAGATACCTTAAGTAACCCCTAGGTAGTAAACCCCTATGTACCCTAAGTAACCTAAATAGTTTTTAGGTAGGTCATTAGTTACCCTAGTTAATTTAGGCACTTCCTAGGTAGGCCCCTAGTACCTTAGTTTAGGCAGCCCCAAGGTAGGCCCCTAAGTACCTTAGTTAGTTTAGAAAACTGTTAATTAACCTCTAGATAACCTAAAGAGTCTAGATAGGCCCTAGGTGACCCTTAGATTTGTATCCTAAATTAACTTAAGCAACCTTTAAGTACCCTTGGTAACCTAGGTACTTTAGTTAATTTAGATAACCCTAAATAACCTAAACAACTCTTATTAGGCTCCTAATTAACTTTCATAAATCTAGGGGAGGTTGAGTAAGTTATTTATGTAGGTTAGAAAAGATGTTTATTAAACTGTGGTTTCTTTTCATATTACATAAATAAAGTTGGTGTTCAAGCCACTTAGGCTTCAACCTTGCCCATGTCTAGATAGCCTATGCATCCTAGGTTAAGCTAGGCTATGTAATTCAGGCACCTTAAGCAAGCTAGGTTAGGTGGCCCAGTTTAGGCCATCATAAATAGGCCATGTTGTGCCATTTGTTGACGAATGTGTAAATTTTTTAAAACTTTACAAATGGCACAATGCATAAAAACTGAAAAACTTACATAGTCATAAAACTACTTGCAAATGATCGAGTCATATAAGCATATATCATTATACATTTAAGATATGAAAACCAATCATAATGACAATGCTATGGAGGTTGCATGTCAGTTGGATGAGATTAGATTTTAATTTCATCTCAATGCAATTTTTGTTTTAATTTGGTGTCACATAATGTCTTTTGCAACTAAAATTTTATTCAACTTGTTCAAGGCAATTAAAAAAATTGCAATCACATGTCTCATTTACAATTTAAGAAAAGAAAAGAAAAGAAAAAACTAGTCGTTTATAGATGAATTCCTTGTAATGATTTTATCATTTTCAAAAAATATATATTAGGCTCACAAAAAGTCTTGAAAAATGTTTATAACTTAAAAGGGCATTTGAATATATAACTAAATATTTATATAAATTGCTACTAGATTTATGGATTTATCAATTACCAAAATTTACCATATAAATAATTAAGCAGAGCATTGGACATTTATCTATTTATAATTTGGTAGCAAAATAATACCCTATGAACGCAAAAGGTACCCTAAAAATGGAAAGAGTGAAAATGATAAATTTCCATTTATGAATGTGAAAAATTAGGGGCAGCAAACAAAAGAAGTGCAATGGGTATAACCTGCACATTGCACACATATGTCATACATACCCTAAGGTCACATTTTAACAATTTTGTGTTCATAATAATATGTGGGGATTCATAAATATTTTTCGAAATAATTCAATGAGCTTAGTTTGAAGCTCATTAATTTGTTTGTGTACAAGTATAGTAAATGCCTTTTATAATCACACCCATTTTAGTCACATTCTTGTTTGTGTCACACATTTCTTTTGGTAACCATCGGTTTTGGTAAAAAAACATCATTTTTTTAGTCACTATCACACTCGTTAGTCGCACAAAACATTTGTAACGGTTTTACTAAAAATGTGACTATAATAGAAGAAATTTAGAGCAAATATTAAAATTTTGTAAATTATAATTCTTTTTGACAATGTTAATGTTACTTTGTGTTTTAGTTGTGCAAACTAACAACCATGAATCTAGTTGAAGAAAAAAGAAAGAGACAATTGAAAAAAAGAAGAGAAAGAAACAACAAACTTTCTATTTCAACAAGCAAAAGATATGTGAGCTTGCCAAAAAAAAAGCAAAAAATGTGACTATACATGTTCGAATCACAATTCGTTAGTGTCACAAAAAAGAAAAAAAGTGATCATCAAGAGTGTGATTAGAAAAGGGGTTTATTGTAGTGTATTATGAAGTACCTCTAAGTTGCCAATAAAAATTTTTAAAAATATATTTTTGAACCAACTTCATTTGTGTGGGAAAATCTTCTAAGACAAAATATGCCCTATATATAATGGGTATGGGAGAATGGGGACAAACTCACAAACTACACAACAATATTTTTAAAAAAGCAATGTACTATTTTCCCTCTGCAATGGAGACTTCCATTTGTGCCAAAATAATAATAGTAATAAAATCTTGGAAGACAGAATGGGCCTTTTCATGCAGGTCTATTTTTTGTTTTGTGGAATAAGTGTAGAGAAATGCACTAGCAGCAGCAGCAGCAGCAGCAGCAGCAGCAGGGCATTGGGCATTACAGCATGTGAACCAAGGGCAAAGGAACAGCTTCCAATTGCCCATGTACCAGGCCCACTTGTCTCTGTGTTCATGTGCTGTTTTGCATGTTAGTCTTCTCAGGTTGCCTAAATCACACCAACCAGTCCCACTTGTCTGGTGTGTTTCTGTGGTGTGCTAGGCTAGGAAGGCATGGTGCCCATCTGGTCCCCCTCAAGTTGCCAATTCATATGGCCCACTTTGTTGAAGGGCCTTTTTTTGTTTGGTTGGTTGTGTCCATTGTGCCAATTGGTTCAAGGTGAATTACTTAATGCTTTTCTTTTTAAAATTTGATACAACAAAACATAGAGACTTTTTGTTTTGGTGAATAGGTAGGGTGTTCTTTGCAAGGGGTATTAGCCCAGGCCAAAAATGGTGATGAACTCTCTTGGGAAGAGAAATTTCATGCAGCCAATTATTGGAAGGCTCAAGCATGCACTCAAGCTGCCTTGCTTTTTTTCCTTTTAAGTTTTTGGGGGAGGGTTGTGGAGGAGGATTTTTTCTCCATTTTCCCTGGTTCCCAACCCACTATGTTCCTTTTGAGTTCCCAATGGGTTCCCATCAAGTTCCCAATATGCTCCCCAAGTTCCCAATGTGTTCCCCAACATGTTCTCCATAGCACCTCATTTTTATCCCATACGCTTTGGCAAATGTTGTCCTCCTTTCACCTATATAGTTGGGCCAAAGGGGAGGAACTCTACACTTCAAAGTAAAACCTTCTATTTTGGGGAGCCTCCACAGTTTCATTTTTTTGAGTGATGGACCAATCAAATTGGCTCATTGCCAAAAAAAAAATTAAAATTGAACTTGGGAGGCACCTCATCTATATTAATAGGAAAGGTGAAAACTGACAATAAACTTCAAACCAACAAACTTTGGACTTAGTTGTTGGTTGAAGCTACTATGATTGTAGCAAAGGGATTGAGCCGCCCAATGGATAGGTAGATAAAATTCGACTTTTCACCCCCCAAAAAGAAAAAACCAAATTGATGAGGAGTAGGTGATGAGATCCACTTATTTTCCGAATAGCTATAGGTATATGTAACTAGAATAAAGGGTAGCAGATTAAACGTGGATGAGGAAAACCCTTCATTCTAATGTTATCATTTATGACCTCAGCATTGGGTACCCTAATGCGTGTTCAAAACTTATAGCAGAACAATGAGAGAATAAAGATGAACAAAAACACAAATGTACATCAAGCTCTTCACCCAACCTTACGATCACAAAAGTTGCTTCAAACTTTATAATTTACCCTGAGCTTTGATCTCCTCTTAAGAGGAAGTGAACCTCACATGCAGATATGTGACCTTGATATTGTATGCACAAGGTCATCGTCTCATGCACATGTTATCTCCACCTAAATAAGATGAAAACCGAATGCAATTAGACACTGAACTAGCTGCAACTCAAGTATCTTGTAGAAAAAAATGAAGTGAATGAGGGATCCAGCTTGGAACCATAGTTGCCATCCACAGTGAACCACACCACCCACCAGCACAGGATGTGGGATAGATGGATGGATGGATGGATAGATGGCTCAATGGTGTGTGGACATGAAACACTTTTTCATTGTATTCCTGTCTTATGGCTAACCATGGTAGTTAGATATGTAACCACTCTCATACATTAACCTAAGTAGTAACCACCATGTGGTTTGCTAATTACTCACATTGTTATCACTTACATTCCTTACCCCCTTACCTATGAATACTTCCCTTCTTATGGAGGTAGTGTGAGGGGAAAGTGGGAGGGTTTCTTGGATAGGTTACCAATGTGGACTCAGTTGTGGAACTGCAACCGAGTCAAAGTGGTTTCCAATGGATGCTGCATTGGTGGGTGCTAGGCCATATAATCCGTAGTTGCCTAATTCAACTGTCCATAATTAATCACCAACTAAAGATTGAAGAACCATTTAATGGCAACTTTGTAGCCAATTGGACATTGGTGATTGAAAGCATGGATGAATGTGTGACTACATCCAACAACTATGTCCAATAATCCTTTTAGGATTGACACAAAAACATGTTTTGATTTTTGGGAGTTAGACACCAAAAGGTTGAAGACACTTATTGACAAGGTATATATCATTCATGTATCCTTCCAAACTCTCTCTTAGCAATAGAAAAGAAATAGACAATAAAGAAAAGTTGAAACATTAGGCAAAAATTGGGCAACAATGAGAGGTGGGTAAGTTGTAGCTATCTTAAAAATTAAATTTAAAAATTATTAAAAAAACCCACATAGTATCTATGGATCCTAATTTGAAAGGAATTAAATTTTCTTTTATGTATACAAACTATACTTAAAAGAAACTTTTGCTTATTTTCTTGCAAAATCTGCTCAGTGGGTAGCTTTTGTTTTAAATTTTTTAAAAAATTTAAAATTGAAAATACGAGATTAATTCAACTTTTAAAAAACTTTTAAATACATTTTTGGGCATAAATACTCTAATGGTTTAACCTCCATTTTCCTTTTTTTCCTTTTTACAATTTAATTTACCCCCAAAAAAAAATCTGTATTGTAGAAAAAGTCATTAAAAAAAAATCTGCAAAGGACTGCAGATTTAAAAGCTGAACAAACAACTACTGAGCCAAAAAAGGGAGGTGGGGGGGGAGCCTGGAGTTGGAGTGTCAGGGGAAGCAAGTGCTACCACATGGGAACACTACAAAAATCATTTCAGAAGTTGGCTTAGTTATTATTATGTGGAGCCCATTTATAAGACAAAAATATAAACACTTTGCATATAAGTTGGCAAAGCTCAGGGACATCCCTAATTTATATTCCTAAGGCTGAAATGGCAGTGATGAGCCACACCCTCACTCAACAACCACCCATCCATCCATCCATCCATCCAGCCCCCAAGAATATCTAGACCATGTATGTTCCAACACACACATTCATTTTACATCAATATTAAGTTTCAAGTTTCAAAATTGTAAAATTAATGTGTGTGTGTGTGTGTGTGTGTGTTTTGTATATTTAAATTTAAGGGTAAATTTGCCTTTAAATTCAAATATTAAAAAAAAAGGTATATAGGTTTTGCAAAATTATCAGTCTGGGTAATGGTCTTGGTATGGGTAAAGATAAATGATGGACATTAACCCATACCCATTTACCCAGTTCATATAAATATATGATGAAATATTTACCAACCAGGTAGGGTAATTGAAACAGCAACTTAAGATTTATGAGTCGGGAACCATGTGTATTTACCCTGTTATGACCCACGGGTATATCCGGGTAAAAGGCTTGGTCACCCAACACCAGTTTGTGCCATGTCTTTAAAAATATGATTTCGAGACATACAAAGGGTTTTTTGTGAAAAAAAATGGCCCTAATTCTCTAGATTTTGGGGGAACACGTAGCCAGAATATAAAAGGATTCTTTAAAAAATTACTTTCACATATGGTCTATAGCAATATTTGGCTAAATCTTTTTGTGGATGATCACCAGCTTGACTACATCACAAAATTGGAAAAGAAAAACTTGGTACCTAATGCTCAAACTAGGATTTGAGGGATTATGAACAAATTTTGTTCTGGGGTTATTAAAAGAAAAAAAGAAAAAGGGTTATAACATATTAGTTCATAAAGTTGTTCATCAATAATTATGAATGCAATTTGGCAAAATGAATTTTTCAACCACATAGAGGAGGAATTGGAAGTTGAATTGTGTTTGAATGAGAACTTTGATGTATTGTTGGAAATATTTTAATAAGGACCATACAAAATTAAGCTCACCAACTCAGATTAATTATGCTTTTCAAAAGAAATTGCCTGACTATGTTCAAAAAATTATTTACATTTAAAAATTTTCAATTTTCAATTTTTTTTCTTCCCATTTTAATGTAATTCCCATGAAAACTCACAAAATATGTTATGAAAGGGAATAATGGTTCTTGCAAGGGTTTAAATTGTGAATCCTCTTGTTTGTCTTTGTGAGTAAGTGAGGACTCTTGACTTAAGTTTGTGTTAAGGTGACATTGAATCTTTCTTTTGTTTGTTTCATATATTTCATTTGAGTGTAGGTTCAGTATTTGCAAAGTATTATGTTGTTGTAAAAACCTTGGGTCAAAAACCCCAGTTTACTTTGGGAGACCTCCTCAAGTACAATTTCCCAATTAGGGGAATGCTAATCATACATTCAAGTAAAGTGACCAAATATTCATGTTTACACAATCTGATCTCTAGAATTATGTTATCTACATACTATTCAACCTGGATTTTTCAGCCATCTTGAATTGGAAATTTGAACAAGAACTTGGAAATGAAATTTACAAACTTGATGAAACTATGTTGAATACCTTAGGAAAGGTTTCATAAAATTAAATAATTTGGAGAACAATGCTCAAAACCTCCTTGAAATAAATGGCTGAAATTATAATTAGAGGTTTGCTTCAAAGCTACGAATCAAATAATAACAGTAGACTTTGTTGCATATGGGGAAAAGGCTCTTAATCACATTATCTTTAGGTCAGTTTTTACCAAAATACTTGCATTTGTCCCTTGGCTAGTTAAAGCTTGAATTTGGCTATAGTGCTAGATAAAGTACTCCGAGAAATTTCCTTGTTTATTTGGAAGGCACCTTATTTGAATATCCCTTTGAGAAAAGAGGAGGGGAGCTTCTGCCTACTAGTCGAGAGAGAGAGAGAGAGAAATTATGCCTACTGGATTAAACATCCCTCCCAAGGAGGTGCAAGAATCAATGTTGGATGGTTTTTAAAATTTTGAAAAAAACCATTGATTTCAGTTCATTAAATATTCCAGAATCAAAAAATTGTTGGTTCCAGTTCTTTAAAAAAGCTCAGAATCAAAGAACCGTTGGTTTCAGATATTTCAAAAACCTTAAAAAAACCAACAATTTTCATGAAAAAATTGATGATTCTTTATTAATTCTTTGACTTTTTCATATTATTGAGAATCACATTTATATACCAAAACCAGTTCTTTGATTTGTTTTTAGAACTACCAAGTAAGTGGGTACACTTATCAGTGTTGTCTAGTTATATCTTGATATCCGGATATGAATCCGGATACTACCTGAATATGCATAAATCCATATCTTATATCTAGTTTAGTTTTACTATCTGTTACTATATCAGTTAACACCACAAGTATTAACCAAGCTCTATGGATATCTGAATGTTGTTATATATGATATCAATATTCATATTCGGACCTTAGTGATATTTCATTTCACAGATATGGATAGTTGCATTATGTATATTGAGTACAAAAGGTTATATATAACCTATTTGAAGGCCCTGGAGTTAGAGAGTGTTTGTTAAGGTTTAAGGCAATGTTGTCTGGTTATATCTTTATACTTGGATATGATTCCGCATATTACCCAAATATGGGTTTTGAGTTATGTTCATGTAGATCTTTTTCTTGGAGGTTAGGTTGTTAGGCTTTACTCTTGTAAATTTTTTTAAGGAAATCAGAATTGTAAATTTGATATGCAAAACCTTTGTGCATATATCCATCATGTCTTGAAAATTCAAACTGGCTTATTTATAATCAACAAACCAATTTTTTTGAAATGAATGTGTAATCGACTGGTGTAGTAAATTGATGTTTTTTAATATACATATCCTTCATCATGATTTTTTTTATAAAAAATGTGTAGTTAATATCCAGAGGATGTGTCTAAAAACTGATAACCGGATAACACTTGTACATACCCAAGTTGATAACCAATGAGTATTTCTCATTCTAAGAACCACCCAACATTGGTAGGAACAAATGCTGTTTACTTCTTGATTTCAAAAAGGGACCTTCAATCCCAATTTTATTTTATTTTATAAAAATGAAATCTCTGGATCAGTCTTGAAACCAGTTCTTTGAATTTTTAGAGGCTTCAGTTTCAATCATTTTCAAAAAGAATTTAGAGCCAGTCCAATTTTAACTCTAGTTCCATCTTCATTACATGCAATTAAATCTTT
>Ga0209611_10001737_pt1 | contig 37701 bp, 29 predicted proteins | sample S1TSphgellanicum_3_FD_187693 | JGI IMG/M metagenome (GOLD analysis project Ga0209611, IMG submission 187693) | Host-associated microbial communities from peat moss isolated from Minnesota, USA - S1T2_Fc - Sphagnum magellanicum MG (SPAdes) (version 2) | ecosystem: Host-associated > Plants > Peat...
GATTAAGATTTGTTAGAACTAGTTTAAATTGTTTAGATGCTTCAAAAGGAAATGTTGTTAAAGTTGAAAAGGGCACTCAATGTGAGCCAAAAACAACAAACGTTATTGAGGCATAGGAAAACTCCTTGTCGCTACATTTTCTACCATTGTTGGTTTGCTTTCCTTTGGACCAATTTTCCACCATCATTGCCATAGTCATTTTGCTTTGTGTTCTATCATCAGTTCTCTACTTTGCTCTTCCATTTGCTCTACTAACGAATCTAAGCTCAAATCATTACGTTCTACCAACTAAGTTATATTCCCTGATAATTTTTATTATAAAGCTGAAGATCAATCATAAGTCTAAACAAGACTTGATAATAAAGCTTAATTGTGAAAATAATTATTCCAATTGTGAAAAATTAATTTCTCGTGACAAAATGATTCAAAACTCAATATTTTCCCCATAAAAGGTTTAGAAATTATGAATTGCCTCAAAAAGTTTTGAATGCATTTGCTTGAAATGTGAACTAGTTATTTAATTAAAATTTATTTTAAAAATCATTTTTTGATAATTTAACTGAATTTCCAATGACAAAAAACTACTCAAAATTCAATATCTCCCACACCTTAAGTTAAATTTTTTTCAAATCACATGAATTAAATCCTAATCATTGAGGGCTTTCCAAAATATCAAGAGCACACCCAAATTTCGTTATAATTTTTAGATTTAATTTAAAATAAAATTTCAGTGAAAATTTGGTTCAACATTCAATAACTTTTCCACCATAGGTCAAAACAATATGAAACCCACCCACTTGATGTATCACTATTCATCAAGGGTCTTCCAAAGGAGCACAACAAGAGGCACCATGGTTTGGGAGATCTCAACATGACAAACAACATAAACAAAAGAAAACAAACAAGGGATGTGTCACACTATGACCTTGCCATTTACATTAAAAACTATCTTAAGGCAAAAGATGAATTATGAAAACTCAAATTTTTCAGCATGCAAAAATATAATCTTCAAAAAATCCTCTAAAAAAACCAAAATCCTTCAAGAGTTTATAACTCTATAACTAATCTCAAGTTTCAACACATGACAACTTAATATCATCTTTCAAAAATCCTTGTATAAAAATAGACCTATTATTACCTAGGGGTCAAAATCCCTTAAGCTACTATACTCTATAATGAATCTAAACACAATATCAATGCCTTGGTAGGCAAGGCCAACAAACAAGCTTCCAAAACTATGTTCCTTCATGGATAGATTTTAGAGTGGTAGGTAGGAAAAGGTTCCCAAATGCTGTTATCAAGTGGGTTGAAAATGCACCCTGTGACGGTTAAGCAGATGTCGTGGTAACTTATTAGGGCTGAGTTGGACCAGTTAGGGCTGAGTAGGACCAGTCAGTCCATGTGCCAAACACTACCAAGTTAACCATGAAGTAGTTTCGTTTGTGTGTGTTTGTGCGCGCGCTCGCGCTTTGAAGACGGAATGGCAGCCCAAGGAAAGAGAAAACGGGAAGTGGAGAGCAATGGGGTTGGTGTCGGTGATGCTAGGCCTTACACAGAGGGCAGAGATGGCAACAGAGGAGGAGGAGGAGGAGGAGCTGAGGAGGAAGTGGACTTGGCCATGCTGGAAGCGCTGGAAAATGCGTCGGAAGTTGTGGAGGTGCTGGACGTGCGAGGGTTGAAGAAACTGGTTCTTGCATTCGAGAGGAAGCTACGGGATAACCTGGAGGCTCGCATGAAGTACGCTGACCAGCCGGACAAATTTATGGAGTCGGAAGTGGATCTAGACGATGAGGTGAAGAAGATGCATGCGTTGGCGGCTAATCCGGACTTGTATCCCGAGCTCGTCAAGCTGAATTCCGTTGGTTCCATTATCGGTTTGTTGAGCCATGACAATACCGATATTTCCATCGCCGTCGTCAACCTGTTGAACGATCTCACAGATGAGGACGTGATAGGTGAGAATGACGAGCCTGCCAAGGTGCTTGTGGATGCCCTAATTGAGAATAATGCCCTAGAGCTTCTGGTGCAAAACCTTTCCCGTATGGATGAGACAGACGGTGATGAAGCCACTGCAGTGTTCCACACCTTGTCCATTGTTGAGAACATGATAGAAGTGAGTACAGAAGTGGCGGAGCTTGTGTGCGAGAGGACGAAGCTACTGCGATGGCTTTTGAACAGGATCAAAGTGCGCGAGTTTGATAGCAATAAGCTCTATGCAAGTGAAATTCTGGCCATTTTGCTTCAAAACAGTAATGTGAACCAGAAGAAGCTCGGCCAACTCAATGGTGTTGATACAATGTTGCAAGCTGTTGCCTTCTACAAGTCCAGGGATCCCAAGACCAATGAAGAAGAGGAGATGCTTGAGAACCTCTTTGATTGCTTGTGTAGTCTTGTGATGCCAATGGAGAACAAGGACCGGTTTGTCAAAGCTGAAGGTGTGGAGCTTATGATTATCATCATGAAGCAAAAGAGGCTAGCCTATAGTTCTGCTATGAAGACTCTTGACTTCGCCATGACTCAATGTCCTGCGGCTTGTGAACGGTTTGTTGATGTCTTGGGGTTGAAAACTTTATTTGCAGCTTTCATGGGGAAGGTAAGGATCATTCTGTGGAGAAATTAAATGTTCTGTCTAAATCATCTGCATATATGGATAGTTGATGATGATTTTCCTTGGGCTACAAAATTCCTTGTGAAAGTTGATGGTACTTTGTTGCAATACTTCTCTTCAATTGAAATAGGATCCCAGGCACTTTTGCATCTTTGCTAGGACCATGGAGTTGGCATCTTTTATAGGAGGTTTCCCAGGGCTGCTTGCATCAACAGCATATCCATTCACATTGTTCCTATGGATGTCAAGGATTCTCCATCTATTGAAGATGTGCAAGGCTGTGTCTGTGATTGTGGGCATCTCAGGTACCTATGAAGTCAAAGAATCGAGGGGATAGATCTCAAGAGGAGACAGAGGAGCGCGTAATCTCTTTGATTGCTTCTCTATTTGGTGAGAGTTATGCCTAGCATTGTATCTGTTCTCATAAGTCCCGAAGGATCTCTTTACTAACTTAGTTGGAAACTGTCCTTTCAGATTGCTTGTCACGGGGTTCTAGAAGAGAGCGCCTCTTGAGCAAGTTCATGGAAAATGAGTTCGAGAAGATTGACCGTCTCATGGAACTGTATGTTAGGTATGTAGAGCTGATTGACATGCTTTTTGGCATAAGTAGGCCTCTCAATGCCTTAGGCGTAGATGCTTGCTTGCACATGGACAAGCTGAAATGAAAGGAAGCTTATCCTCACAAGCTTGTTGCAGCTTGAATGAGGATATTATTGACTGTTTCTTGAGTGGTATCCAACATCATGACTGAGTCTTCCTGTTGGTTCTGGAAATGTGAGAGAAACTCCAGACATGGATTTGTATGATACTTCTCCCAAAACTCTGGGAATGTTATAGTAGACTTATCTACACCCACTGTCAGGAGCTGATGAGTCATTGTTGGTAGTCCTGGCAGTTCATCACTGCTATTTGTGATAAAGGTGATGGTCTGAAATTTTGTGAGCAACTCTCACAATGTTATGACTGCACTCATTATCATGTTACCTTTAAAATGTTGTTGTGGAGATTTCTCTGCAATCTCATAGGTTTTTTTTGCATATGTTAACTCTTTGGGGTTAATTGTGTGGTTTACATACTTTTGCCAATGGCCTAAACTCTCTTTTAGAGAGCTGGACATACTTTTCAAGAAATCAGCAGAACACAGACTCTTAAGTGCCATTTGATCTATATTGTACAGATACTCGGATCGGGTGGCAGCTGAAACAAAGCGGCTAGACTCACAGCAATTTGATGATGTGGAGGTTTGTTTCTGAACTGAGCTGTTCCTTGGTGCATCAACTGCTTTGCAATTTTCACTGCAGTCTATAGGCTGAACTAGCAGATTGTGAGTGCAGGTTCTTGAGTTGATGGGCATAAGTTGAACTCATGAGACTTCCTTGTCATGTGAATGCTAGTTGTGCCATTGAGTTCCCTTTCCAGCAAGCTTCTAACCAGTGATAGACAATATACATGCAAAACCATCCTTTCAACATAACTTGTCATCTTCTGTAGGGTTTGTCAATTTTGTTGATGGAATAAGTCTTATTGTGCACTATATGGAGGCAGTAAGGTTTCAAATGGAAGGCTGAGTATTTGAGCTTGCAATGGTAATATGGTATTCTTTAGTAAATGGAGTAGGACATACATATTGGAAGAGTTTAAAGCACTTTGTGTGAGTGCAGATGGATGATGAGGACAAGTATTTAGCTAAAATGGAGGCAGGCCTTTACACACTGCAGGTGAGTCCTCTGTTTGACCAGTTTGCTGGCTTCTCTTAGTAAGTGTTCCATAGAACCTAAGTTTTAGGTTTTCTAATGCAACCTATACAGCTTAGAAGTTCTGGTACTCAATTTCAGCCTTTCAGATGTCCTTGATCAGCTTCCTCATGCTTAAATGACAGTCTTTAAGTAGTTAATGAATGCCACATTGGGTAGTTTCTCCTCACCACAGGTTTTAGTAGCTCTCTGAGCAGTTTTGTGGGCTTTATCTCTAGTCTTCATCACTCTTACTTGAGCACTCTAGTTGTGTGAGTCCTCATAATCACTGATGCATTCACATGGCCGTCGGTGCAGCTACTTGCTCTCATTATGGCGCATATCTGGTCTGCAGAGTAAGTCTCATCTAACTAGAAAAAGTCACCAAGTTTGTATTGTCATTGGTATCTGCAGGTTTTCTATGATCTAATGCATGTGGCTGGTTCTGTATTTTGATGTCTTGTCTGCAGAGTAAGCCCTAACAAGTCATGAGGTGTTCCTGTGTTTTAGTGTGACCAAATGTGATGCAGATTGTCTGTTTCACTTTTTAAGGATAGATGCTTGTAAGGATTCAAATATTATTTCAGGCTTTCCTCATTAATCCTGCACAAGTGACTCTGACTCGGTGTGTCTGTAATAGGCATTCTGGAATGCAGGAGAGATTAGCTCTCCTATTGAAGCAGCGGCGACTTCAACAGGAACTTGTCAAAGCTGTGCTGCAGGTACTGTTCTTCTTAAGGGCATGTACAATCGCATTTGTGGTGACAGGATGTCTCAAGGCAACAGATAAGGCCTGCTGTCTGGAACATACCCACAGATAATGTCCATGTTATTGAGTCTAATAGATAGTTCTTGACCATTTAACGAATGAAACATTTCTGTGTCAATTTGGCATTGCATCCTCTTATTGCTTGATACCTGCTTATTCCATAGTTCTTCTGTATATAAACTTCTTCCATATCAAGGCTACCTCTTCTGCTTCGAGGAACAGAAGAAGCATCTTGTTGACAGTACTGATGTATTACAATCTTATTCTCATGACCTTCATGTGTTTGATCGGAAATCTGCATTGGGATATAGTGATCTTCCCTTTAGCACTAGCTGAATTCATGGATGAGTATCCCTGTGGATTCCAAATATTGAAATAAATTCAGTGCACAGAAGTTCAATGACTGCCATTCCTGACAAATTGAGCATGTTGAAATCCAGTGTTGGGATCCAACAAAGTCAATGGAGAGTGAGACCACTCCTCTGTTCCAAGCATGATGGCATGAATCATAACACTTTTGTGCTTGACAGTAGCTGAGGTTTAATTATTTTCTGATTTAGGTGGTTTAACTATTACCTCAACTGCTATGATTGAATTGTGGTTTCGTTGTGTCTTTGTGGCATTAGAAACTGCAATAACAGTCTGCCTTGCTTTTAATGGATGTTACGCATCCAAGTATGTTGAAGTGGCACATGGGCCCATGAGATGTGTCTGATCTCTTCTGCACAGATGTTTGGCTCAGGAGAAACCTATGGACATTTGACTTCACAGCCCTTTGGACTGTCTTGATTAGTTCAATTCTCCTTAAGTGGTAGCCAAAATTATGGTGAAGCTTCTCTGGAGCCTGTGATGTGTGGGGTGCAAGAATGGCAGTGCCCCCTGTGTGTGGCCAAATGGCAGACTGTGAACCACATCTGTGGATTCAAGGGAGGCCATGACTTTCTATCATTTTATTGATCTTCATTATTGCAGTTTGTGCAGTTTCACATGGCAACACTCTTGGGAGTATTTTCATGCTCAAATGGTAGTGTGAGAATTGAGTGGTATTTGAGAAGGCATTTGTGAGTAATGGCAGCTAGTCACAGCCGTTCCTGATGATTGTGATAGGCTTATACTTTTTGAGTCACACCCAAAGGTTATAGCCACACTCATTCTTCTTGTGTCTGTATTGGTTTGGTCAGAACTGACATAACTGTGGATCTCAAAGTGATAGCATCAAGTTACTGCTGGTCTTGTGACAGAGAAGTTCATTGTGTTGTTTAATGTATGATATTGACCTCCACCAACTGCAGGGAAGTGGGGATGTTAGGGTAGGATATGCTCAGGGTGCAGGAAGCTCCAACAACTATCCTCTATATAGGCTACTCTATAGACAGATCTTTCTGTAACTCCTTGCCTGAAATTTTGAGCAGATTGTTGTTTGATTGTTGGGAGCTGATGAAGTAAATGATGGCAACACAGATGCTTGTTCTGTTTGTTTTGGTGTGCCCAGAATTCATGTAACAGTTATCTTAAATTTGTTATTGTGGAGTTTGTTTTGGTGAACATCGTAGATATGTGAGAAGCCATATGTGAACATCTATTGGCCTGTCAACCATACTCACACTGTTGGTTCTTTGACTCTTTTGTAGGAGTACCATGACAACATAGGGGATATGGATGGACCTGAGGAAAAAGAAAGACGTAGGGCTAAGATCCAGAAGCTGATATCCTCAATGTGAGGGTTTTTCAGGTTTTTAGGTTTCAGTGTTTCAGTAGAATCATAGAATCAGGTCATTGTAAATTTAGCTGCCAATACAGCACCAGTTGTAGTGCATGCTGCACAATTGGCATCCTTGAAACTGCAATTGCAAGAGTTGATATGTCCAGACTTTCCTGATAATTTTGTTCTGGGGATACCCTCCCTGACTCTTGGACTTCACCCTGTTTGTGTTATGGAGTTCAGAAGTTCCAAGTAGTGGATATTCATCACTTTATGAGTTGTGTCCCTTTGCTGGCAAGCTGGTAAAAGCTCTACTGGCAGTTGAGAGTGTCAAACAAATTATACAGGAAACGGAAGCAGCTTCAACTGGTGGGACAATTATTGTGAGTTCCCCAGCCAATCACTCGGGCTTCCAAATTACCTGTTATGTATTGATCTTATGGTAACCTTTACATGTCACAGCCCTTTTGGGGCTCTTTTAACCATTTCCAGAACTTTGATGGATCCACAGTCTCATAAACTTAGATCTGGAGGAAGATGCCATTCCATGGCATCATAGACTCCATTTGATTCACCTTCTTTGATAACCCACTCACCAGCGAGTGTTACAAGCTATAAGAATTGCTGTCTTGAATCACACTTGGCCAGAAATGTTTGGATAAAATTGATCAAAATCAACAGTGTGCTCCTTAACTTGTGGTGGTTTACCAATTCAATTGTAACCATGATTGAATTTGACATTATAATCATTGACACCCTAAAAGCCAATGGTTGGCTCATGAGGATGACAAAACACAAAGCAATTGCCAAAGCACATCCAATATTTCCCACATGCCAAGCAATTTGCTCAATTTCCCACATGTCAAGCCCTAAGTAGCACCCTAAATAGCCCATATGTGACTCCTATATAAGTTAATGATAGCCTTTATCTTAAATAGCCCATAAACTAGGTAGGCCCCTAGGTCATTAAGTAATCCTTGAATAGCCCCACAAGTTACCTAGGTAACCCACCTAAATAATCCCTAGGTATCCCCCTAACCTTGGAAATATTGTAATAGCCCCCTAGGTAGGCCTTAAATAGCTTTCTAAATGTCCTCAAGGTAGGCCCCTTGGTAGTCCTTAGATAACCCTTAAGCAGTCTTTAAGTACTTTCGACATAAACTTTTAATCATCCTTGTGCTACATAGGTAAGTAGGTAGTAAGTAGGTGAGTGGGTACGGGTAGGTAAGTACATGTAGGTAACCCATGGGTTAGTAGGTAACTAGGTACTCCGTGGGTAAATAAGTAGGTAAACCATGGGTTATCTGTAGGAAAGAAATAAGCCTTACCCTAGTTACCCTCTACCTAGGCAGTCTCCCAATCTATATGGCCATAACTAAAGTAGACCATAATATAATATTAAAAAAATATAGTGGTCATTTTTGAGAGTTCATCCTTAGTTTGAAGTGGTGTCTCTCATTGTACCCCCTAGAAACTACCATCAAACCTTATAACCCCTCTTTCAACACCAGTAACAAGGAGTTACTGAGAGACCATGTAGATATTACCTAATCCTAGAAATTAACTTGCCCATTAATAGTTTGATTGCACATGAAGGTGCAACACTACCAATGCATGATGCTCATAAACATCTAGGCATTTTGGAAGAAGGTAAGCAACAATAATCTTTGCACTTATACACATCCAATTTATTTTTTTGGTTTTTTTACCATGTACATTACTCACATTTTAATCTTTAACTTCATGGTTGCCATGGGGTGTTTTGTGTTTTCACCATAGTTATTGCTTGAAGAGATAAAAGAAATAGTTTTCCAACAAATTTTAGAATCAAAGCTACAAGACTACTTGAGTGTTTTCTTCAACTTCATTGTGGTAGTAGGATTTTTTGTGATGTTCTCATAGAAAGAAAAAGAAGAGAAAACTCCAACATTTAGAGCTCCAAGGTTTTAGGTTTTCTTTCACTTTTATCATTATTTGATTTCTTTTGCACTTTCACCATTGTTGTATTTTACTTGATGGAGAGATGTTTTTGAATTTTGGAGTTCAAAATTAAAGCTTTAAGCTTCTAGGGTTTTCATGCGTGACTAAATTATCTTGTTGCAAAAGACTTATATCCCCTTTTAGAATAGTTGGATAGTGTCAATGACAATGGCATACATTTTCAATATTTTCATGGGTTTTGTTATAATCATAATGGAACATGATCATGATCATGTGTTGAATTTAACATTGTTTGCAAACTCAAACAATGTCATATATTTATAAACAACTAAAATGATTTTAATAAATTGATGTGGTCTTATTAGTTTATGTGTGTTTCTTAATTATAGGTTTGCAAGTTGGGCATTGTTTTTCCAAAATGCTTTGACATTTCCATTTAACATTGCATGCGTTATGGTCAACAATGATGCCACTATAAAAGAAAAAATATTCTAAGGTGGTACCACTAAAAACCACCTCAAAGAATGGTTAAAGAACCAAAAGTGACCAAATAATATTCATGGGCCCATTTTTAAAAATGTTTTCATGAGTATAGATTTATTTTTTCCATGTATATCCATTGTATGCCAAATTAAATGGCCGTGTTTAATGGGGAAAAAGAAAATTATTTTAAAAAATTCCTAATTGTAATGGCCTTTTTTAGAGTCACACTCCTAAACTTTGAAATTTCATAACAAAATTATACTTACTCAATTAATAACTTAAATTTTCAATAAAATAGAATGCCATCAAAAGTACCTAAGAAAATTATTAAGAGAAAAATTAGAACATGTTTCAAAGTTGTGTTCTTAACCAAAAAGTTCAAGGAAAATGAACATGATGACATTCTTGAAATTTTTTTCTAAATGCAACGATTAAGAACATAAAAATAAAAATAATTCTTAATATCATTAAATTATATATATATAATTTAATGGGTCTAGTAAAAGGAAGGTGTGGCATTCTTATTAGTACCGTCAAAGGATACTTTTGCCCATAAAATTACATTCCATTTTTGCAGATATGGGTAGTTTGTGAGGCCATGGCAAAAGTTTTGTCACTAATTCTTTTTTATTTTGTATTGAATCATAGTTACTAGCATTGGTTCCTTGGAGACAATGCAACCTCCAATTTGTTATTTCCACCTACCATGAACTAATGATGACCTACCAAATCATATTATTCTTGATAATATTTGTGGTCCAAAGGCAAATGTGTTTGATGCAAAGTTGAAAGATCTAATAGTTCATATGCAACCACCAAGTTTCAAAAATATTTATACCTTTTGGGCATATGTTACATGGATTTGATAAAAAAAAGGCCATAATGTCTTGGCTTTGATGTTAAATCCCCTATTCAATAGTATGTGCTTGGTCACAAGTTGGTTAAGAAAATGCATCCAAATTGGTTACTACTTATGATGAGGAACTATTATTATTGTTATTGGTGGAGTGTTATAAATCATTAATGCCAAATGTGATTTATGAGACTCCATTGCAAGGTCCACATTTGAACTTTAAAAATCTCTTTCACACAATTAAGGCAATTATTTTAACATTTTGCAACACTTGATGTGAAGAAAACTTGGTGAATTTCATCATCATTTTGCTAATGTAGAATGTAAGTGTGCCTTGATTTGGTGGCACATTAAAAAATGCAAATTTTCTATCATTGTTATGTTGGGGAAACACATTATTTGCAATCCAACTAGTCATATTGCTCGATTGAAAGGATATTTTTTGTTGCTACAATCCTCATTGTAATGTGCAAGTGCCAATTTCAAATTGGTCATCTTGACAAACTAATTTTGATTAACAAGAATTGGCCCTCCAATTTGCACCTTGGTTGCTTGAAGCCTTTTGATTTTACAAGTGTATGTGAAGTGGAATCATACTTGATTGAGGAACTTAATACAAAATTTAAGGAGGAAGTTTAACAAGAGGAATTTCTATATGTTTGTGATAAAATTTACATACTTGCATACTAAAAAAAAAAGTACATCAGGAAAACAACATTTCATTGGGTTATGTTGTATGTTTTTAAAGGTGTAGGTGTATGCAATTATTTTTTGCATTGGACATCATTGTTCATGGATTGCAACTTTGTGTCTAAAACTTTGAATTGTGTTTGCAATTTCTTTTGTGTCAACAACTCTATGTTTACAATTTCTAGGTTTGTGACTTTAACTTTTTCATATTCTTTGGACTTTTGTTTATGTTTGGTGCTTTCTATTTGCAACAATTTGTCAAACACTTTCATTCATGTTTGCAACTTTATGCATGTTTATAATTTTGCAAACTTTTTTTTGTTTATAGAGTTATGTTTGACAAGTGGTGGTTACCCAAAATAACACACAAAGAATATAAGATGGGTTTTGTTGATGTAATATGCCATGAATATTGGATGTGATACATAACATGTAGTTGATGGTGATATGTTTGTTGTGGATTTAACCAATTACAATCTTCTAAGCAATAATCGTAGTTGAACATGTGATGATCTTTTTGAAAGTGAGGAATGAATAACATGTCAAGGTTTATGGGTTGGGGTATGGGTGGGTTTGAGGTTTCATGGTTGGGTGATTATGAGATTCTAAATTAGTTTTGATTGTTGGAACTTTCAAATTTTAATGTTTGTGGTTTGGATAACTTTCTTTGGGATTTCGATGCTTGTGTTGGGGTTTTTTGTGATTGACTGTAATTCATGGGCATATGACAACCTGAGATTTCAATTGGGCATATATGTTAGTTTTGGGTTTTTGTGTTCTTTTTGTCGTTGTAAAATTGGGCATATGGTTGTTTATGTTGGGGTTGGTAGTGGAACATATAACCACTTTGATGAAACACATAACATTGAATTATGATTCAAAAGTACCCCACTTCAACTTTTTTTTTCCTAAAGTTAATTTTTGTTTTATTTAGTAGAAGATAATTCCTTAAGACTTCATGTAATGCAAGTGCTTCATGAGCAAACATCTTTGTTCATCTTCAGTTTGTCTTTTCTATAATCCATGTACATGATACATGCATGAACAACATTTTTTTCTAATGATTTGGGTCACTTAGACCTTTTTAATGTGAAAATTTGAAATCCATCCCTTTTTTCATGTTTTTTCATATGTTTTATTCTTTCCATTTGAAATAACATGCCCATCATGTATTTGCCAAAGAACCTAAAACTATAAATGCCAATCCAAGCCAATTAAAATTGCACCTTTTGTTTCATACAAAATAACTTCAAATTTTAAATATTTGAAACTGAGCAACTTTTTGAAAATCTTAAAAAAAACAAGACCATGGTGGTTCATTTTCTTTTAAAATTAAAAAAACTACACCCAATTATTATTTTAAAAATCAAATACCCACGCAACACTCGTAAATACAAAAATCACAAAGGGGTCAAAATGCATTCAAAGGAGCCAAAAGCGTTACTTTACATTAGTCTTGCATGTCCTTTTTCCCCAAAATAACTTTTTCATACAAATGATTTTTTGAATGATTTTTTTTTGCAACTTGTTATGAAAAATGATTAGAATTTCTCCAATAGATCAAAAAAGAGTTATTAATCATTTTTGAATAAATATAGTTTTGTAAAACTATACAAATTCCTTGCAAATTTTATGTTTCATCTTGAAAAATGATGATAATTTGAAATCATACCAAAAAATTTGTTAATTCTTAAAAGTTGTATTTAATGTAATATAAAATACAACTTTGTTCAATACATCATGTACATTACACCCCATTCATATGTAGTAAAACACTCTTGAAGTTTTGAAGTTCTAAATTTTCAAGTGTACATACTTTGAATTTTCAAAGTTATAGAATACCACATTTTTTAAATTGTGAATTTTTAAAAAGTGTGTTTATAGGTTATTATCATCTCATTTTTTTTACCATCAATTTACTTCTATTATATGAGTCCTTTGTAAAAATGTCCTTTCTAATGACAGAATTTTTCATTTTCAAAAGTCTTTAATTAAACCAAAACTTAGAATTGGATCAAATGGATTTTTAATTTGATTTTTTTTGACATTCACGTGTGTCAAAAAGTAATAATGTGCCATGATTACCATAGTTTCAAATGAAAAAAAAAAAAAATCTCTAATTTTTAATGATAAAATTTGGCATTCGACACCCTTTGTGGCTCCTTTGATTGTGTTTGACCGAAACATCAAGGTCATCAAATCATCGAGGGTATTGTTCAAATTTACTTATTCAAGCATGACAATTTCAATCATAATGAATGATATTGTGTGATGGACCTAAGTCAAAACTTGAAATGATTGGGATGTTAAATTCACATAGTGCTTTTACGTATAATTTTCAATTGTGCAAATCAAACAAAAGAAAGATTGAATGTATTTTGAAGCCAAACAAAAAGTTTCATCATGTCCTCAAAAGGATTCATAATGGCCCACACCTTTGTTATAGACATTATTAATTTTCATTTTATGTTTCATAAGTCTCCATGGGGATTACATTGAAATGGTAAAATTCGAAAATTCGAAAATCCTTAAATTTCAAATTTCAAACACTTGCTGTTTTAAAATTATGAAATGTTATAACTTTTGGAATATATATCCGATTTGGGCATACAAACCTGTTTTGTTATAACCTTTTTTCTAAACTATATAATGTTTTAATAACTTAAATTTTTTTGACATTCCAAATCATGCTTTAAGTTGGGAGTCTTTTTGGATAAATTGTGTCATAATTTCAATTGTTGATAATTGAAAACAAATCAATTTTTTTTTCTACTCACAAGCCGAAGATATTGTGGCTAGGGTTTTTTTTTTAAAATATTAATTTCTTATGATATGTTTTTAAAATTAATAAAAAAATCCAAAAAATAGAAAAAATAGATGAATTTGCATTAGAAAAAAAATTCAAAAACTTCACATTTTTTTTGTTAAAAAATTTATTTGTCAATTTTTTTTTTTTTGGTAGCCCTTGTTAAGTTTATTTCAATTACAACAAGATCATTCAATTCGGACAATTTTCATCTTCTTAACCTTCTAACAAAATTTTAACTATTTAAGATTCCTAATTATGAATGATATCTCAAAATGGGCTTGCATTTGCTTTGAGGCAATTAATCTTGATTTAATTCTCACATTACCATGCTTAATCTAAACAAGAAGAACAATAATGTTTATTTATATATATTTGTAAAGCTTACATCTACCTTCTTCCTAATTACTGGGTAGTAGGTTTATATAACTAACACCACCCCCGCCCCCCTTCTCCTTTCCAAAGATACAATTCCTAGCCTATATTATTTAGGAATGTTTTACATAATTTCCTTTTCACTAGGTATGCCTACATACCTACCCTACTTGGTAGCTTGGACGCTAATTATATTATTTTCAGAAATGTTGGATTTTTTTTTGTAAATTTTTAATTTTCTTTTGAAAAGGAAAATATCAAATCTTCAAGTATATTTTATTTTGAGAAATTAAAATTTTAAAAAATAAATTAATTGACAAACATGTGTTGAAGGTGCCAAGATTACTTGAGGTGTCCCATAAGGCCCTTGTGTGAGTGCGTTACAAGAATTCAGTGCTGCCCTCGGCTTTTACCTTGGGCATGCACCTTATTCTAGTAACATTTCCCATCTACGGGCCTTACCTATTTGTTGTTCCCAATGTGTTCCCATCAAGGTCTCATTGGGTTCTCAACATGTTCTTTCAAGTTCTCAATGTGTTCCTCGACAAGCTCCCCATAGCTCCTCACTTTATCCCATAATCCTTTGCCCTAAATTTTACTCTTGTAAGCTATATAAGTGGAGGAGTCACAATATATTTATTTTGGGATTGTCCAAAGCTTGATTTAAATTTAAATTTATTTTTTTGTGAAGGGCCAATCAATGATGCCCATCACAAAAGAAAAAACTTTGAAGTTGGGGGTCCCCACAACTAATTTTCTGATTTCAAGAAAATGGGAAAAAAAAATGCCAGAAATTTAACATGTTTTGTGAAAATACAAAATTTGAAAGTTATATTTAGAGAAAAGAAAATTAGAAAAAACCCATTACTAAATAAATCAACACTTTAGTTATGCCAATTTACTTGACTAGAATGCTTTTTTTTAAAATACATTTTTTTTAGAACAATACTATTGTGGCTTGTGCTATTCGATGAAGTGTGAACTCATTATCCAACTAATTTTTCCTTCCAGATGATTTTATAAATTCAAGGTATCCCACACCATAGGTCTAAAAATTACAAAATCGCATCCAATAAATCCCACTCATAAAGGACTTTCCAATAGTATCAAGGATGTGCCCCAATTTTTTTAAATATATATTTCTGATTTTGTTGAATATTCTTTGAATATTTAAAAATTTTATTCAATAATTTTTGCACCATAGGTCTTAAAAATACGAAATTGCCTTGATGCACATATGCTCGTCAAGGGCTTTCCAATGATACTAAATGTACGAGGAGAGTACAAACATGACAATCAAACAAACAAATGAGCTTCCTTAATGAAATAGATGATGATAAAATTTCATTTTGAAATAAAATTTTAAAAATTAATTAAACTTTTTTTTAAAAAAAAGAAATCTTTTGTTAAAAATGCATAACTAACTAATGGTTATTTTGTTTAATTGTGAACAACTTAAAAGGGTGATCTAGCATTCAACTACTAGACTTGCCTACCAAGTTAGGCTCTTTGATGCCTTGTTTTTAATAAATAATGAAAAAAAAAAAAGACAAATGGATTTGTTATTTCAATGAAATTAAGCATTTAGATTTAGATTTTTTCTTGAATTAAATTAAAGTAATTAATGTTTTTTACACATTACACTTGGAGCTTTAAGGTGCATGTATATTTTAGGTTTGCCATTAAATTTTGGGCAAAAAAGTGTGTGGATTACAATTTTAATCCATGTTTGGAAAATGGAAATTTCATTTTAAGAAAAAAATCAATGTTGAATGGGTTTTCTCCTTTTATATACATGTGATGTTTGCGGAGCCTCGAAGTAACCTTATGAGGGTTTGAGGAATAGGTTTCAAGCATTAGCATTGTTAAGTATGGCATTTGGTCCTTTTTCTATTTTGTTTAAAGGCACATTTCTATGAGTTTCCATTGGCCCGTTATTTGTATTTTCCCCCACCCAAATACAATAAACCCCTTTTATAATCACATCTCGGGTGACCACTTTTTTTGTGACACTAACAAATTGTGATTTAAACATGTATAATCACATCCCATATAAACCCTTACAAGATTGTGACTATAGTCAAAAACATCTTACAAAACAACCCTTTTATGCTAGAATAAAGGTGCCAATTGTTTGGATTTTTACATGGATTGTTCTAAGCTCTACTATGCATTATAAAAATTGAAGAAGGTTGAGATTTCTGCATGTTTTAACATGACAATTTACATCAAGTTTGAGCTCCTTAACTATTAGCTTGTGTATTTTGTCGACTAGATTTTTTTGATTAAGGTTTTTTTGCTTTCTTGGCAAATTTGCATATCTTTTGTTTGTTTGCATTAGAAAGTTATTTTTTTCTTTTCAACTGGATTCATTATTGTTAGTTTGCACAACTTGAACACAAAGCAACACTAACATTACCCAAAAAAACTACAATTTACAAAAACCTTATATTTGCTTTATGTTTCCCCTATGCTATGGGCTCGTGAGGACTATATAAAAGAAAGTTCAAACCAAAGTTTCCCTCTTTTCAATTTCACTTTTGTACACTAACAATCCACTTGCTCAACTCATAGTAATTTATTTTTTAATACACTGAAGTTCTCTCCTCTTTCCATTTTCACTTTAACACATCCAAGTTTCCCTCTTTCCATTTTCCCTTAGCACACCAAATTCTCCTTCTTTCCATTTTCACTTTACCACACCAAAGTATCCCTCTTTACAATTTCACTCTAGCACACGAGATATCATCTTGAAGCTCAAACCATGATTCCGCCAATAGTGATTGGAGCTTTCCTCATGTGATGGAAAAACATTGTTTGATGAAATGGACCTAAAATTGATTTGTTTTTCCAATGTGCTTTCAATGCTTTCAATTTGGAAGACCTTGCCAATAGTGATGAGGATGAAAGGACCAGATAATTTGTTGATATGGTGATTGGGGTTCAAGATGTCCAAGCAACTATGCAAACCACATGAGCATTGTTCAAAAACACCACCAATTTCACATTGACAAAGTTGAAGATCAACTAAAAACTTGAATAATGTCAATAGTCACCTTCCATGTTAAGTCCACATGTGAGCCCTCTAGCCCATCCAAAGATGCATGAAATAAGAGTATGCATGATTTTAGGGTTATGGGTAGGGATTTTTTTTAAGGTTTTAAGGTTTGGAATTACAATTTTCAAATATTAGAGTGAGGTATAAATTTTAAGGGTTTAATACATAAATTTAGCATTCAAGTTTATGTTTAGGGTTTAGGTTTAGAGTTTGGAAGTTAAGGTTTATGGTCTAAAATCTAAGGTTTCATGTTTTGATTTTAGCACTAGGGTCTGAAATTAGGGCTTTGAGCTTGATTTAAGGTTTTAGAGCGAAATTTAAAGTGTTAAGCTTTGAATTTAAATATTAGGGTATGAAAATAAGGTTTTCATCATGCCAAGAAATACACCATTGCTATTGGGAATGCCAACAAAGTTGAGGCCCATGTAATGGCTTTTAAGATTCACATTTTTCATGAAACACGACAATGTCACCATTTATGATGCATTAATGTGGAATTGAGCAAAATTTCATTATGTGATGATGTGTTATTCATGGCATCATGCATTAATGATGCCTTAGTGAATGAAATTTATTGGCCACACTATTTAAGAGGGTTATTCTTGAGTAGCCAATTGCACAAGTTGTTGAGTGCATTGGGTTCATTATGGGACCTTGGTTGAGATCTAAAGGTTTTGGAAAAAATTGGAACATTGGTTATGGTTTAATGGCTGGAAAATGATATATGTGATGAATAACATTGTTATTTTGAACAATCATGGATTGTTTATTTATATTGACATGAACTACCTTGGGTCTAACCATGATGTAAACATTTTTTGACATTTGACCATCTATCAAGGGTGGCATCAATATTTCACCCATGGGGATGGATATGTCAAGTACCTTTCGGCAAATGTATGGTACTAAGGGGAAGATATTTTCATTATGTATAGGATAAGGAGGTGAAAGCTATTGCCAAATGTAGACCATGGTGTCATTCAAATTTAGACCAAAATGCATGGAGGGTTAAGGTCCAAATGGAATGGGGGATCAATGGACTCAAAAGAAAATGGAAACGCCTTTTGATGCCACAAACCAAAATTAAAATTGTTTTCACTAAATACTTCCACTAACATTATATGGACTTCACCTACAAGGTCATCAAGGATCACAATTCCAACCAAGATGCACAGGGGAGGCATGTTACTACCAAATATTATTCTTATATTTGCCTTACTTGTACTATATGGTTTAGAATCTAAGATTCAAAATTTGAAATAAAAAAATATGGTTTGGAATTATGGTTTTAGAGGTCTGAAATTAGGTTTTTGAATTGTAGAATTAGGGTTTATAGGTTTGAGATTAGGTTTTTAGGTCTAGAATTATGGTTTTATAGGTTAAAAGTTAGGTTTTTGAATTCTTGAATTAGAGTTTATAGGTCTAAAATTAAGGTTTTCAAGGTCTAAAATTCCAAAATTAAGGTATAGAATGAGGCTTTAAAAGTTTGAAATTAAGATTTTAAATCCGACATTAAGATTTAGTTTGAAATTAATGTTTAGGGTTCAAATTAGCTATGAGTGTGAAACTAGGGTTTATGGCTAAATTTATGATTTAAGTTTAGATATTAGGATTTATATCTAACATTACCATTTTAATGTTTAAATTTTGATTTTCAATTTTGAATTAAGGTATTCAAGTCTATAATTAGAGTTCAAGTTTGATATTAGGATTTAGGTTTGTAATTGTAGTTTAGGGTTTAAAATTATAAATCAGGTCTAAAATTAAAATTTAGGGCTAACATTAAGGTTCAAGTACAAAATTAAGGAGATGGAGACAATTTAAGAGAATAATGAATTGCCCCCCAAAAAATGTTTTCACATCAAAGTATTATTTATAATTCTAGGATCACCTTAACTTTTATTTTGAACTCCTCCTTTGAAATAACTTTTAAATCTCTAGCCATTTTCAACTTATTAGTTTTTATTTTATTCTTCTTCTCACAATTGATATTCATGTTGTGTAATAAGAAAACATTGCAAATATCAAATGTTAAGTAAAATTGACTTGCCACGGTTGCCATGCTCTTGGAGTTCATTACTACTTGGATAGTTTTCCAATTGGGGCTAGCATTTTAGGAGAGGTAGTAACATGGGTAACGTCCAAAGAGGTAGGACAAATGGATGGTTCATTCAAATCATTAATTGGAGGGTTAGGGCTAGGGGATGGGGTGAGGGTTACGGGTGTACCATCAATGAAATTTTGTTCTTTCTTTAAATTTTTTTACTAGCATGGTTATTTGTGGCTTTCATTTGTTCCAAAACATCATTGCATTTCAATGTGGTTTGCTTTAAACCTTCTTCATTGGAATTACCCATTGTTGACTCCTTCAAAGTCTCATGTAGATGGTCTTTTAACATCTTTTCAGCAAATGGAGCTTCATAGTACACCTTGAAGCAATCTTTGTAGATGCATTTCCTCACAACATTCGGGATCAATTGAATAACCTATTTTTTGTTGGTGTTGTAAGCTACAAAATGTTTGTTGTATGTAATGACAATGTGTTTAGTTGCACAGAGTTCACAAATTGTCAAAACACATTATTTCAATGAGGTTATTTGGCCTTGTGAATTGTAATTGAAAAAAAAACCTTTGTTTCTACCATGAACCCACCCACCTTTTGAAAACATGTCATTTAAAAAATTCGAACACTCACACCACTCACATTCAATTTAATTTATGAATGATTGATATGGATGGAAATGTATGGGATTAAAACAACCACTATAATTGAAAATTGAAAATATGTGTAAATCATTGGAAATCATCAAAAGGAAAATGATGGTTGGGTTTCTAGTCATTAAAAACAAAAGAAAGGTTAGGTTTTAATCATTAGAAACCATTAAAAAGTTAATAAGGGCTAGTTTTCAATCATTGGGAATCATCAAACATGGTTTAAAGACATAAGATTCAATTACTAGATTTGAGAATAATAAGACCATCAAAATCCAAAATCCATAAGAAACCATCATATTCTTAAATCTACAATTTATGAAAACTAAAAAACCACCATATTTATAAATCCAAAACCCATAAAATTGCATTAGACTTCAAAATAAAACATCAAAATACATACAAATCTTAAAACCAAGGTTTAAAATCTAGAATCCATTGAAATGAAGAAAGAATAAGAAACCACTAGAATCAACCATAACAAGGAAAACAATACAATCATGAACAATGAGGGGAAAAAAAAGAATTTTGAAACAACAAAATAACATTAAAATCATGAACCAATTAAGAAGCCTAATAGGGGTTTAAGGACATACAAATTCAAGGTTAAGTTTAGGAATAATAAAAGCACTCAAGTCTTCAAAATATATCTAAATGTAAAATCCAAAATCCACAATCCAAAAGATCAAAAAACCCTTAAAATCTTGAAAAAAAATCCTTTGGGATCTATAATCTAAAACCACCAAAATCATGAGTGTTCATGATTAATTAGGGAATAGGAAACGAATGGAAAAACATTATTAAATTCTAAATTCTAAATTTTAAAACCATGAACAATGAGAAAAGTTCAAGTATCCATCACTGTTATAAGAACACTAAAATCATGAACAAATTGTAAAATTATTAGGTATTAGTAGAATCCAAAATGTAAAATACAACCAAAATGATGAAAGAATAAAAAACCACTAGAATGTAAAATATAACTATAATGATGAAATAATAAAAGACCACAGGAAATCAATATAATCCATAACCACAAACACCCATGGTTAATTTGGGAACTATAAGTTTATGGAAAAGTTAAATTATATCCACAATCCAAAATTCATGAACACCACATAGAACTCCAATATCTTGAACTACTAAAAGGACATTAGAATCATGAACAAACTGAAAATCCAAAAAGTACACAAGAATTTTACAACCATAATGCCATTGGAATGATGAAAGAATAGGAACCCATTAGAATGATGAAAAAATTAAAAAACTATTAGAATCCAAAACCCTAAACCTTCATAATCATGAACACCCATGGTTAGTTAAGAAATTGGATTGCCAATAATGCTCAAATCATAACTAAATCCAAAATTGAAGTTAAGCAATATCAATGGACACTATTCAAAGTTCCAATAATGGGAAATTGCCATAATAACATTAGAATCATGAGTAAGTTGAAAATCCAAAAAATTGCCGAAATTTAAAATCCAAAATACCACCAAAATGATGGTAAAATAAGAACCCACTAAAATTTAGAAAGAACATGGCACCATCATACAATTCACAAAGTCACAAGAATCATGAACAAACTTGAATATGGTTAGTAGGGGTTGAAGGATAGACAATTAATTTAACCTTGTATGTGATGAACTCCACCATAATCCATCAAGAATAAGAACACTTGAATATGAAAAAACATGATTAAGCCATTGAAATCATGAACAACATGAATAAAACCTCTAGAATTATGAAGAATGAGAATGCCACTAGATTCATGATTAGAGAAATCACCAACATGAAGACCTAATATAGGTCTAAAAGTTTAAATATGTACATGAATTAATTATACAAATTCATTTATGATTTGCATCCAAGTATTACAATTCATCATCTGAAAACAACAATTTAAACATTCAAGTTCAAATTATAAATTGGTTTTTAAATAACATTTCAGAAGTTAGTGAATTATTTAGTGAATAAAATGTATTGTAAAACCTCACAATTTTGAACACATTCCAAGCCATGGTATTGTTAAAAACCTTGTACTAAGATTTATTAACTCTTTGAGGAAGGAACGTTATCAAAGGATCCATGGGAAGTCAAGTAAAAATATGTTCAATGACAAGTGCATTTGGGAGAAGAGGAAGCAGATGGTTGGGATTATAGTTATATTGACATTTCTATTATATGGGGTTTGAGGTTGAACGACCTAAAAAATTAGTTTCTATTGGTAGTTTTTGGTTTAAGGTTTTTGGGGTAGAAGCAACCTCAATTTTTAATGTGGTGGGAAGAAAAGGTCCAACTATCTTCATAGATTTTGCAAACCATGAAGCTATTAAAATTTCCAAAATCTCACAAAGCTTACAATCAAACACACAATATGACCACAATGTAAGGAATAAATATTGCAAAAAGGTTAAGTCCTCAGCAAGACAATCATAAAACATGTTATCTTCTTCGTTGATGGAAATGAACACCATCTTTTTCGGGCAATAGATTAAACATCACCTTACACCAATAGTGGTTTTTGCTTGGGGAATCTTGGGCATCAAAGTCCCCTCCCTTTTTCTTTCTTCCTAAATCCAAATTTGATTTATAGTAGTTATAACATAGGTCTTTCCATGTTGTGAACACTACACACCTTCCTTTAATTGCACTCACAAATTGCAAATGTCAAAACGAAAAAAAACAAAAAGCTCATTAAAAATTGGCAAAAAATTCCAAAAAAATTGTGACACTCAACAAAAATTGGCAAAAAGTTGAAAAAAATGATAAAAAATTACAGAACATGGTAGTGTTTATGTTCATGAAAACATGGTAGAAAGTTGATCTTGCTCAACAAGAACAAAAAAAGACAAAAAAATGGTGAAAACTTTCACACACGTGAACTTATTAGATAATGAACTTTTCATGCAAGAAATATTGATGCACATGTTCCTTGTGCAATAAATAGCAACATCACACCAAAATTGGTTCATGCCAAGTTGAAGACCAAAATCATATTTCACCATGTTTGGATGCAATGTCAAAATTTGGTGTTATGTCAAGCATTATGGCTAAAAAATCAAGCAAGCACAGGCTTCATGTTCCATGTTTGTCTAACTTTATGGAAAACTCCAATAGATTGTTTGTGTTTGGGTTTTTATTTGACAACATTAATACTTGTCATCTTTATTTTTGTTTTGATTGAAATTGACATAACATTTGTTTAATTGCCTTTTATGTTATTTTAAAGTTTCTCTTTGCAATCAACGGATATGATCTAAGTGCATGCATAAGGCCCCAATCACAACCCTTGAAGTAATAGGTCTCTTTAGTGTCTTTGCTTAGGTAATTTGATGTACAAATGCAAGTTGAATGAAATGAAGCTTCCCGCTCCACCAAGCTTGCTGTAACAAAATGAAGGTATTGTTGAGTCTTTTGATTAGCTAGACCTCTTGAATGCTAGCCAATGTCATGACTGAGTCTTTCCATTGCATTGGAAAATTGGACAGAGACTTAGGAAGCTATTGTTTTGCATTTTTTTTCCCCTAAATTTTGAGCAAATTATCATTTATTTATCTTCACCCATTGTTTGGATTCGATGAAGTTAGCATGGAGTAACAACAACTTGTCATTGCCCTTCAAGATCAATGGGATGGTTTGATATTTTGTGGGGGACATCATGAGGTTATGACCACAATTCTCATTCTTTTCATGTTTTTTCTGGTTTATTTGGAAGTGAGACCAATATTTCTTTGGTTACCTTCAATGGTTTTGAGTTTCTCTTCAGAATCACATTGACATTGTTTGTGTTGGGTATTTCTCAAAACACTTCCATGCGTTCTATCCTTCTCTCTATGTTCATGTGGAAACAAGAATCTATTAGTTTCTTATGGGGAACATTATATAGGTTTTGGAGATGCCCTCTCAGCAGAGTTACTACCATAATTTCAGGCGTTGAAATTATGTTTTCAGTGGTGGGAAACATGCATTGTTTGTTCAAGGTCATCCTGAGTTTTTTTATGATGTTGTCATGGATCTCTTGAACATCATTTAGGTGACATGATGAAGGTAAACACTCAACACTTCCTATACCAATCACTCTCTTTCTATATGTGGTTGGTATATTACATTGGAAAAATATGGAAAAATATCTCATGAACACAAGTCAAGCAATTGTGGTGCTAATAAGCAAGGGAGTTACGAGGTTGCATGTCTGTCTTGTCCACTTTCTCTCTCATGTTCTGTTTTGAGAATGTGCCTTCTAATTATCATCAAATTTCTCTCAGCAAGAGGATGGTATCAGGCTGGCAAAACCACCACTAAAGGTGGATTCACACTTGATGGTAAGTCATCCATAACTAAATATTAAAAACTTGTAACATTGAGTTATGGATGACTTACCATCAAGTGTAAATCCACCTTTCAAAGTGTTGCACATGGATGACCTATACATCAAGTGAGAATCCAACTTAAGTGTTGCACATGGATGCCTTACCATCAAGTGTGAATCCACCTTTCAAAGTGTTGCACACGGATGCCTTACCATCAAGTGCGAATCCACCTTTCAAAGTGTTGCACATGCAGATCAAAATCTGTGGCAGAGACAACAAACTTTGCAAGCATTTCTCGAAAAGGCAGCAGGAACAGCCTCAGTCTTGATGTGTGTGTGTGTCTCTTTGCCAACATAAACATAGTAGTGAGGCAAGAGATGGATTACCAGCTTGAAAAAATGAACATTGGATCATGTACAGAGAGCATGTGTGTTGTGTAGGTTTTTAAAATCTAGATGGGTTGAAAAGCTAGTTTTAATGAAAGGTTTGTCATGAGCAAAAAAGCTGCTGGCCTCTGGGAGATGTACATTGCAGCCTATAAAAGGGTGCTCTTGGTGATGTACAAAATATTTAAAATCTGCACAACCTTCAAAGTTTTATGTTCAGCCTTTTGTTACATCCTTTAGGCTTTGATGTTTTTTTCCAGAGCGCCTTCCACCGCTTCTACATAGATTTTCACTGCTCCTACCTGTACAGCCAACTATAATTCCTCTTGAACCTTGTGCATTAAATGATGAGATTCAGCGTTTCGTATTGAGTTTCAGCATTTCGTACTGAGATGCAATATTATCCTAATAGCATAGTTCTTCTGGCCCATGGCAAACCTTGTGACCAGATTAGTTCAATTATTACTGCAGTATACCTTGGCAGCTTTGATACTAATTATAATAATATTTTGTAGAAATCTAGAAACATTTCAATTTTTTTAAAAAATTTACAAAGAAAAAAATTTGTGAAAGCAAATGCAGAATAATTTGGGATATTTTCATTTTGAAATGGAATCTTTGAAATTAAATTAGTATTTGATGACACATGGATTACACTAATGTCAATGAGAAACGTGAATTTCAACTAAATGTGGGTTTTTGAATGGGGCTTCCCCAAGTGGAAGTACTTCAATTGAGTTCATTCATCCGTGGCATTCACTTTTACATTGTGATGATGAAGTTAGTCAATTTATTCTGTTGTTTCTTATTGTAGGCTCTAGTTGCCACTTATAAAATGTTTCTGTGGTGTGTGCAAGGAAGCCTACCTTAGTAGTAGTACCTTGGTAGCTTCAACATTACATTATTATTTTTTAGAAATGTTGATTTTAAATATATATTTTTAAATATTAAAAAAATCTGATGAAAAATCAAGAATATTTTTAAATATTCAGGATTATTCAACTATTCAGATGAAATCCTCGAAATTAATTAATTAATTAAGTAATTAATTCATTGGACATTCAATATTTTAAGATATTTTAGAACATTTGTTTAGGGGAAGTGCTGAATGTTTGGAAACAATTGTAGATAGTTCGAGCAATAATTTGCAAAAATAAAACATTTTTTTCCCAGAAAACAACTTGCAAGTTCAACATTTCAGGGTCAAAAAAAATGATTTCATTTTCAAAAATTCCATGTTGAAAATAAAATATTCCCAAGATATATCAAAATATTCTCTAATTTCCTTCAAAAATTTTGGTTGTTGGATTTTTTTTCTCCTCAAAATTTCAACATTTCTGAAAATAAAATAATTTGGAGAAAAACTTTTCTTAGGTATCTGGACAAGCTTCTCCTTGAACCACATTAAACTGGTTTTGCACCTATTGAATGCTCACCCCTACAAATAGACCTTGAGAAAAGCATGGATAACCATTAATAGAAAGGAATTTATCATGAATCCCAAGCACAACAAGAGTTCCTTCATTTTCCCTCTTTTGTTGTTTCACTTTGTCCGTATACATAAAAGGGTTATAGTACTAGTGAAGAAAATATCATGGTACCTTGGTAGCTTCAACATAAATAATTATTTTTAATTTTTCAAAAAAATTATAAATTATTTTTTTAAAAATTCGAAAAAATAATTTTATTTTTTATTTTCAAAAAAAAAAACCCAAGCATTGAGCTAGGAAACTAAAAAAATTAAATTAATTATTCAACATTTCTGTGCTGAGTCGGCCAAGGTACTATGATACACAGAAATATACAAGGTTTGTGAAGTAGATTTGTGTGCATATATCTGGCCAAATGAGATTGTTAGAATTGGAACCTTGGAAGAGTTCTTTTCCGTGACATGACACATAAAATGTTGTACTAGCCTCCTCATAAGGCTTGTGCTTCGACATGAAGAAAAAAAAAGTGGTGACCAAGCAAGTTGTTCAAATAGGTGGCTGAATAGTTTGCCTTAGTGAAATAGTACTTAAAATGTTGCCTTGTGGCCCATGCAAAAAAGACATACAAAGTGCAATGAGCTTTGCCAAAGGAATTTGGAACTGAAGAATTTGGAACTTATTGAACTAACTAATGTTGCAAAAGGCATACAAAGTACAATGAACTTGTTCCAGGAATTTGGAACTTTTAACACATGCACAAACCCTAATATATTCCCATACATTTTCAACCTCGCAACTCAGCATTTATTTTTTATTTTTTATTTTTTTTTAAAAAAAAATTTGTGGTGGGGAATTCTTGCTAGTTTGGAGCTATGGTGTGAAAGCTATCGATTATTGAATCATTTTTTCTCATTGAAAATTAATAAATAGAATCGAAACTGAAAACTTTGTATTGGAATTTGGGGGTGTTCTTGGTGTTGTTGGAAAGCCCTAGATGAGTCAGATTTATTAGAGTTGATTGGGCCCGGGGTGTATTTTAACACCTTTATTGGTGTATTTTCACGGGTGTGAAAGATTTTTTTTTTAATTTTTTTTTTGGAGTGGATTTTGTTGCTAGAAATTCAAACAAATTGCAAAAATTGGGTTTGGATGAATGAATGTGTTCACACTTTGGGCCCTCGGTATTTGCACATTGCGAAATTTAGAAATTCTGGTGCATTATTTTTGCTGTTTGTTGGGCCATGCCTTTTGAGGGAGGACTAGGTATTCCCTTGAGTCCATAAAACTTAGCCTTAAGTTTAGAAATAGCTTGAACCTTATGGACAAAAAATAGGTGATCTTCAAACACACCTATTAAAATTACATATCAAATATTTTAGAAGTAGCTTAAAAGACTAAAAATGTGACCATATTTTCATTTATTTCAAAAGATCTATTCTAAATTGATTTGTTATGTATCTCTTTATTTTATTTTATTTTATGCTTGTGGAATTTTTTGTTTTAGTTGTAATTTCAGTATAGGGTGAGGCATCATCCTATACTAAAGAATACAATTGTAAGTTGAAGTGTAATTATAATTAGAAGTTCTTAATTTTTTTAATTGAAAAATATCATGGCACAACCCTTTGTGTATTTTAACACCTTTATTTAATTTTTCTAGTTCTTTCTTTTAACATAAACTAGTGTGGCCTGTGCCATTGGCCCAAGTGTGAACACAGTCTCAACTGATTTTTCCTTCCAGAACCTGGTTTTTGGGGAATTTATTTGAATTTTCAGCAGCAGAAATCACTTTAAAATCAATATCTCCCACATTCTGAATCCAAATCGTACCAGATAAATTCCACTAAATCCTGCTCATCAAGATCTTTCCAACAACACCCAAAGGCACAACCCAATTCCTCCGAAATTTTCAGTTATGATTTAATTTAATTTTCAATGAAGAAATCATTTTTAATATTCAAGAACTTTTGCATGGCAAGACCAAACGTCATGGAACCAAGCCCATGCACCCCTCCTCGTCCAGAGCTTTCCAAAGACACCAAGAACACCATCTGAAGCATCCCAGTTCGGTGGATCTCATCCCTACAAAACAAATTACAAGTAGGCTTGGCTTGGCCACCTCAATGTGAACGTTGCTAGGCTTAGCCACAAGGTAAGGTTCTTGGCCACGTCCACTTGAACACAACTGGGCTTGGCCACAAGGTAGGTTTGGCCCACTCCATGTGAACGCAGGACGGGGCCCGCCATCTCCGCCTCCGCGTACCTCCTCGCTGTCTCTTTTTTGCCCCTCTCTCTCTCTCTCTCGCACTGCGTAAAGCACTCGTTCGTCTTTTGTTCCTTCGGATCGCCATAGCTGTCAATCTCTGCAGCAACGCGCGTGTTCCGCAGAGGTAAGCAAGCGGCCCCAAAATCAAAGCATTTCCCCCCCCCCTTTTTCTTTGCTGCTTTCTCTCTTTCTTTCTTTTTTGTTTTTTCTTTGGAGATAGATTGTTCTCTTTTTGTTTTCTCGCTTGGTGACACTCTCTTACATCTACAATTCGTCACTGAGTTTTGTTCGCCTCTCTCTCTTTCTCTCTCTCTCTCTCTAGTCTGTAGCCTCGTCATGCTGTTGCGGTGGGTGCAGATTATCTGCCGTCATTTAAGTAACAAGGAAGAAGAAGAAGAAACAAACAACGAAGACTTCTTCGGTTGTTGGTGAATTCTTAGTGAGGTTCGACCTTTTGGTTGCGTTTTTTTTTGTATGTCACTTTGTTGTAATAATAATCTCTGTAGTCTGTTTTTCTTTTTCGTTTCTTTCTGCTCCTTTGGTTTTGCATGTTTTCGCATCTGGTAGCGAGCCGTGAATCTTGTGGGCTTTCTTCATGGAGATTTTCGGTGAATCTATGGAGGAGTGCAGTTTTTTTTTCCTTCAATGATGGGGTATAATCATGTCTGCTTTTGTCTCCGTTTTGCTCGGACAGTAGCGGTAGGAAAGGGAAAGAGGACTGACATCGGAATAGTAGCACCACCTGAATCATCGGTGTAGGTTTTGTCGTTCCTACAGCAGATGTTTTTGTGGGAAATCAGGGTCAGAGGGAATGCGCACTGCTTCTTAGAGGAGATGATCAAATTCTGATCGCCGTGCTTCTGTGGGATCGAGTTTTGTTGTTACTGAGGCTTTCCTTATCTTACTGACTTAGCACCATCACGGGGTTTGCAGAGAGTCATGCTCTTCTTGCAGGTCCCTGAGGGAGAAGAAGAACTGAGGAAGTTGCTTTTGCTTACTGGTTCCTAGAACATCAAAGGACATAACATCCAGAGAGGGTTTTTGGCAGGGAGGGAGATGCTTAAATATCATTTACAGGAGGAGACATCAGCAGCAAGTAAGGTGATGATTATAAAATCAAGACCTTCGTTCCACTGAGACAACTTATACTGAGGACCAGAAAATCAAAGGCAGAAAAAAGAAAGAGAGAGAGAGAGAGAGAGATGGGGATTGTCAGAGCATTGCTCAAGCATCCAGAGGATTTGCCAGGTCTACTGAAGCTGAAGGTGGCCTCTGTAACAGCTAGCCGTGCCATTCCTTCAGATCCTAACCTTGCATTCTGCTTTCAAATGCTACGGCGGGTATCACACAGCTTGTCCCTTGTCATTCAGCAGCTGAATCCTGATCTCCGCAATGCAGTAAGAATCTGCTGCCTGGCACTTTTTCAATAATTACTAACATGTATCAGCTCTTTCACTGATTGTTAGTATGCTATCTTAAAAATTACTCTGCATGTAGGTGCTTTGCTAAATACATACATGTAATCACTTCTTCACTGATTGCTGATGTCTATAGCATGTCAAATACCCTCCAAGCAGGTGTTTTTGTGAATATTGGACAGGGTCCTGACCAGATTTGTCCTCCTTGTATGCTCCTGTAACTCCACATCCAAGGGCTGCAAGCACTACCTTCTAGAATCACATTCCTCACTAGGGTCCAAATTTGCAAGGAGTATGCAAACCCACTTGTTGTGAAGGATTTCATTATACATTTGAAGTTTGAAAAAAGTGCACCCTTGTCCCTAGAAGCTCTGAATTGCTCGAGCTCACTGTATGTTATATATTGCATTCACCATGTGTTTCATGGTAGAGTTGCCAAATCTGGATATTACTTACCTTTTTCTACTTATACTGCTGCAAGGATGTCCTGCTGCAATTGCCAGAATAAAAGTCACTGTGATTCATTTTGGGATAGCTGTTGACTTGATGAATGAAACAGTGTGGACCAGAAATGGAGCCACTGGTTGTGATGCTTATGGAATTAGCAACAGCACTGCTAATTTTGTTGCCTTTCAACTGTATTGTAGTTGCTTTGTCCTTGACAGAGTTGAACCACCATAATACAGGTGTAGTGGCAATGGAGATTGAAGTAGTCAATCAGACCTGCAAAATCCAAAGCAGGAGATTGAAGTTCTGGACACATTCACTGTAATATGATCCAAATGGATACCTGACACATTGAAGATCACAAATGGGTTACGATTGCTTGTTTCCAGTAGAATTGCCTGAAATTGCATGCAAACTATACTTTTTGGAATGTGACTCTTTGAATGACATTGTAAACATGTCATGTTCCTGGCTGCTTGCAAACGAAAGCATGACTATATACAAAGGAAGTGGAGTATCCCAATAGATTGTAGTTGGAGGATGCTTGTTTTGGTTAAACTGGTGAGCTCTTTCTATGCAGGTCTTACGTCTGGGGTGTGGATTAAATTTTCGCTTTGATTGATTAACATGCAGGTTTGTGTGTTTTATCTTGTTCTGCGGGCGCTTGATATAGTTGGTAAGATTCTTGTATCTTTCAGCAGCTAGTTTGGTCACATTCTGGGGATTCTGCTGGGCGACTGTTTACACAGGGAGTGTTTCTGCAAATCTTTGGGAGCCATTGAAGTGAAAATTTCTCCTGCTTAAACTAATCAGGGATGGTGGCTAACAGAGAACAACACAAGCATTCCAGTGGATGTTAGGGTGACTATCCTGAAGGAATTCCATGAAAAGATCTATGATTCTCAAGTCGATTTCTCCTGTAAGCTTGTTTCTGCACCCAAACTGGGTTGTAGGCTTTGGATATTGGTTGTTGGTAGATCTCAGACATCTGCTCTGAAGCCACTGTTCGATTCAGATATCAGTTCACACAGTTTTCATGAAGACAGTTGAATGGTCCAATTTGCTGTAGGAGATAAGACTAGTATATCTTGGAGTTCATGACAGAGAGACTGGGTGGTGAACTGTTGACCTGGGATTGTGATGGAATAGCATTTCTGTCAAATTACTAGTGAATTTGGTTGTGTCAGTCTGACTAGTGTCTGACTCATAATGCAGTTCTACTGTTTAAAAGCAAAAGATCAGCAATTGTCAAGATATTCTTTGAACATGATTACATTTTATTTTTTGTTGTGGAAGTGGGGAACAGTGGTTCAAATGACTAAGCCCTTTGATGGACAAATTTCAGTTGGCATCATTTGCATTTGCAGGCCACTCAAAATTTTGTGTTAAACAGTCTCACGTATTGTTTTTTTGTTTTGGAAGTGGGGAAGGGTGGTTCAAATGACTACAGCCTTTTGATGGACAAATTCCAGTTGGTAACATTTGCATTTGCAGGCCTCTCAAAAGGGTGTGTTAACCAGTCTCTATTTCAATGTCTGCCTGTGGGGTTGTGTTTTCAGTCTGGCTTCTGATCTATTCATCTTGGCCAGCAGATGCAATGTTAGTCCTTTTCCATGGAAAATAAGGTCTCACAAACATCCTCTCAAGTCCATTTTGCCTCCCATAAAACCATCATCATTATATGATAACAATGATGAGTTCTTGACTCTTGCGTTTTGTATCCTCACAATTGGAATTGCAGGTACCAAGAAGTGATTGCACAAATTTCGGAAAGGATTGGAACTGGTATGGCCAAGTTTATCACTACTGAGGTGAACATTGTAGCCATACTGAACTTATTTCTTTACAACTAAATCATGTAGTTCTAGCAGAATGTGAATTGCTGGCTCTTTTTTTGGCAGCCCATCACAGGGTGAGACAAGAATAAGCAACAATGTGGAGAAGCCTGACAGTGCTAAAATGTATCTCCTAAGAGTTTGTGTGCATCCTGCTTGATCATAAAGTGTATCAATTGACCATTGCACAGCTATTGCAGAACCTCCATTTGCTCCAGGTTAAGCTCTTGCAAGTGTTTGCTGAAGTTGGTGGAAATGTGTGAATAAACTCAGAGTTGTAAAGCCTGGATGGCTGACTTTTATTTCTGCTGTTTGGTGGCACTTTTAGCACATGATTCACTGGCTTATGTGACTGCTGATGGTTCCATGGAACAGGTTGAGACAGTTTCTGACTACAATGAGTACTGTCACTATGCGGCGGGACTTGCTGGTCTGGGTTTATCCCGTCTCTTTTATGCCTCAGGATTGGAAGAGTTTCCTCCTGACATTCTCTCAAATTCAATGGGGTTATTTATCCAGGTGCCTGTCATGTACCATATGTGCCGTCATGCTTTTCCTTGAAGGGTGGAGTTGTACCCGTACCAGTGCATCTGGTTGGAGAGTATGGCTCTTTGCCATCTAGAAGCTGCAGTTTATCAATAGGGATAACAGGCTGTTTTAGATAGGGCAGCATGAAGAATTTCTACTGTTTTGTGCTTCCTATAAATTAATGCAATCTTGCGGATGAATTTTATGATTCAGATGAGGATTGGAAGCTTATACATCCAGATGATCACAATGCCTGATGTGTTGATTTTACCCTAAACTGCAGAAAACAAATGTCACAAGGGACTATCTTGAGGACATCAACAAGTCATCTGCACCCCGAATGTTTTGGCCTCGTGAAATATGGGGAAAATATGTTGAACGACTGGAGGTGAGCATGCATCAAACCTTGTCACATAATCCTTGTCTTTCTCTGTGTCCATGTTGCTATCACTATCCAGTTGATTCCATGGCTGTGAACTTGCAGGACTTTAAGTATGACGAACATGCAGAGGTGGCAGTGGAGTGCTTGAATGAGATGGTCACAAATGCTCTCTCACATACAGTGGATTGCCTGCAATACATGGCTGCTCTTCGAGAAATTACAAATCTTCGTTTTTGTGCCATGCCACAGGTGAGAAAGAGAACTTGCCTGAGTGCACAGGTTCATGGCTATGTGATCTGGAAGATAAAGGAAATTTTGAATTTTTTGTTAGCGACATGCATGGATACTGCCTGAAATGGTGTTTAAAAACTCTAGTTCGGGTGTATCCCTCAGGTCAGGTGTTGTGAAATCACATCCATGCATGGCACTTCTTCATGAGGAGATCACCAATAGCGGGGAAAAAGTGTGAGGATACCTTGAATTGTAATGTGTTTGAGAGGTGACTGGCTTTGGTTATAACTGCTGGTTTGAGTTGGGGCAGATCATGGCAATGGGCACCTTAGCTATGTGCTACAATAATATCCAAGTCTTCAGAGGAGTTGTCAAAATTAGAAGTGGTAAATGTCTGGCACCAAATACTGCATCTTATTGTACCAGAGCTTGTGTCACTGCAAGTCTCTCAGAAAATTCTTCAATGCTGCCATGTCTAGCAGAAGTAGAACTCCATTTGGCATCCAAAAGTTTGAAAAGTATCAACAGGTGTGCGAAAGTTGAAGATTCTAACCTTACACAACTTTAGATCTGAACATACTGGCCAATAGGCTCTTGGCTTGCACATGCAAAATGCCATGCACTTTTGCAAGTGTGCATAAGATGCAGGGATGTTAAATATTTCCTAGTTAAAGCTATAGTTACTTGGACACCTAATTGTTGGATGGACCCCCATAGTCCTTTACAACAGTGACTTAGAATATTTAAGTCAATGCAACCACAACCCTGCAAATTTTTAGCTTGAAATGATCAGTGGCAGGTCTATCCTTTTTTGCTTTCTAGCTCAAATTTGTAGGATCTTGATACAGCATTCTATTGTCTGTTGGTTGCAGGATTGATGGCACAGATATTGGAGGTCAAAACAATGCAAGATGTGTATGGTGCATTTTTTGACTTTTCTCGGACACTGGCTGCCAAGGCATATCTCTTGCCCATCCTGGGTATTTCTGTGGCACTATTTGTGTTGTAACCTCATCAGGCTTCTCTTTGCGCATCTTCTATATTTGATTTCAAATTAGTCTCAATCTACTTCTCTGGCCTTAAGACTATCCTCCTATATGTTCTCCATTGCAAATTCCTGGTGAGATTCCCTTGTGTTGACCACAGACTTTGGTACGGCCTTTCCAGAATCTGCATAATTTGACATTTACTAACCAAGTGCTGGCTTGTGACTTTGATTTTCTGCTGATGAGATCATCAAATGAAAATTTGAAGATCCAGAGCACATTACCCCTCCTACTTCCTGTTAAAATTTTCATTCCCAAAGGGGTTGTGGCCCTTAGTATTTTCAATTTTCAAAGTATTTCTGTTTGTTCGTATGCTTTTCTCTTCAGATCAGCTGCTTCAGCTTAGGGAGAGCAACCTTTTATGAGATTGTATAGTCAGGATTGGCCTCCTTGTCTGCATTTATCAGGGATATGAGTTAGGTATAGTGTGACAACTTCTGTCCACTACTTCAAGAAGGAATTTGCATGGAAGTGTACACCATAATTTGGTGGAAAGTCCATGAAGATTTGGAGTCTTGATATAGATGGTAATTGTAGAGACAGTCTGGGGTGTTGCCAGATTGACAAGAAGGACCCATCTGCATCCCTCACACGCAAGTATATTGAGGACCTTCAAACAGTTTGCAAAGCAGAGCTTGGTAGCAGGTAAGCTTCTCTTTATTGCATTTTCACCTCCTCTTAAAAGTGTAAAATGCAGCAACTTTGACCCACTCTGCATTTGATGGTTTCGTACTAGCAATAAAATTGAAACAGTCTTTCCTGGTCAACTTTATCAGAATGATCCATTGCTAGAAATTTTCAGACATGGCCTGCTTGCCTTTGCTGAGAAGGTTACAGTACTTTGAGGAATTGTTATGTGTTGTGTTTCAGTACCCTTGTGCATATTCTCATTGGCTCCAGGTCCTAAACTCTATTTTTTAGGGTCTGACATAAGTTTTCAAAGAAAGGATAGTCACAGGAGAAAATTTTGGGCATTGTGGCAGGCGGATATTTGCAATAGAGAGCAGAGGTGGACATGAGGCTTGCCTGGTATGCACATCTGCCCGGGCTTCGTGTGGGATATGCCACATGTTTGTTTCAAGGAGACTCTTTTGTTGGATGCCTTCCATGCAATATCATTCTCAATGCCTGCCTAATGGTAACAATGTGCTGGATGCTGGGGTTCAGGGTTTTGCTTTGTTGGTAATTCTGGTGGCGATGCTTTTGATTGTCTGGAGGTAGTTCCACTAAAGTATGCAGAACATGCACAACTTTGATGTTGATTGTACCATTCAAGCATAGAGGAATTGCTGATAGGGTGTGGTAGCTTGTGCTCTTTCCACCTCCTGATTTGTAAGACTGCTGCAACATGGTGTGAAGTGGATTTTTCCCCTGCAGTGGAGAAGAGATATTCTTCCAACTGCTGAAGTTCTCCTTAAAACTGACCCTCCGTATACATGGTGTGGGAAGGTTAGTTTCTGGGAGTTGTATTTTGTTTTCCTCTGGGTAAAAGGGATGAAGACTTTATGTTTAGGGCAACTTTATGTTTAGATTGTTCTACAGTTGTGTGCTCAGGTTTCCTGATTGTTCATCTGTATCAGAGCAAAGGGAGTGCCTGAGCCAGGGTTACCTGCAGACTGGTCTTACAGTCAGAGAAGTTCAAGGAAATTTGTCTTGTAAAGGTTGCATGTTGATTCCCTATTTGGGTATATTGACACACCAACCATATGATATTGGTTGGCTGTTTGCAGGTGCAAACCTGCCCTATGATATGATGACTGGTCATAGTGTCATGCTTGAATGTCAAAATTATGTACTCTTCTGAAACTGACTGTCAATTGCTGAAACTGATATGTGTTTGCATGACTCCCTCAACTCGAGCAGCTTTTGACTCAGTGGAAGTGTATGTCAACATGCATTCAGTAGTATACGTGAGACTCTCAATTAATAAAGATATTCTTCAGAGTCATCTAACCTCATTGGTCTGGCATGGGCAGGATGGCCCAGCAGTTCTATCTAGTCATGCGTGTCTAGCTATTTTTTGGCAATGTGCAATAAGCACAACTTTATGTTGAGGATTATGGTAAACTTCACAAATTATGAGGGTGATAAAGCAAGGAGAGTGGAATGTGCATTAGGATGGTTGGAAATATGGTTGATTAGTGTTGTTGAGATCATAGTCATGAGATCCTGGTGTTGTTGAGATTAGTGTTGTTGAGATCATGGTCATGAGAGGTCAACTGCATCCACCAAGTTGTAACTATTTTTCTTGAAACCTTTCAGAAACTATATGGCTGAAGATCTCCAATTTTGTAAGGATCAGATCTCCACATCTTGTATGCACAACTTGTTCTCTTGTATAACCTGCTCCAGCAACTGGTGTCCTGTAGATCACTGTAGCTCTTGGAGCTCCTGGATTTGCATCCCTTCAAATGCATGTGTAGTGTATTCTTCCCCCTCTTCTCCAAACTCCTTTAGATTCTTGTTGCTAGTAGCATGCATCATGCACAGCCTAGAGCCCATTTGTCTTTTGGGCAAGGTGAAGATTGCATCAAACCATCTGCAGAAGTAAGCAACTTTGCTGAGTGTTATTCCAAAACAAAGGTGAGACAAATGGGCTCCAAACAAAAATGTTAGACAGTGCCTTCATTGTTGAAGTATTTTTTCAAATTATGTTTAATGCAAAAAAAATTTGAGATGTAGAGGTTTAAACTAAATTGCAAATGTCATGTCTCAAATTTATATGCGCTATACATTTAAAGGTATGGTTGTTTTGAATGGGTTTTATAGTAGTAGACAACCTTTGTTTTATTAGGATGCATTCAACACATGAGAGAAAACTGTCATCAATTCCAAAACACTTTCAACCCTAAAGGTTTCCAGGTAAAGGTGGACAATGCACAACTATGGTGAAGAAGAAGGCTCACATGCATGACTATTCAAAACTCATCCATTTCTTCTATTGCTTAAAAGGAATTGACATGGGAAATGAAAGCGAGGAAAGTGTATGAAAATGAAATTGTTGTGATTTCTCCATACATTCTTTGGGAACAAGTATCCGAAATTATCAATGGGCAAGGATGAGAAAAAAAAAGGTGTGCAATGGAGCATTTCTAAGAACATACATGATGCAAATGAAATAAAATAGTCTCAATTTGACTCTTACATGACACTCACATATTAGGAATGTGCATATGGATTGAAGGATTACAAAAATCATTCTAGGCTTTAACGTTTGAAGAAAAAAAATTGCATAACAAGGTTTTTGGTGAAGCAATTGTACTTACATCCCCATATTGTTGAAATTGCATATTAACATGTTAATCACACAAAAGATGATGGCACCCCAACAACAAGCACTAAACAGGCGCAACGAATGCAGCATTGAATTTGATGCATCTACAGTACAATGCCCAGCAAGAAAAAAATATTCAGATTTTTACTATACTTGCACAACAATTAATGTTGTAAGTATATTTCTTACATAAAAGTTTCAAAGAAAAAAGCATGTGATGTACTGGATAGAATCCTCCCTTCAACCCAAAGGTCCAAGGTTTAATCCTTTCCCCAATTATTTTTTCCAACAAACGAAATGGATGAAAAAAATCCATAGAACATTTAAATAAATTTTTAAGTTAATTGCCTTTAGGAAATAACTTCCCTAAGCAAAAAGCAAAAAAAAAAAAAAAAAAAAAAAAAATCCAAAACAA
>Ga0209611_10001740_pt1 | contig 37691 bp, 22 predicted proteins | sample S1TSphgellanicum_3_FD_187693 | JGI IMG/M metagenome (GOLD analysis project Ga0209611, IMG submission 187693) | Host-associated microbial communities from peat moss isolated from Minnesota, USA - S1T2_Fc - Sphagnum magellanicum MG (SPAdes) (version 2) | ecosystem: Host-associated > Plants > Peat...
TAGAAACACTTGGAATAGATTTAGGCATAATCAGGTTGCCACCAAGGGCGAATAAATGCCAATGTCCTTCTGTTAACTGAAAACAAATCGACATTTATCCAATTGCCACAAATTTGGACATTCAACCAAAGCTTAAATTTATTTTTTTCCACATTTTAGTTATTCAAATTTTGAGAAATTTCCCTGCTCATAAAAAGGAAAAATCACGCAACTGTAAACTATTTTTTTTTTAAATTCAAAAAACAAATCAAATGTAAACCGAAAAAACTAAATTTTCCTAAATTTTCAAGAACTTTTTTGGGGAGAAAACGACAAAATTTGTTGAAAAACCCTGGGGGGGAGGCGGGGGGGGGGCCATGACGTTCCTGAAAATCAGGACTTCAATTTTAATTTCTGAACGAAACGCGCACTTTTCCCCCACATTTTAGGGGAAAAGTAGAAATTCCATGTCAAGTGCCACGACTTTCCATAGACTTGGCCCGTGTCTCCCCGCGACTCCCACCTGCGCATTTTGAATAGAAAACAATTCAAAAAACGAAGTTTTACTTCTGGTGCCGCCGCTGCATTATTATTATTATTATTATTATTATTGTGAATCCAACGCGCATTTGACGAACAATCTTCTCACGTCGACGACAAATTCGCAGTCCCAAAAACCAAAATTTCAAAACACAAACCAATTTTCCGTCCACACACCATACTTCATCACATACGCATACCATATACTTCGTAACATACTCATACCATATACTTCATGACGTACGCGTACTGTATACTTCGCTGGGGTCTTCGACAAAGCGGGGTTCTTCCGCGTGCGCAACTGTATAAGTACTCCACCCGTGGCCACCATTCTGACACACCACACCTGCAACAACAACAACAACAACACAATTCTGTCTCTTTGTAGCTACTCTGATTCTTCCTTTTTCAGGACAGAATCGAGTGACTCGTCTCTACTCATCTCTTTTTTTTTTTGGTGTCCCTGAGATTGGTCAAAATTTTGAACAGCCGAAAACAGCCGGGCACACTGAATTATTTAGCGCAGAAAGCATTTGGGTATTCAATAAGATTGAGAAAATTTGTTTGTCACAAGTTGAAGTAGATTTATATTAGCGTTTGAACCTTACAAGTTTCGAGTTGTGGTCAATTATATTAGAGTTTTGTAATTCGTAACTACTGAGCTCTGGTGATCTTTGAGCTTCTTTCTGCCTTTTGGTATTCTCTTCTCCCGGGATGTGGTCAAGTGATCATCAGTACCGGCCTGTGGACGTAAATATCATTCATTCCTAGTTTCTGGGTGGTTTGCATTTCTTGTTCTAAGGTTTGAGAGGCACGATTACAAGGCTTAAATACCGTCTTCTCATGGGAGAGGAACGTTTGTCTAGAAGCTAGAAGCGTGTAAAGCAGGAGCTCCTGAGCTCGCATTACACGAAATAGTGCATTACAGCAATCCCGCTCATATACGGCTACTACTCTTCACCTGATAAGTGTATAAGCCCCTAGTTCCTAAGAATCGCTTTTGTGCAGTGGGGTTGGATTGAACTTGGCTCACATGGCGAAGGCGTTAGGGATCGATTGTAAGCTGGCCACGATCAGTCTGCTAGTGCTACTACTACTCAGTAGCTCTGTTTTCTCTAGCGTCCAAGCGGGTCAAGACTCATGGCAGCTTCTAATAAAGAATGCAGGCGTATCAGCAATGCACATGGCGCTGTTCCACACCAACAAGGTGGTCATGTTCGACAGGACGGATGTGGGGCCTTCGGATATCAAGCTCCCCAATGGCGTTTGCCGAGACGACCGCAACGATTTGACTCTCAAAGTGGATTGCTGGGCGCATTCAATCGAGCTGGATCTAGCAACAAACACGATCCGACCACTGGAGATTCTTACCGATACCTGGTGCTCGTCGGGTGCACTCCAAGATGATGGCTCACTGCTCCAGACCGGAGGGTTTAACGACGGCGCTCAGGCGGTCCGCCACTTGGGACCTTTGGGTACCGATAATTGGCAAGAGACAAAGTTTGGCCTTTCTGCCCCCCGTTGGTACGCGTCGGATCAGTTGCTACCGGACGGAACCACCATCGTGGTCGGAGGCAGGGGAGAATTCAACTACGAGTTCTTGCCTAACTCACGCGGGGTCACAAATCTCCCTTTCTTGCAGCAAACAGATGACCGGTGTTGTGAGAACAATCTATACCCTTTCACCCATCTCGCCGCGGACGGAAACCTCTTCATCTTTGCCAACCAGGACTCGATCCTTCTGGACTGGAAATCAGGAAAGGTGATCCAGAACTACCCCACTCTCCCCGGAGGTCCACGAAACTACCCATCATCCGGTTCCTCGGTGCTGCTACCCATCCAAGCCGCAACCGGGTTCACGGTTTCAGAAGTGGTGATCTGCGGTGGAGCACCCGCAGGCTCGTTTAACAAAGCAAATGCCGGTATCTACGAACCCGCTTTACAGTCCTGTGGCCGCATCGAAATCACAGGTACGGCGGAACCCAAGTGGGCCACGTTCAACATGCCATTTCCTCGGGTTTTGGGCGACATGTTGATCCTACCCACTGCCGACATCCTGATCATCAACGGTGCGCAAGCGGGAACAGCCGGATGGGGTAATGCTCGTGACCCGGCATTCAATCCGGTACTCTACAAACCGAGATACAACTCCTTCATCACACAGAGCCCCACCACCATCCCCAGACTGTACCACTCCTCCGCCAATGTACTACCTTCTGGGCAGATCCTCGTTGCCGGAAGCAACCCTAACGAACGTTACGTGCTCTCAGGAGTCCAGTACCCGACCGAGCTTCGGATCGAGGCGTACAGTCCTTACTACCTCAACGCGGCTTACAATCCCACGCGTCCCACCATCGTGGGCCTCGACAACTACGCACTCGGTTACGGTAAGCAGTTCACGGTCACGTTCACGGTTCCTTCGAACCCAATGGGGGTTGTGTACCAAGTGTACGCCCCACCTTTCACTACGCACACTTTCTCACAGAACCAGCGGATGCTTGTGCTGGCATCTGGAGCTTTTCATGGCGGCAACAAAGCGGGCCAGTATTCCGCCCTCGTCACGGCTCCTCCCAGTTCCAATTTGGCCCCCGCCGGTTACTACCTCTTCAACGTGAAGAATGCTGAAATTCCTAGTGCTGCTGTGTGGGTACATATTGGTTGAAAAAATTTCAAAAAAAAAACAAAGAGAAACACCAAAAATTTAGTCACATAATAATAATGTGATCTAATAAGTTTACTCATTTTAATGCAAATTCTCCTCTTTTCTACTTCTAAGTAGAGCACTTGCTAGATCCAATCTGGTCACTCACGGATGGTTGAGATTCAAATCTGGTCACCCACGGATAGCTGAGATCACATCCAATCATTGGGATCACATCTGATGATTGGGATCAAATCTGGTCACCCACAGATGGTTGAGTTCACATCCCATCATTGGGATCGCATCTGGTTGACTATGGACACTCGAGGTCACATTTGGTTCCTAGGGATGGCTAAGATTGCATATTTGTTTCATAGAGTTGAATTAGAGAGAGAGAGAGAGAGAGCCAGACTAGGGTTCAGAACTAATTAGTTTTGTTGTGCATGTATTATCAACTCTATCAACTGGGCCAAGGAGCTAACTCTCTCCACATGAGTTCATGGCATCCCCCCCACTATTTTGTTGTAACAAGTAAACTAGCACACCTTGAAATTAATTACTTGGAGCTATTGAGTCATTCCAAAATTTGAGACCCAGGAATTTCCAGAATTTGAGCTGTTCAAGGTGTTCTTGCAAACTGATCAAGGGACCGTTGATTGTTTACTATTCACTTACATATTAATATTATGTTGGCTGCGCTTTGATTTGGTTGAAGTCATAAAGAAAATCCTAGCTTTGGAGTAGTTTTCCATTTTGTTCAGATCCAAATGGAGTTTATTTTTCTCAATTTTTGATATTGAAATTTTTTGTGAATTTTCCAAAATATAGAAAAATTAGCCTATTTTATGCTAGAAATAAATAATCAAAATTGTTTGGTTGAAAAAACAACAAAATATGTCTAAAAACAAAACACCGGATCCAAATAGTATGTAACTAGTTCAGATGTAATAATTTGTACTTACATGCTGGTTTTCATTTTTATCAAAGTGTGTTCTGACTTGGAATGCCATGGCCATAAGTTTGAGTTACTATTAAATTTTTTCATAAGGGTTGCCTAAACTAATATTTGGGTGCACTCACAAACATCAAACACAACCCCACAAGCATGTAGAAACAAAATCAAATGTAAGCTGTAGCAAATGCCAAATGCAAGTTGTGTGTAAGGAGGATGATAACAAAAGTTGCAACTTGTAAACAACAATATGATGACAAATCTGATTGATACCTTTGCAAAATTCATCTATTATGTTTCAAGCTATGAACATCACATTGTGTGAATCCATCCCACATGAGAGAACAGTGTTGGCAAGTTCTCTGGTTTGAAGTGTGAAACCCAAGGGGTTGAAGTTCAAGTTCTTGTGACTGAAATCAGCACCCTTTCTATAAAATCATCAAAAGAATGGAATTGTGAACCTATACATGCACTATGCAATGTCAATTCATGAATTTTTTTGACGTTGTTATGTGAAGATGCCTGGCAATCGTCCCACAAGAGATTTAGCATGAGTGACGATGATACCCAAAAACTATTTAGCTTTAATGGCAACAAGTTTTGAGAAATTTGTCAAAACAATAGAAAACTAAGAGAAAAACTGCTCTACCCTACATAATAAAAATCTGGAGAAACTTCCTTTGTGATGGGACTCAGCCTAGCACCCTACACCTCATCCAAGAGCATAAGTTGCCAATTTGGAGGTGTAGACTCCTGTTGGGATGGTTGCAGGCTGGAGCTCCCCAGCAATGGCCAAAATTTTGCACCAATTTGCCAGAAATAAAAATATGGCTGGTGAAATTTCACCTAATGCTTCTACCTTTGGTGCCTTTGAATGTATGTGTGTCACCTAATGGACATTTGTGGTGCAACCATCTGGTTATATGTAGTCGAAAGAAAAGGCTGCTATCCACCCTAATCAGACAATACTAATGCAACACATCAAAGGAAATAGTTTCAATGGTACCTTGTTTACACATATCTTTCACAATTGAAGAGACAATGTCCTAGCTTCCTATGGAGTGCTTTACTTTTCTTTTTTAATTATTATTTTTATTTTCTGTTGAACATTGTGGTTTCAAGATTATGGCGAAATATTCCTTTTTTTTTAAAAAAAATTAATCGAATTTCCACCAAAAACCATAGTTCTTCAAAATAATTCAAACTTTTTTGTAACCAAGTGGCAAAATTTTGGCCCCCAAAAAGAGAAAGATGTTGCTAGGTAAAGTCTTGCATGAAACAACATCAGACCCAACAATCTCTCTAATTTTTTTTCTTTTTCTCTTTTTTCAATTTCATGATGCAACCACAAATTTGGCAAACAACACAAAACAAAATTTGCCCTAATTGGCAACACATTTATAGTTCTAGAAAAATAAAGCAGTAGCTAGTAGAGAGAACTGTGGCGACAATCCCCATCAATTTATTTTTTTTAATTGACAAAATTTGGCAAAAACATTTATTTCAATACGAAAGTTTTGACAAAACACCTATTTTACTTCTTTTTATTAGTGGCCCTTTGACAAATTTTCACCAAAAACAAATGACCGATGCCCACCATAGTACCCTAGAAGCTTCAAACCCTTTCAAAGTCTTTAGGGTTTACTCTTCCACATCAACTTACTAAGACAAAATATATATTTCATGCCCTTGGAGAATTTCATTGATTAGCTTGTTGTATTTTTGTGTGGTTAGTACTGGATGACTTGGTTAAAATAATATTAAACATAAATTTCACTATATTATCTTCCACTTCCTACCAAAGTGAATATTTTTTATAGTTCCAATGACCATATATCGGAACTAGTATAGTGGGGTTTTTGTATAATCTATTATATGGTCTTTAAGTTGAGAATGGCATGGCGAGCCCTTTCATATTTCGTCTTTTTATATCATCACTTTTTAATTGCCATATGTGAAAATTGAATGTCTTTCCCCCTCAAGTGACATCAACATATTTGAATTCAAAAACTCACATCACATTGAATAGAAGGTTAATCCTCTTTAAATCTTATTTTTAAGAAAGATATGACTAATTCATGAATTTGTAATCAATACAATTTTTTTAAAAATATTTTCAGTACATGAAAAATGAATTTTATGTTCTAAAACTAATGAAAGTGAGATGATTTCATGAAAAATCTATATGATCATGGAGTTTTCTTTTAATATTATAAAATTCAAGAACAAATTATTAAAATTTATTAATGTTTTGACCTTATATCAATTGGTCATCAGTATAGTGCAGAGCAACATGAAGCCCAAATATTTTTGTGTGGTAAAGGATGATTTGGGGGGTGGGGGGGGGGGATCATTATATTAAATATATATATTTCCTATATTGTCCCTTCACTTTGTACTAGAATGAATTTGAAATGAAAGGAAAAGACTCTTCTGAAAGGGTGACTAGCCTTTCAATTGTAATTTTAGAACTTTTAGGTCATAAAACTTTGTGGGTATGGGGCTGTAAATTGATATTAAATGGGTTCAGGAGACAGGTTGATGGATTTTGTTCATTTTCACATGTTCCTAACCAAAGTTTCCTCAAGTTCTCAATGATATTGTTATTGCTCTTTTTGAAGTGTTGGCAAATTATTCCCATTGTGTTCCCAACATTTTTCATGGTACTTGTGATGTTCACAATGGTGTTTGCATGGTGATTTCATCAATGGACAAATTATGTGAAAATATTCAGTTTGCTTCCCTTGAAAATCAAAATTCATAATTACATTGATCATGTGTTGAAATCAAAATCGTTTTGTATTTGAGGTTGAAATCATATTGTGTTCTTTTATGAACTTCAAAAGTTCAATGTTATGTAATCAACACAAAGAATAAATGCTAAGGGTAGAAAATTTGTTTAAACTAAGTAGTCCTATGTGCCTTTTAGTAATTAAATAGTTTATAATGGTATACTACTTATCGTTTTCTAGTTTATCTTCAAGATGAAGCCATTAGATTAGATAGCCCATGGAAATGGGTGATTAATAATTGTTTACCAATCAAGTAGGAAGGATTTGTGTAAAGATTAGAATTAGGATTGTGAGTGGAATATGAATCTTGTATAATTTATGAAAAAAGGGGATCAAGAGGTCAGTTCCCAACATTCTTGTATGGAGAGTTCTTGAAGGAATGAAGGAGAGAGATTTTGTATGAAGAAATAAAAAATAATGGAAGAGAATGTGTGAAGGTTTTGAGACGTGTTTTTTTTTTTTTCTTTTTTTTTTCTGCCTTACTATCCTTTTGGAATGTTAGTATTTTATTATAAAATACTATAGTTTTCATATTACTTTATTTGACCTCTTTGTGTTACATTTAAAACTTGCTCTAAAGAGGGTAGTTGGTTATAAGATAGTAGGAACAATCTGTAGGTCAATTGGTGGAAGATGACAAGCTCCACAAAGGCAAGTTAGTAAGGTTTGAAAGGTACTAGTTTACTAAACTAATAGCTTCCAAAGGTACAAAGACTTAGACTAGAAGGTAACTACCTTCCTACCCTTTTCCATGCATAGCTAGAAATTCCAATTTTTTTTTGTTTATGTTATATTATTATAGTTGTACTGGATAGTTGTATGCTAATAAATAAAATGAGGTCTTATTAAAAAAAATTAATATTTAAAAATAATTTGGATACTATTTAAATTTCATTTTGAATCCTACAAACTAAATATATCAAGACTAGTGTCTAAATTGCATTTTTTTATAAAAGGAATCAAAAGGAATGCATAAAGTCATACAATTGATTTCAAATTTTTTATATAACAAAAGCATGCCCTCTTCTATGTCTTGATATTTTGAAGGAAATGGTTATAAGGCGAAGAACCCATTAAAAAAACCATTTGACAAAAAACTTATGTTTCATGGGTTCAAAAATTTTAGCTTTAGGTGCAAATGTAACACGAAAGTGGGTTTCCACACAGTGTGAACACCCGGGCATTGGGGGTGTGCTTTGGTATAATTAAGTCGTCCTGATTTTGGCGGCGGATGTTTTCTCCATGACGGCTGCATGGCTGTGCATGGGACGTTTGTGTGAGTGGGTGTGCAGGAGTGAAGGCGGCGCAAATGATGAAGAGGAGTGGAGCTGCATTGATGCGCCGAAAGGTGGAAAGGGAGGAAAAGCTTGATGGAGAAACTTGGTGTAGAACAAAACGGGAGGACGCTTGGGTGTGACGGGGTTTTTTTTGGAGAGAAGAAGAAGCTCGGTGAAGGAAAGGGAGGCAGATTGTTGGTGATTAGAGAGCACTGAGAGCACTGACAGAAGAGAAGGAGGAGGAGCAATCCTTGTGAAAAAGGTAGAAAAAGCTTAGTGAAGGAGGGTAGCTTGGTTGAAGGTTAGAATCTTCCGCTGTGCCTGACAATCAATCAAGCTACTACAGAAGAATTGGAGAGAAGGAGAAAGAGAGAGCTTAGAGAGTACTAGGAATCTGGAACTTTGGTGAACATCTCAAATGGAAAGCAAGCTTGTGCTTTCGGGGAATGTACAGAGTTTGTAATGCAACAAAAGAATTTCCCTTCCTAGTATCTGTGAGAATGTGTAAGGTAGGAAATAGATCCATCGAAATCCTGTTCTGTTGCTGTGTAGGAAGAAAATGCTTGCAGGTCTTTGATCTCGTGATGCTCGTCTGAAAGAGTTAGTAGGTGGATTGTGTGCTGTGTTTTCAGGAGTCTACATTGTATGTGAGCATTTCAAGAGAACATGGACGCCTAGGTTCGTTGAAGGCAATCAGTGTGCTGTGTTTTCAGGACCTTCTCTTTTTGGTTACACAAGTCACATGTGCAAGAAATAATCTTGCCAAAAACATGTTTGGAACTTATCCATTGAAACTCATTTTGGGATTTTTGGAGATTTTCTATGTTTTTGCACCTATAGACCAAAATATTCATAAACAATTATGTATGAATGTGAAAACTCACCACCATCACATTAATTGTCTTAAATTGGACTATTCAATTTTTCTCACTTAAATTGGTGTCAAATAAATATTATTTGCAAAAAATAGTCCCACAAAAGTCTTGGAATCCTTTTTCCTTTTTTTGGAACCCCAATTGTGAATAAGCCCTTTACTTTCTTGATTTTGTGTTGGAAGACAAAGTTGCCTTCCCCATTGCAATCTTTAAAAATTGCCATATCCTTTGTGATTTTTGAAAGTTTCACCTAAATCTAAGTTTTATTTTTTTGGTTGTTGGGTTTGCAACCATACAATAACATCAATGTCATTGATTACTTGCCAATTCTTTGAAAACTTTTCAATTCAATTCCAAAAGTGAACATCTTCCATAGAAAATTCCTATAGAGGGATGGTTCAGAAATAACATTTTTTTCGTGGTTAAAAATTGCCAAAAACGACCTATGATTTGATCTTGTGACCTAAAAGCTTGTAAAAAATTTAATTAAAATTATTTCTTTTGCCAAAAACTAGGGCTTCAAACATCAATGTAATGGTGTCATTTCTTTTGTCACTATTTCCATCACCACTTTTGCTCACATCTTTGACATGAAATTTTTACCTCCCTAATTTTTTCTCTTGTAATGAAATTGCCAATATTACAATTTCATTTTTTTCTATAAATAACTTACATACAACATTATGTGCGGGTGAGTGGACCCATTTGGATATTACATAAGCTAATTTTGCAATGTGGTTGTCATTACAATGCCCATTTCCTTATATAAACATTGAAATGTACTTAAAGGGACTTGGTTTGAAAATTTTAACTTGAATATTTATGTGATGTACAAAATCATTTTGTAAAATTTTTAAACTTGTAAAAGCCATGGACTTTCAAAGTTGCAACTTGTTGACTATACCTTTGGATTTCATTTTCTTATGGACTTTGACATGGTCCATTGATTAATGTTGTGTGTGTTAGGATGAAAGCACGCTATGATGTTTCAATTTTTGTAGACTAAAGTCCCTTTTCAAAGTCCTTTTCTAATGTAGCTGAAAACTAACTTAAAATATGAATATTTAGATTATATTGAAACTAACATTTTTTTCCATTTCCAATTTCAAATCATGATGTTATAAGACACATTAAAATATCACAAAAGAGATTTTTTTTAAATAATTAATTTTGAATTAAAAAGGATTTAAAAATAATTATAATTTTTGGGATTTTGAAAAGTCCACAACATAATAAATTAAAATCACATTCCATTCATTCAATGGATCTTTAGTTTTTAAAACATAATTCATCCAATATCCCAAAGTTTGAAACACATAAGACTAACACATTATAAAATAAAAGTCCATATACATAAGTACTGCAAGTGTGACAAAAATTGTGGGAAAAATTCAAAAGTTTATTACTTATTGGCTATCCATAATTTTGATTTGATTTTTTCATTCTTGGAAAGTTGATTATGATAGCTTTTGATAAATGAATCATTTTTTTATTATTTCAATGAACTTTGTTTTTTTTAAAAAAAATCTTAGAAATAAAGGAAAAACTGCCATTGTGACATCCATATAAAGTCACCACACTAGATTGTAAACACATGTTAAGGACTTGGAATTAGTTAAATATCATCAAAAAATCTAAAGGGGGGAAAACATTCATGATGACAATGGTAGAATTATATTTATGGACTTTTGAAAAGGTTAAAAAATATGGTTTTTTCAAAAGTCCATATCATATTGAAGGAAGACGTGTTTTAAGTGATTTTTGTATGCATGGTTAAAGGAAGAGAAACTTTATGGGTGCCAATGATGACATGGAAAAAATACGTTTGGCTTATTTACAATCTTAGACTACAAAAGGAAAAGTGAACTAATTTTGGGCTTTTTAAAAAGTAATTATGTGTGGCAAATTGGTCCACTCAACCATGCATCGACTGAATCACATTGTTATTTTTTGCAAATCACAATATGTTGTTATGAAGGGTTTAAAATCTTATGCTTTTGCATGAAGAAGTCAAACTTTAATGTTGAAAGTCATTGCCTTAACATTTGGTGAAGAGATTGTTATTATAATTTTTGGTTGTTGCATTGATTCTAGGAGCTTGTGTTGAAGTTTAAAGAATGTTGTTTCACAAAAGTGTGCATTGTGCTTCATGTTTCTACAAATTCAACTTAATTTGGATTTCAAAATTTTTGAACTTTCATTCAAGAGTCAAGCCCCACGTTCATTTTTCATTTTTGTTGGATTTGAGTTTTATGTGTGTGCATTATGCACTTTTAGCTTTTTTTTTCTTTACCATGTCTCTTCCACATTATTAATCCAAAAGAACTTTAGGTTTTTAAAATCATTTAAAAAATTTCACATGATAAAAGGCAAAAATTTGTCCTACTTTTCTCCATTTACCATCCAATGTTTCAAGGTGGGGCAATGACAAATTTCAAAGGCTTGAAGAACCTTTTCATTGTCCTAAAGGTTAAACACACTCCTAAAAAATATTGGAGTGATTATATAGGGTGGGATATAATTCAATTTGTGAATGACTTGTTGGAGTCCATTTGAAAAACTATCAATGTTGCAAGTTTTTTGTCTATTAATGTTAAACAAATCACTACAATAAACAATACATCTTAGATATCTATGAACATTTGTATATTGTTCAAGGTTGGAAATGGATTCCACTACAAGTTTGTGTGGACCATGTTGGTGTGTAGGGGACAACAAAGAACATTTTTCATTTGATGTTGATTACCATGGTCACTTTTGGCAAACTAAGTGTCAAGGATTTGGGTGAAAAATTCATATCATGGGTTGTAATGGAAATAATGTTTCAAGGCGAAAGAACTCTAGTGTGACCACACAAATGAAAGACAATGTGGTTCCATTTATGATTGGAGTGCATTGTTTTGCACATAAAACTAACTTAACTATGTTGGTTTTATCAAAGTTGAACTTGGTTCTTTGGGTTTTTTTCACACACACACCAAAGAAGTTTCCTGAATTCTAGAGGTTGTGTGATGTGTTCACCAAAAAAAAAATTTGTTAAAATATGTGAAAATAAAATGGATTTAACATGTTTTCATGAAACATGTTATGGAACAATGCTAACCTATGATTGCAAAGATGCATGAAGGTGTTTCCATGGTAGGGTGTAGACAAAAAGGAATCACAATTTGACATTTTTCACTACAACACATTTTTAATGTGCTTTTATAAATGTTTGGAGAAGGTTTTTTTATTGGAAATGTGCAATTAAAGGTGGATAACATCTTAAATTGTCATAATGTTGTGAAATTGGTGCACATGTCAACAATTCAATTATCAATTGGAGTACATTTTTAATTTGCAACAATGTATCACAAACATTGCAATGTAAAAAAAGGATTAAGAAATATTAATTTAATGGGAATTTGTCCATGAAAGTTTGCACATACAAAGAAACCACCATAATGAATAATCTTCCACATCAAAAATTTCAATTTGTCATATAAAGTCAAAAAGTGTATGTTAAATGATATGGAAACATTTGGTAGTACATTATGTTATTATAATGTTGATGATTATGATTTTTTAAATTGTAAAATGTTCTTCCATTAAAAATGTAATTGGGTTGACTATTGTTTTTATCATTCTACAAAAGTAAAGTGGAAATTTAAAATTAATGAAAAATGGTATTCTGATGTTAAATAGGGTGTTTAAGTAACATTTATTAAATTATTGGTGTACACTTACATAAAGACACAATTATGAATCAATTTCATATTCATGGTTTATATAATTGGTCTAATATTAAAGTTCAAATCAATTTGACGCGATTTCTAGAAAAATCCAAAGTGAGCGAAACTTTGTGTGTTATTACTTTTGATACTATATGTACTTCTAGTTTTGACACAAAGTGTGTACACCATACCATGGAAACACTCATAATGATGTGCTAAGGATTAACATTGCTAGTGAGAATTTGAATTCCTTTTGTTGGTTGGAGTTAATTTTAAGTTTGCATGCCATTTTTCGTCTTTTGGATAGTGTGCATACTTTGATCAAATTTTCCTAATCTTGTGACGTGCTCATGTGTGACTTCATAAATGTCATGAAAATTTGCCAATTGGATTTTTACCAACTTCACATAGGCAATTTGATGATGTTACTTTTGATGAATAGAATGTTCTTGCAACTTTCACTGATAAAAATTTGTTGATGAGTTTATAGGTCTAAATATTTTGTGAACTTGCATTGCCTTGTGATAGGTAAAATTAGACCTATGTTGAAGTTAGATTTCCCCAAGGTGTTGGCACATGTGAAACAATGTTGTGAAGATTCTATCAACATTTCATTATCATCAAGGTTGCTTAATGTGTGCCTTGTAAGGTTAAAAAAGATGGGGTTTTGATGAAAGGTTTGCTTGATGACCATGAATTGGATATATGCAATGCTCCTATTTTAAGACATTGACCATGGTTGTAAATAATGAAACAATCATGAAAGAAAATTAATTTATGAATCCTATCATTTGATTGTGGGCTAAGTTCAACTTTGTTTCCATCTTCAAACATAAGTGCTTGAAATTCATAAAAATTGTAAAAATTACATGTGCTCAAGTACTTGGGTTTGTGGAAGATGAATTCTACTTTTCTATGGTGGCACATTCATGAAAAATAAGTTGAAGAACCACCTCGTGTGCCATTTGGATATGTGCATTCGATTTTATGCACAACAATTCTACACAATTGACAATTTTCCTTTTGAAAATGTCATCACCCAATGGAGAGACACAAAGGCATGATATTGCCTTGATGAGTAAAGGTAAATGGCTTGTTGAAATTTGAAAAAGATAGTTAATTTTTCCTTAGTATGTCCTTTTTTGATGGGGCTATTTTCCTTTTGTGCCAAGTTTTGTTGTGAATTGCAAAATGCACATGGATAATTATAGGTATAATTTTATTTTTTTTCTTTTATCTTGAAGCCATCATTGCACACCTTAAACCTAAAAATAAGAACTAGTAACCAATTTAATATGGGCAAAATCTCTTTTGAGGTTAGGGTTCAATCCCCTAGTGGGTCAAAACACATTAAGCATGGGCCACTTTTTACCAAAAAAAATGATGTGTAACGAAAAAGTAAAAGAGACAAAAAAAGGTTGTTGTGACAAGGTTTTGGTACACTATAAAGAATTTGGACCCAATGGTATCCTTTGGCTATCCTAAACATAAGAAAAAAAATTAGAATTTGCATGAAAACAATTTGGAACTCAAAGTTCATTTTGAGTCAAAATTAATCTTGATCTAATGGTTAGATGAAGAGAGATTGGATAAAATCAATGTACATGGAGTACATATAAGTTACATTTTTTCAACAACAATAATGCTTCATGTTTGTGATTCATGAAACATTACCAAACAAAAGAAAATTAAAATAATAATACAATGCCCTCTTCTTTCATCTATCAATGGGTTTCCTTAAAAAAAAATGTTATTATACATTTATTGTTAAAAATGCTAAAATAAACTTTTTTTGAATTGAATTTCATCCATTTAAAAATATAATGGTCTTAAATTTAGTTCATGTATACCAATGCGATTCACCATTAAGAAATTCACCGAAAAGTTCCACCCACAACTTTAATTTTGAAATACATATGCAAATTTTCAAACATAAATAAATAAATAAATATATAAATATATATATATATATATATAGTTCTTTGTGGTTACAATTTATGGAGGGCTTAATGTGCTTTCACCCCAATATGTTTGCAATATGTTTTTGCAATTGGGTACTTGGGTTTTTTTTGGTGAGATTATAATGCTTCAAAACTTGGTTTTGTAGCTCATTTTTTTCATATTTAATGATGCATTGATCATCAAATTCTATGCACTTTGCATTTGTAGGAGTCATCAAATGCTTCTTCCAAGATTTATTAAGATAGCCAAACTGCATTGTAGCTTGCATTTTGTTTGCAACCAAAAGCTTACTCTTCATTAACTATGATAGTCAAGCACTTGACCATGAAAGAATCTCATTGTTCAATTCCAAATTCAACAAATAACCAATACTATGCATTCTGCCCAGCTGAGTGGAGCCAGTCAAGCAACTTCCAAAAATATGAAAAAAGAACGCTACACATAAATGGGAATTATAACTTTCACTGGTAACTTTCTATCCAAATAAGTTACAATATGAAATGTTTCACAACAAGGGTTAAAGACTTAGGGATTATGATATAATTGTAATTATACCGACCCAGATCTAAAAGCTGTGCCAAATTTAAATATGAACTTCAATGACAAAGTCCACCAAACTTTTTAGCCAAGGACAACAATAGACAGTCATCAAAATTCACCGTGTAAAACTAGCCGAAACATATTATCGCAAAACTGGGAATCAAAACATTTTATGTAGGTACACTCCCAAATTTGCCCACATGAGACGATTATTAGATCACGCCCATGTACTACTCTTTAAGCGAGTCTCTTTGATTTCAGATTTTGACCACCAGAGTCCAGAAGTTACTAATTCCCTTTTGCCTTACATAACAAGAAGCAGTGTAGAAAACTATACAAACTAAATCAGGGAACAATCCACTACCAAAGCATTCACAAAATCAAGGACCAAGTAGTTGTTGCATGGGGAAGGAGGGGATAGTCAACACATGGAGATAAACAATTCATCAGCTCTTATACTCGACAATTGCTCTTTCTGTGCAGGTCATGGTACTTGGGAATCAGAATTCCAACATTTAGGGGGGTGATCCAGAGTACATTCAATAAATTTTATAAGAATTCAAAGAACCAATTGACCCCCCAAGAAAAATTCTTGAGAATATCTATCAAATAATCAATGCATTTGAAATTTTAATTTAATTTCCATGTATAAACAAGTAAATAATGTTTGTCAATTCCCATGTTTATAAATAAACAAAAGTATGGATTGACATACATCTCATTTGTAGTTAGGTCCATACTGCAATTTAAATATTATTTTCCAAACACACTTTGAATGTATGTATTTAGTTTATTTTGGGCCTTTGAAAAGTAACTTCACATTAATTAACAATTGATCATTTGAAAAATTAAAGAATTAAAAACTTGCATTTGGAAACCACTAGATGAATCTGCAATGGAATAGATTTTAATAATGTTAAATGTCTCTCACATATACGATCAAACAAACAAATGCTAACAATATTTTGCCTCAAAGTCAGAAAAAAAAAAAAAAAAAAAACCTCCATCCTGGCCATCATGTTTTGAAAGTTCAAATTTAACAATTGAATCCAGAATTAATTAAATGCAGTGTGTTAAACAAAGTGTATACCCCTGGAGCCTCCAAATACACTAAGTAGATACTCACAAAATACAAAAGAGTGACATCCATTCCTGAAGAGAGAAACTAACTGAGAGCCCTGTAAACTTACAACACTAGCAAAGTTTGAGCTCTAGCTAGAGACTTAAAATGGGTATAATTGATCATGATTTGATCACATGCCTAAATTTGTGGGATGATAACGAGCTGATTCACATTTAACAAAAGCTGATCTATTTTTGTCAATTCTCAAAAGCTTCAGATTACATGCCTGAAGAATTGGTCAAAGAGGGAGGAGAGGTGGGTGAAGTTTGTGTGTAATTATTGTTTGATCATGCCTTGCAGGATACTCGATACTAATAATTGCATTAAATATGCCCAGCCTACTGGACGCATGAGATCAGGTGCTGGCTGGCTGGCTTGCTTGCTTGCTGGCTGGCAGATGATATGAATTTTCCAGATTGGGATGCAAATTTTTTTCATACAAAATATTATGTCGGCATCATTAAATTATTTTTTGCTGTTGCAGCATAAAAAATGGAGGTAAAAGGAATTTGATGCAACAAGAGTGAACATGAATTCTTTTAATTTTGTTTCTTGTTATAGCATATCAAGTTGGGGGAATCAAAGTGCGCAACAAGAGGAAAGAGCTTTGGCACTTTGTGCGAAAATAAACAATCCCATTTCTGGATTTGTCTGCCAAAGTCCACTCCAATCTTTGCATGTACATCATCAGCTGCTTCCGAGCTTCTACTAGTTCCCTCTCCTCGGATCCCTAACTTGGATCCGCCTGCACAACTGCGTATATAGAGTCCCCCAGATTGCCTGGACACACCTGGGTCGATCCGAGCTTTAATCGGGAGCTGCACTCTTTCTGCAACAAGGTCTCGTAAAGCTGGAGCTCATGAATTAGCGCTAGCTGCTACAGCTGAGATCCAAGCTTTTATTTATTTCAGCGCTAGCTGCGAGTAGTTGGCAATTGTTGTTGTTGTTGTTGATGATTAATTTTGGATCTAGTACTGACTTTGAGAATTCTGGGAGGGATCCCTTTGGATTGATCAGTAGCTTCAATTTTTCCTGATCCACGAGTTGCAGCTCTTCTAGTGTTTCGACTAATATGTGAATTTCTAGATTGTTTTGAAGCTGCAGCTAGAATCCTAATTATTCCGTCGGTATTGTCTGTGGAATACTAGCTGTACTATGGCTCACTATAAGTACCGTAGCTCTTCCTGAAGATGGGAACACTAGACCAGTCAGCAGATTGGAAGACGGCCACCTGGAGTCTGATCCGCATTGTGCTACTATTAAGTAGTTCCGGGCTTTTGCTGAGTGGCGTGGAAGGCGCGGGGGCTCAAGACTCATGGCAGCTTCTAATCGCGAACGCAGGCGTCTCCGCAATGCATATGGCGCTGTTCTACACCAACAAGGTGGTCATGTTCGACAGGACTGATTATGGACCTTCGATGATCAGGCTGCCGAACGGGATTTGTCGGGTTGACCCCAATGATTTAGCTCTGAAAGTGGATTGCTGGGCACACTCCATCGAATTGGATCTAGCCACGAACACGATTCGGCCTCTGGAGGTTTTAACCGATACCTGGTGCTCTTCGGGTGCTCTCCAAGCCGACGGTTCATTGACCCAGACTGGCGGCTTCAACGACGGCTCCACTGTGGTTCGCCATTTGGGACCTTTAGGCACTGACAATTGGGTAGAGTATCCGGGCGTCCTTCACGTCGCCCGTTGGTACGCTTCTAACCAGTTGCTGCCTGACGGAGCCACCATCGTGGTTGGAGGTCGCGCACAGTTCAACTACGAGTTCGTGCCCGGCGGTTTTTTCACCGCTCTCCCTTTCCTGCAGGCGACAGACGACCCTTGTTGCGAGAACAATCTGTACCCTTTCACCCATCTCTCCCCCGATGGTAACCTCTTCATCTTCGCCAACCAGGACTCGATCCTCCTCAACTGGAAAACAGGGATAGTGCTGCGCAATTACCCCGCTCTCCCGGGAGGTCCTCGAAACTACCCGTCTTCCGGCTCCTCAGTCCTGCTCCCTCTTTCGGCCGCCAACGGATACACCGTGGGCGAGGTTGTGATCTGCGGCGGAGCCCCTGCAGGCGCGTTCGCTAGTGCAGGAGCCGGCATCTATTTACCCGCGTTAGAGTCGTGCGGCCGCATGGAAATCACGGCCGTGGCACCGGCGTGGCAGATTTTCAACATGCCGTTCAGTCGAGTATTGGGCGACATGCTCATCCTCCCCACAGGAGAAATCCTGATCATCAACGGCGCACAAGCGGGAACAGCCGGATGGGGCAACGCGCGAGACCCCGCATTCAGTCCAGTTCTGTACAGACCAAACACAAACACGTTCGCAACGCAGAGCCCGACCACGATCCCTAGACTCTACCACTCGTCTGCTAATGTACTACCTTCAGGAAAGATTCTAGTAGCAGGAAGCAACCCCAACGAAGGCTACGCATTCACAGGCGTGTTATACCCGACGGAACTCCGCATAGAGGAGTACAGTCCCTACTACCTCAACGCAGCTTACAATCCTCAACGCCCGACCATCACGCTGATCGATAACCTAGCACCCGGGTATGACGTGCCATTTACAGTCACCTTCGTGCTGGATTCTGCTCCTGTCGGGGTTGTGTTCCAATTGTACGCCCCACCCTTCACCACCCACACCTTCTCACAGAACCAGCGATTGCTGATTCTAGCAGCTGGACCCATTGTCCCTGTAGTCGGCCATTTTACTTCCACCATCACGTCTCCTCCGAGTGCGGTTTTGGCTCCCGCTGGCTACTTCCTCTTCAATGTCGTCAATGCTGGAATTCCCAGCCCTGCTGTGTGGATACATATTGGTTGAAAACTATTAAGTTTACTCTGGACAGCTGCATGCAGCTGCTGCTACAGTCACCACACCCACACTGAATTCTACACGAGTACTCCATCGATCCTTCTCAACTGTTGTCGAGGTTTGAATGCTTTGCAAATAACGCTAGCAGCAGCTGCTGGCTAACCAGCTCTGGGTGATGAATCCTAGAGCTCATCAGCTGGTCATGGTTCGATCAAGTGGTCATGGGTTCAAATCCCAGTAGCTTGTACACATATGAGATCACACATGGATCTACTTTGATTTCATTTATAGTATCCCTGCAAATCTTTTGAAGTGGGCTATTATTTTAAACAAAATCTTGTCAAAACTTATCAAACTCTTATATATCATTTAGATCCCTTCTTGTATTCACCCTTTTAACTGTAATTTGAAATTTACATGATGTCTTTGTAACACCAAGTAGGCAACATGTATAAGGTGTAGGTATCTTTTATACAGGCTTCCTGGTGCCATGCCACCTGGGGGGCAATTGTGTGTTGGCTCAAGACTTGGCAAATTGTATGAAACAAACTTGAATGAACAATACCAACTTGTAAGCAATAATTGGGTTCTAACCCTTAACTCACCTAATTAAGTTCTTTTCATTTTTTGTCTATTGAATATATTTGCAAATGATTATTTATGGGCGACCGTCCAATCTATATTGTCCACAGGAATAGCATATTAAGAAAGAAAAATCATTTGTCCATTTTGGGGAACTTTATGGGAGACATTCAAACTTGCATTTCAAACTGGGTTATACTCATTTATTTGTAATATGGACTCATAAGTCTGGGGCTATTAAATTATTTATTTAGTTGTAGTTTGGCATACGTTGTGTGATCAAAATGCAAATTAAAATTCTTATTGAGGATATCATTCCAAATAAGAATAAGCATTTAGGTAATTTTTTGGAGGGACAAAATTCATATATTTTTATTAAGTTCTTTATAATATGAAAAAATTGAATATGATTCAAGTGTCATGATTGAAACATATTATATATAAATTATTATAAAAGAAATACAACACATAATTCTTGCAAAAGATGTAATTTTTAAAATCAACAAATTAATTTTGAGAATGCTAATAAAGACATTACATTAAAAACTATGTAAAAGCAAGGTTGTCACAACATCCAAACATTTGTCAAGATGTGATGTGTGGGTCTATGTATTTTATGGTGGCTCATTTTTTTTCAAAAATAAGAGTCCACAAAAGTCCATTCTACAATATTAAATTTTTGAATTCTTTTATTATCATGGATTCAATGGTAATAAAGTCCATGTACCAAAAGCAATAGCGTCCATATTAATAAAAGCTGACCTACATATTCCAAATATATACACCTCTTCAAAATAATTTGAAATTTTTTTTAAAAAAACTATGTTAAAAGGACTTATGAAAATATGGCTCAACTTTGACCATTCAAAAGTCCTTACTTAAAATTTAATTAAATGATTTTGAGGGAAAATTTTCATATAAAAATTTATTATTTGATGTTACACCATATATTGAAGCATTATAGATAATTTTGAATGGAATTCAATATGAACCTTTCTATTTTTTACCATTCCAATCTATTGACTAGTCTATATTTTTGTATTTCAAAAGTCCATTGTGAAAAGTGAGTGTACTATTATCAAAAAATAATTATGTAGGTATTTTCATAATCAAATTGTTAATGTATAATCAATTTGAAATTCTCAATTTGATAAGTTTTATTATTCATTATATAAATGTTCAAAAGAGGGCACTTCGCAAAAATGGGCAATGTGACTCAAAAAATGAGCCACCTTACTGTGCATTCACCCATGTCCATTTGAACACTAATGCTATGATCCAACATCAGGTTACAATAAAGTCAACCTAGGTCAATAACATCATTGAAAAAAATGCCAACAAGGACAACGTAATAGATGAAACAAATGTATCCAAATGGACACCAACGTGACAACAAACACAAAATGGGCATGTCACATCATTTATAACTTTTTTATGTAAAATGGATTCAATTATCATTCCATTTTTTGTTCACAATAAAATGCATTTACCCATTTGTTGAGCATCAAGAGCAAAAACAATTTGCAAGTTTTTCAAATGCAAGTAAATGATTTTAGTTTCACTTCAATCAATGGTTCTATAATATTTGATTCTTTTGACATGTGGTTTTATCTCTTAAATTGTTTAGATAAGTTGCCACAATTACCATAAAGCTAAGGTATGAACTAGATGTCTAGATATTTATTATTTACACATGTGCCAAAGATTCCCCCACTATCCATACAAATGCTTAAGGAATTTGCACACGGTCTAGTGTGTTTTTACAAGATTTTTGTGAAAACATTATTGGTTTTATCAAATTTTTATTAATGAATTAATCTACATATATTTATTCATTTATGGAATTGAGTCTAAGAATGTGACACAAAGAGGCATAAACATCCTTGGGTGGACCCACTTGGAACATCACCCTTTCATTTTATTTATAAACCTATTGAACTTTTAAAAATCACAAGAAATAATTAAATGAAGTTTTTCATTAGAATTCTTTTTTATTACATTTATTAGGTTGTATAGAATTTTAATCTTTAATGAGATTAAAATATATATATTATTTTGATGTCCCTAATCATGGCATGTAGAAAAACATCAAGAATGTCATAGGTTTTCTTTCCTTGAACTTTGTGATTAAGAATGCAAGTTTGAAACATGTTTTGGTTTCTTTATTTTGAAATACTTTTCATAGGTACCTTAAAAAAATTTTAAAAATTATTATGTAATTAATTGAGTAGTTATAATTTAGTTATGAGTTTCCAAAGTTTCAGAAATTAATTTTGAAAAGGGCCATTGCAATTAAGAAATCAAAACTACCACAATCTTCTAAAATTCCAATAACATTTAAAATTGTATATTTTGGTGTGCAATGGATAAACATGAAAAAAAAATTATGGCTATGAAAGCATTTAAAAGAAAGGGGGAAATTTATTATTTTGGTGGTTTTATTAATTTTTACCATTCTTCAAGAGGTGTTTCCTAGTGGGTCCACCCAATGATATTTATAGCCAATGGACATAAGTAATATTTGTAGGTCCATTTCATTACTTGCTCACAAAAATTCTTGCTATTGATTTCACCAAGTTGTGAGTTTGGGCCCAAATATAAAACCCATCCAATTTCTAGTAAAATTGGTTCAAAAGTTTTGTGTTTCATCCATTTGGGGCAAGGACAGGAAATTTAATTCAAATGTTTTGATGTTAATTCATCATTATTAAATGGGAGAAGGCAAATTAGGGTGGACTAAAATGGCAAGTGAAAATCCATTCTAAAAATTCATAACCAATATATTCTAAATGTACTTTAAATTTAATGGATTAATTTGACTTACAAATTGATTCAAAGGATCATAAAATTTTAACATATGTTTCCATATTATATGAATCAAGTACCACCATTTTAAACTCCTTTTCAAATGTTTTTATTAAATATTGGGGTGTAAATGGAGTCACACCTACCTACTTTTTGATTGCTTTTGGGTGCATTCACAATAAAAGGGGCTAGTGGGCCTCAAGTGTAGGTCTTTTTTAAGGATTATGTTTTTTTCAAGTTTGAAATATGGCTTCCATGTTTTGAATAGGGCTCATTATTGGATGATAATGCCAATCTCAAAACTTTAATTCACATGTGTTTCCATCAATTTTTGAACAATATGTAATTAAATCTTTTTTTTAATGATAAAATTTCAAGTAAATCACATGTGTAGATTTCAACAAAAGTAAACATGTCAATTTTTTTAAATAATGTGTTTCAAACCTTCAATGATACATTATACATTGAGTTTATCAAACTTACTTTTCTTTAACATCATTCCAAATGGAGCAAAACATATTCACAAAAAAAAAAAAATTGTTATATAACACATTCAATATTCATGAAAATGCAACCTTGCCTTCGCTTATATCAAAACATGTGTTTTTTTGTTTGATGAAGTTTTTCAAATTATGTAGTTTTAATGATCAAAAACACATTTAAACACTAAAAAGGATTATCATGGATAATTAAAATAAAACGTATATTCAATTTTTTATTGATACCATGCCCTCATAATCATTAATATATGGTCATCCACAATTTTAAAGAATTAATACTTTGTTTTTACATAAGATAACATACTTTCAAAATTTTAACACGTTGTACACATCAAATTATCCACTCCTTATTATACATTTTATGACCAATGAAACGTATCCAAATTGCACAAAATTCATTTTGATGAAAATTCATAAATATACAAACATTTTGAAAGCGATTTCATTAAATTATAATCTTTACAACTCATGTAATCATTTTTCAAAGTCATGGGGGTGCAACATTTTATGTGTGTACATGTGATCCTTAGTTCCTTTTACTATGAATGCACCCTTTTGTGACTGCTTTTTGAGAAATATTCTTAGAATATTTTTGAAATATTCTTTTAAAAATCTTTCAATTTTTATTATAAAAAATTCATACTATTTTGTCAAAAATTTGGCAAAAAAAGGCATTTTCAAAAAAATTCAAATCCATTCACAAGTCCTTTTACAACTTAAAAGCAAGTGTTATAGTGTTTTATGAATGTTCTTGTTAATGTTTTACTCATTGGATTAATTTCAAATTAATTCACATGTTCCCGTGATATATTAAAAATAAAACCATATAAACAAATCATATAATTTCAACATAAAATTAAATTATGACTTTAAAACTTGAAAATTCAAACAAATGTTACATTTGTTATGGTACGTGTTATTGTGATTGCACCCATTGGTTTTGAAAATGATCAATTTTAATATCAAAATGGATTTTACCATTTTTTAATTTTTAAAATAAAAAATAATTCAATATCTTTGCAATTTATAAGATATTTCCTTACTTCATTTTCTAATCTTACATGTTATCAACCTACTAAATATCATGTTCCAATTTAAGTTCAAAAATATCAAATACAAATACATTGTGAAATAAACATTCACATTCAATTCATTGTGAATTGTGGTAATCTTAAATACTAAAGTTTTATTAAGGCCACCCATTGAATTCCCAAGTTTTTGGTACTTAAATGAAATGGCACAAGTATGCTAAAGTAAGCCAATTGATTATTGTTGCTCAAAAATTAAAAATAGGTGGAAAGTAGAATTTGAATTTTTGAATTTAGGCCTTTTACCAATGTTATCAATTTTGAGGGTGCTAGCCATATTAAATAAACCATATATGATTATCCCCAATCTATATTATTATTCAAATTATTTTATTTATTTGTTACAAACTTATATATGATATTTTTCCAAATCAAACTATTCAAATGATGTGTTATTAATGTTTGAGCCATCATTTGTATTTATACACATTTTTTGAAACTCAAATTCAATTATGACAATGTTATGCCTTTTGAAAGTAAGGTTTCCTTATGTAGGTCTAAGTTTTTTAAAACCTATTTTTCAATAATAATTATAAATGCATTTTGTGCTTGAGGGGGACACTTGATGTAAAGTTTGGGATCTATGTGCATCAAACGACCATTTTTAATGAAGATATTAGATAATTGTCCAACCAATTTTTTATCACCTTATTATTATCTATTTTTTAAATATATACATATTAAAACCACCCTATATTAATTATAATTCATTATTTCAAATTAGTACATACCCTATATTATAATTAAATTGATTATTTGAATAAGATGTACCCTATTTTTAAATAATGAACTTATAATTTTTACCCAACAACCAGTATATTGCACCCTATATTTTTACTCATGCATTTTTTTATTTTTTAAAACTAGTATTCCTCCAAGGATTTTGTCTTTGTAACATGGTAAAACATGTTTTAAACATTCTTTTAAGGAGACATAAGAATGAATTTAAAAAATGAAAGGCCATGATATACTTTATGTCTACTTTACTCAAAGTGGGACAACAACACCAAATCAAATAAGGTGAATGAAAGTAAGTTGGAAGAAAAATAAACACATCTTACACTTTTAAAAACTTTTTTATGTCATATTACATAAGCTCATGTAACTTAAATGTTAATTTTCAAAGAATGTGTTTTATTTTTTAACCTCCAAAGTTGACAATTCTATTTTTCTAAATTATCAAGATATTTTTTTGGCTTACTTTACCATGCTTATGCCCAAAATAGGAGTAAAAATTGAACATTTCAATTTTATAGCATTGAGTGACAAATGGTCACCAAAGGTTTAAAAAAACCAATAATGCAAATAGACTATAGGTTTCTATCATGCAACACTTCACAATTGCAAAAAAAAAATTCAAACACAAAACACAATGGCAAACATATAAGTGGAGAAGACGACTTCCAAAATAACTTAAGCAACAACAAACTTGTTTCAAATTTAGATGGCATAAAAATTACATCAAAACTTACAAAAAAACTCTTTTCCAAGTTCCACCACAAGAACCCTTCAAAGCCCCTTGAAAAAGCGGTGGGGCGCCCCAAAAAAAAAAGAAAATATCCCAAGAAAATCTCCTAACTCCCAATTAACCTCAGTAACATAATCCTATCTATCTTCTAAAAGTCCAAACTAAAGTGAAAAAATTTCTTGGTTAATTTTTCAGTTCTAAAAATAAACACTCAACATAAAATTTAAAATTTAATTCATTTGCATTTTTTATTGTGTTACATTTTTGGTTCTAAGTGATTCTACTACATTTACAACATAAGTCTAGAAAGTTTCAAGCCTTAACAAGTTCATTTAGGATTGACCATGTTCATTATTTTGTTTTGTTTTCTTCATTTTTGAAAACATGTGGAATTCTGGTCCCAATTGAAACCTAATTTATAACCCCATGGTACTGAGGAATTTTGACATGTGAACAGGAATACGTTGGAAAGCATGTGCAGTTGTGGATTACTCACATTTTGATCAACACCTGTTTGTTTGTATAGTTCTCAAATTCAAATTGCAGATTACATTTCAAAAAGAAAATCCCACATGCACATTTTCTACTAGGTGTCTACACATGATGCAAACATTTGAATTAATGGTTCATGCCTTGATAATATACTTTTGTAATACAGGAATTACTTGGAGAAATTCCTAGTGTATTTGGAAGGCACCTTATATATCCATGAACATCCTGTAGAACAGAGGAGGGATATAATGCCGACTCCTTAAGAGTGGAACAGATCTTACACTGACTTGTAGGCATAGGACCCATCCCACTCTTAAACAGTAGATGTAAAAACTAAGAACCCTCCCCTTCCTAGGCCTTGTGATCTACAGATGTTTGCAGTCATGAGAACCTTCACCTCAAGGTTTACATTGGGTGAAGCCCACAGCTTGGGGCATCCCCAAAATGTGGGGCCGGACTCGGCTATTGGCTTGTTCTAAAGGCCTCAACCTTAGGGGTTTGCCCTAAACTTAAGTAATTGGAACTTGCAACACTTGTAATGACCAGTGTTTTTTGGACTCCTGTAAACACAAATGGTCTCAACCCTCTTTGCGAACCAATTTTGGTAAGAGTGTTGTCAACTAGCAAAGTGAATGAAAGGAATGGATGGACTTCATGTTAAAGCCTGCCAAACTTTATAACAAGAAAGAGCAACAACAAAGAAGGAAGTGGAGAAAGGAAGCACATAGTCCTAATGTTGAACAACATTTGACTGCCATGAATTTCTGTTTGAAGAAGTTGGGTTGAAATTAACTTCTTATGTTCAGCTCCTAAAGGAGCCTGATTCTAGGTCATAGAAACCTTGTGAGCTCGACTGCATATCGACCCTTCTTTGTCATGGTGATTTCTCCCACCTGAAAATTTCAACTCCAAGGAGTTCACTCTTTCTAGATGTGTATATGATGTTCAGGTACCTATATATGGGATCTGACCCTTCTGTTATTTGTAAGGAGATTCTGCACATTATAGATGTTCTGCAAGCTCATTGATGCAAACTACCAAATAATCTCACCAACTGATAGCCTTCTTTCACAAGAATAAATCATTTTGTGATGGAATTTGCAGATGGGTAGAATGAGAGAAGGTAAATTGGGAGGAGATGTTGCCATACCTCTATCCTTCCCTTTCCTGACACTGACACAACATCACCAGTCTTAAGGCACAGGCCATTTTTTGTCACCTCCTTCCAATTCACTCTCACATCCCCACCACTGCCCATGCCAAACCATCCAGAAAAACATGGGTCACCATACATTTCATAAGAGAATGGTGTCCTTTCTGGAAGCCCAAACAGCTTCAAGTACATTGTAACATTACTGGGCCCTGTAAAGACCAACAGTGTTTGACTAGTTTTATTACATGGCATGCTTACGGTCAATAATATCACAAGTCATCACAAATTCATTACACAGCTTACTGACATTAGAAGACTTAATATGGTATCCTCAATCTTGTTGTGGAATCTGAAGAGCAAAATGTGGTAAACAGTGCAGGGAGTATTTAGAAAGAAGTTGCAAAATATGAGCAGCAGACCTTATCATGTCAGCAAGCTTAGAGCGGGACATGCGGAAGCCAGCACTAGCAAGGGCATCCACTCGTAGAGAAGCCTCCACTGACCTAAATGTGTCTACCCTGTTCCATCCCTCCATACCTCAGTCATCTAGCACATGAGATCATCATATCTGTGGAAACTTCAGCCCAAGAAACAAAATTCATAGCTGGAATGATAGGGAATTGACCTTGGAGGTTTCACTTGAAGAGCAGTCAAAGGTATGGCAGTAGTCTGCACTGCAATACTGCGCACCTGGCAGATCCAACTGCAATTTCAGTATATTGCTTCTTTGATCCTCTTACACATTCAGTTAAATGTTGTTTCAAAGTTTCTCCTCTAAATCCAATATTACTTTCAGACCAGTACTAAACCCATGGAGGACTCACTTTCAAGGGGAAAGTTGCACCTGAATCAGAGATATTTCAAGAAAGTTAACAAGCTCTGGGTCCACCAAGATCTGAGCTCCTTTCTCACCCTGAGAAAAGACCACAACTACATGCCTTGATCAGTTTGTTTTAGCAATTCCTGGACTCTGGTCCTAGCAAGGCTGCAGAGTTTTTTGGTATTGACAGCCTAATGGCTACTAACCTGAAGAATAATGTCCCCAACTTTTTCTCGAGCAATTCCTGTACCCAAAACTGCACCCAAAAAATCACCATGCGACGCAGCATCGAACATGAAGTTTCCAGAAACACTGTCCACCATGAGCATCCAAGAATAAAATCAGAGAACTCATACTGACCACAACATGAGTTCTGGGAACTAAGGAAAGAACTTGGAAAACCACCTGTTGGTATCCACATACCTATGCACTGTTAAGTTATTTCAATTGAATCCAATCTAGCGACAAATTACATTCTTTTTGCCACTAATATAAGTGAGCTCCAGAACCTGGCCGGCAACATTAACAGGAGAATAATATCAAACTGAGAATTAGAAGAGATATAGACAAAGTTTGAACTTTGTAGGAGTTCAGAGAGAGAACCTGAGAGCTGCAACAGCACCAGGAAAGCCTGCAGCTCCACCTTCAGCAACTCCAGCATCTATTGCCTCTTTATGCCCAATTGAGAGCCGGCACCTCTCTGCCTACCCCGCCATCCCCCTTATCTTCCATTGCCATCTGCTTGCAAATGTTTCTTAATAATCTCTCAGAAGGCTAAAATAGGAGAAAAAGACAACAACCAGGAGAGTCAGGGAAGTTGAAAAAGCAGGCTAGACAAAAGTCCCACTGATGCGCTTCTCCAGTATAGATTTATTCAAGTCCATCATTTTGCAAACAGAAATCACTGAATTTTATTAGACCCTCTGCCAGAACTCAAAGAATGATCCCAATTCTGACATTCAGGTCTAGAAGTCCAGCAACAAGCAAATCAACACTTCATCAAACTGAAGCAAAACAAAAAGTATTTCAATGTACAAGAGGACAGTACCTGAGCATAGCCACCTGAAATTGCTACACCCACATCAGAGAGCCTGTGAACTGCTGTGAGCGCATCTCCCAACAAGGGTGGCGGCAAGAAGTTGGAGTGAGTAACTTCCCATCTATCCACTGCTCTCCGAGCCTGTCATTGCCCAATAACACACACAAAAGTAGGCAAGTAGATCTTATCAGCCATCAGTTAGACTAAAGAGCATGATATTGAGTAAGGTTCAGAGATTGTCAGTAGTGATAATTGCCTGACATCTGCTGAAATTGATATTAGACTTAATTATCTCAAGCTTTTGGATTTCTTCTGGGTGGGACTTGGAATGTGATGTGATACCTTCTCGAGAATGTGAGAAACATCTTCTGCGTGCAATTTATCAACACCAGCAAGCAGCTCACTTTTGTCTTCACGTGATAGCAGGGATGCATGACATAGCCCTGCAATAAATAACATAAGTCTTTAGTTCCCCAATACAAATTTTTGCCAAGAGCATGCAGCAAACTTGAAACCAACTCTGGAAGCCATTATTTTTAATTGTTTGGATACTCCAGAGGCTACAAAAAGGTCAAAATACAACTCCTGAAAAAAAACACTTCACCCCAAACCCTGATATTTGCATGTGGCTTTTGTCATTGCAGTAACAAAGACACATGTTTTTCAGCTCAATTCTCATATTGGATTGTGTTTCAGAACCCAAAGCTGCAAAGAATTTTGAATTTCACACTTTCGTTGAATGCAGAAAAGTCAAATTCATTCATTTAAGTTTGGTGGTTCCCCAGCAGCTCCACATCAGTTTGGAAGTTAATTGGTCTCCAAACCCTAACGAGTATTCTGAATTTCCAGAGAATTTATGGAGGTAGGAGGACCATGAAGACCTGATATCTGCAGAACAAGTTCCGCAAATATGACACAGATTGTGAACCTGAAAGCTCCAAAGCAACGTTACAAACCCTAAACCCTGAAGATAAATTTGGAAATCCCCAAAAAATAAAAATAAAAAAGACCTATGGATCCATCCAATTCAAAGCTGTCAAGTTCCGAAACTCCAAAAACCGAGCTCCTGCAAATCCTTGAAATCTACTGCATGTCAAAGGCATGTGGTAAAATGAAATCCATAGGCATACCACCTGTTTGGAACCCATTCTTGAGCTGAGCCATACCTGCTGATCGGAACCCATTCTTGAGCTGAGTCTCTGGAAAAAACCTAAGGAATTGGCGAGAAGAGATTGTAACAAAGGAGTGCGTCATTTTAAAAGCCGTTTGTGCAGGAGATAGCTTGATCAGAAGAGGAGCCGCCATAAAACCTCCGCTAATCTTTCTTTCCACGAGTTGTCCTCTCTAGCAAATCAGTCAAGACATAAAAGACAAAATGCCTGGAAGTCAGTCATGTGCTTGTCAAAACTAGCTTATTCCAGACGTGACTTCCTTTCCAGTAAAGAGTGGAGAACCACCCACAGTGAAGAAGAAGAAGAAAATCAAAATCAACAAACAAACCCACACACTCAACAGAACTCGACTACAAATCGCACCAATCCTTGTTTGCACTTTTTATTTTCATCGACAAAACCAAAATCTCATAACATACAAGAAAGAAAAAATGAGCGCAACGACAAAATCTTGTTTCCATCCCCACTGGAACCAAAACATCCTGCATCAGAAACGAATCCGACAACATACACAACACATCAACTACAGAGTTCAAAAGGGTAAATTATTTACTCTTTTGTCAACAGTGGGATTCGAACCCACGCCCTTTCGGACCAGTACCTGAAACTGGCGCCTTAGACCAACTCGGCCATATTGACACAACTGCTGGAGGCAAGTATCTCATCATTTTTCTATCACTTCAGTGTTCCGCCTCTGTTTCCCAACCGACTAAATGCAAATAGACTGCGTCGGCCGATTATGGCTTACCCAACCTTAGGTCGACAAAGCAAACTCCAGAGGCGTAACACGATATTAATGACAGATTATGCCACTCTTCAGGAACCTGCTCTTTCCACTGGTCATAATTTTGCATAATCACCAACTGTTCTCTTCAAAATTTAGCATATTGGTCCAAAATCATATACGCAAGCTAAAGGTTACTGCCTATTATACTGGGTTTGGTGGCTAGCTTAACAGCTGCCACCTTGCCAAGCATAATAGGCTGCAGCTCAACCATTACCAAATGCATTGAAGTTATCCAGAAAGTCACTCTGGGCCTTCGAATCTCTATTTCATGCCTTGTTGGATTGAAACTGGAATGTAAGTGAATTCTGAAAATTTCTTTAAGGCCTCCATTTCATCCACAATTCTAATGGCTGTGCCCCAAAATTGCATTGGAGATTGAGCTGCTTTGTTATACCTGTTTAATGTCTTTCCTAGACACCTACACAGGAATACTCTACATCACAGGCTTCAAACTTGAAAGATTCTTAGAAGTTTATTTATTCCTTTTCTGCTATTTTTGGTCAAGACACAAGTGAAGATGATTGAATCTTCTTTTCCCACCAGCCCTTACACTTCTGTACAGGTCAAAACCTCTTTCTGTTTGTTCCTCAGTAACTCATGGATACAGACAAAATCTTCCATGGAGTCTTAACTGTACCCAGGCTTCAATAGTTTGAATGGGAAATGGTGAGGATCCAAATCCACCTTTGCAACAATACTCTCAAATTGAGTGATTGTGGGATTGACTACTACCAGACATATCTAGCATGCACCCAGACTAATTTTGAACCCAGAAACAGACTCAACAAAACCCAGTTATGCTAAGTTATAAAGTACAAGCTGTTATTTCCATATTGTCTACAGAACTGTTGGATGCTGTAAACCCGAGGATTGATACAGTTAATAACAGCAGTATTTTATGGTCTAAATACACACAAAAAGTGGCTTTTGATTCCTGTCATGTAGAAGTGGTTGCAAGATCTGATGTTATTAATCTTACTTCATAAAAGTCAGCTTTCTCACCCGCAGCTGCTTGCAAAAACACCCGGCCACAGAGAAAAGTTTCACTGATTAGCAACAACAACCTGAGGCTGCTGCAGAAAAGCTCAAGACACATCAGTGCCTTCACAACAATTGAATCACAGGCCTGCGGCATGAAAAATCTCAACAATACCTTGTTTCAGTGGGTTCATGAACTATGGATGGAGGAATAACCCACCTAGAAATTTTAGAGACAATGGATAAGTGACTTACCAATTTCAGCATTAACTCCAGGCCCAAAGAAGGATTGAAACTTTGCCTGCATTCATTGTGCACTAAATGTCTTAGTCTTGCAGATAATTCATGACAACTGTATGCAGGCATGTCTGAAACAGTCCCCCTTCCCTTAGATGACCGAATGCACAAACAAGACAAAATAATCCAAATCCTCAGCAAAGAGTCTTTCTTAGGATAATCCCACTGAAGGCAAACACATCGAAATGGTATACTTGGTGACAGAGGAAAATCTCCAGGAAGGAAATTGAGGAGTAACCTGTCGGTCTTCAAAATCGGAAAGCTTCAGGTTCTTGGCCTCAAACACTAGAGTTAATGTGTACCTACCCTCACCCCTCACCTGCCCTGGCAGACACATGTGAGCACATAGCATACATCATCTCCTCAGAAAAAGATTTAGTAAGCCTCCAAGCACCCACTTGAGGCCTATGATATGACCAAACATCATCAAAATTGTTAGATAGACTTCTTGGACAGGAAAATTTGTGGCAGGTCTGATTTTCTTAGATTACTTTTGATAAATTTACACATCTCAGGAGGGTTTAGCCAAATCATGAGTCCACATACTAAAGCTTGTTAAACTCATCAAACACTTCTCAATTAAAAATTCAATACAATGGCTTGACTTCTAAAGACCTTCACTTAGAAGCTTGCAGAGGAGAGAACAGAACACACCTCTTCACGAATATACTGAAGTCTTGGGGCATACCGTCGTGAAATACCACCACCCTGCTCACCAATAAGCAAAAGCATCAGATTATACACTTCCAAAAGCTTCAGATTCATTCTATTCTATGACTCAGGAGTGTCACCTGAACACAAACTGAGAATGAACTTCGTCTTTGTCATATACAAACAGCAACTTGCAGCACATGGTACCAACTTTACATCTTATATATTAACAATTCCTACTGCAAAACTAGATTGCAGTAGGAATATGAAGCAAGGCTGGAATGGGGAAAATCAATTCTTTTGCTGGTTCTGGTTCTTTCAATAATTTTTTCACCAATTGAAGTACCTGACCATAGCGAAAGATGCGTTTGAGAGCCTCCTCCAAGTGTTGCTCATCTCCATACCTATATCGAGTTACATCACTTCGTACCTACATGAATCTAGCATCTCATGTTAGTTTCCATGTTGATATTCCATTTGCCGGAGCTCTTTCGATTTGTGGAAAGTTCTGGATACTTCAGTCTTTGCAAGTTCCCATTCTTACCTGTTTAAGTATATCTGTGGCTTGTGATTCTCGGAGAAGAAAAGCATCTTTGTATGTCACACAAGCTACTGGTTTCAGCTCTGCATACTGCACAGACGAACACACCTTCAATCAGATGATGAGCATCTGAGGTGAAGAATACAAGAAAAGCCCACAGGGAAGTTCAGAGAAGATCAAGGAGAAACATGGAGGAAGGGCAGGTGTAGCACCTTGAGAGCAAATCCGATAACAGCAAGAGGAAAACCATATGTGAGCATGATGGCTGACCATTCTGAGCCTGGCAAGATTGTGAAGTATGCTCCAAATCCATACCTGCATGGCTCTGAGTCTTAGTTCAACTTTCTTTAGTCCAAATTGTGACAAAGAATCAGATAGGGTTTGGGAGTGTTTTGACAGCACAATTGCACTTACGATAGTAATGCTGTGCCAACGGTGAGACCAATGGTTCCAAACGACGTCTGCACTTTCCACAACCATCACCTTCCATCAGTCTTCACTAAAGAGCTCAAGACCTAATTCGAAACCCTAGTCCTTCATCATTGTCAAAATTGCGTTCAAAGAATGTCCTATTTAAGGCTTCTTGTCCTGAGTGAAGCTCAACAACCACAAACTTCTTCGAAGGTCATTTAAGAAACAGGGATGCACGGAATTAGCTTACGACTACTCCTATGCAACCCCCTGCAAGAACATTTCATGTTGAAAAAGTCTCCACATCTCTCAACCAGAAATTTCTAACGACGTAATTCTCAACCTACAGAGGGAGAGAGGGAGAGGAATCAGCCGCATTCCATGTCCAGGATTCCAACCTCGTGCACAAAAATGTGGCCGCGCAAACAAGCTCGTTTGACGAAGCGAAAAACTCACCTTTGTAATGGAAATTTCAGTGTCTGGAACAGTCTCCTTCGAGGAGGGCGCGGCGCTAGTGTCCACTTGACTGGTGGCCCTAACGAGAGTGAGTCCTCGGGCCTTGCTTCCGGGCGGCCGCAAGGAAGGTAAGACGCGAACAGATCGCGAACACGCACGTCGCGGCGCGGAGAGCTTGTGGCAGGAGACGGCGAGAACCGCCTGCGAAGAAGCTAAGCTCATCGCCATCGTCATCGTCGAAAGAAAAGCTTCGTAATCGCCAGCAAAACACCGAATTGCGGGAGAGAGAAGCAAAAGACGCTGAGACGAGCAAAAGACAACTCCACTGAAGCTATGCAAGAGGCACTTGACGTCCCAAGCTACGTCACCCAAGTCCCAACTCACTTGTTCAGGATCTCCTTTCAGGTGACAAAAAGGGAAAAAAAGAGATCCCCACAGTCAATATCTCTTTTACATAGGATTAATCGATCGGCTCAGGATCGACGACGGGTCAGAATTTTCGCCCTCGTGGCGGGTCACGGTAGCGTCCGATGGAGTCAGTAAGGGCAAACCATTTCTTTCACCTAAGATCCTAAAGATGAGAGAAAATGTACCTGATCCACACATAGAGATTCTGTGAAGGGCAAAAGATGGCCGCGTGGCCTCTTTCTGAACACCTAATACTAAATGGAGCCAATACCCTATAGGTTGCAGAATAAAGTTAATTATTGTCTTATGCAAAAAATGAAATTTCATGGAAACATAAATCAATTTTTTTTTCTCAAGAGAAAAGTCATTGACATATTTTATTTTGTTTTTTAAAAGTCAATTTCTTAATTTTAAAATATTTTTTAAATATTAAAAATCATGTGTTGATGTTGATGGCCGTTTTTATGTTTGCAAAATGGTGAAAATTCACCAAAAAAGAACCTTTGGTTACATCATGAATATTTATTTTAAAATTTCAAAAACATTAGATAAGGTTTATGATGATTTCAAAGATTGAACTTAAATGTTTTCAAATAAATTTGACGAAATTGTTTATAATGTGTATTTAATTTATTTCAAAATAAAATGTTAATTTTGGACTTAATTCAACATTGTAAATGTAAGGAGGACCACCTAGTGATCACTAAAATAAAACAATTTTGAATAAAACTTGCAATTTTTTGTCATTTTTTTTTATTCCCTCTAATTTTATGTGTTTCATTTGGCTAAGTTTAAGGACATCATGTGTATATGTTAATGCCAATCACAACATAATCACATATATAACAAAAAACATCATCAATGTATAATGTTGGTCTAACACAAATATTCAAAATTTACAAAACAAAACCAAACATAGAACTAATGAATTAAAATTTGCAACCTTAAAATTTGAACATTTGAAAGCAATTTTCATATGTTTGATGGGATTACCTAATGGCCACCACCTGGTAGAAGGTTGTAATTCATCAAAACATTAAAAGATAACATAATGTGGAATGAATAAAAAAACAAGACTAAAACTTGTGACCTTAAAATCTAAACATTTGAAAGTAATTTTCATACATTTGATGGGATTACCTAATGGCCACTTGATAGAAAGCTACAATTTATCAAAACATAAAAAAATAACACACTGTGGATTTAGTAAAAGGAGAGGACTAAAAGGGCTAGTGGGCACCATGTCATAATTATATACAAAATAAAATAAAATAATGAAAGACTGTAAGTTGGATTACTATGACATCACATAGATCCATATTCATATGAAATACCAACATGCTAAAGAAAGATGAACAAATTCCAATAACAATGATACTCTTCTTTTGAACTAACCAATTATAACCAAATTCCATTTAAAAATGAGTGTGATTATTATTTTGGTTTTTACTCATTCATCAAGGTTTTGTTTGACATTGGTTTCATGATTAACATTAATCATTATAATATTGTTGATTGTGACATTAATTCTAATAGGAAATGAACATAAAATGGATGAAATGACAACCCATTGTTTTGGATCCGCCAAATTGCAACCACAAGTTTAGGTCGCATATGCAACTACAAACCATTTATGATCATTTATGTGATTATAAGTCATTTTTATTCTATGCCACACAAGATAATTGCACTTGTAGTTACAAAAATGGTTTATTTAGGCACAAGTTGTAAACACATGGATTAAAATGAACAAGATTCCTTATAATGATATGAATGATAACAAACAATAATAAGTTATTAGGAATGATTCCAAGGGTACTAAGATGTGGTGAACTTTTATAGACCACAAAGGGTAACAAAGGCGTGAAAAGAGGCAAATCAACACTGATGGTGATGATGTTCGGATGCACAATATTTTTCCTTTTTTTATGGCAATAGAAAAGTGACTAGTAATCTATGATGACAAGGACTATTAAAAATGATGTTAGGGGTGCTTAAGTTGTGAATTGATTTCTTTCCTTTGTTTGACAAACAAATGACAAGGGACAATATGAGCCAAGCCCCTTAACAACATTGAGGAACAACAACAAGTGTTATGGATGAAGAAATGCATAATTTAGGGTATTGGGAAAAACACCAATCACACCATGATAAATAACTTGTACCAAAATTTCACCTTTAATTTAAAGGGTTTGTAAAAAAACATTACTTGCCAAATCCCTTGGGAGGAATGTTTATGACATCTTGATATGTCCTTCCTCCTAACCTTTTGGACAATTGATTGTTTTAGTCATCCTTAGATGGTCAAGATATGATCTTTGACCATTATGACTTTTGAACAAATGGTGGAGATTATTTTGTGGGATGCTAGGGTGTGATATTGATTTTCAAATGAAGGACAATCAACATAGGAAACTTTAAACATTAAACCCATCAAATCTCTCATAGATGAAAAAATCCCTAGTTCTAGGATTGGATGATGTCGTTGTAAAAACTAAATTATGTAAAGATGAAGGAAGGTGAGTAAGAAAGTAAATCTTTATTAGAACATCAAAAAGGACATGCAAGATGTCCAAACACATCCTTAAGGATATCCCTTTTAACCCAACCTTTTGGATAATTGGTACCACTTATGATCACCTTTAAGATGGTCAAAATATGATTTAATTTTAATTGTTATGGTTTTTGAACAATTGGTGGAGACTTTGTGTCATAGTTGTAAACATAGTTATGACATTCTTGGTGCGAGAATGTTATGGAAGCCCAAAGAAGCAAGAATTTTAAAGAATTTTTAAAAAATTTATAGATCAACCAGTGTAATTTGGTAAACATT
>Ga0209611_10001741_pt1 | contig 37689 bp, 32 predicted proteins | sample S1TSphgellanicum_3_FD_187693 | JGI IMG/M metagenome (GOLD analysis project Ga0209611, IMG submission 187693) | Host-associated microbial communities from peat moss isolated from Minnesota, USA - S1T2_Fc - Sphagnum magellanicum MG (SPAdes) (version 2) | ecosystem: Host-associated > Plants > Peat...
GGCCTCCGCTCGCCTCGCTCAGGATGACGGATTTGGAAAGAGAGACTTTCGCAGAGGTCTCAAGTTGTCCGGGCTACCCTATGGCTGGCGAATGGTGCGAATAGAGAGAACGGATGGCCTGAATCGTTTTCTTATAATCCAGCCTGCGCAAGCAAATCGGCGCAGACTTTTTTCGCCTCGAAGAATCATTCGATTGGCGCGAAGGGCGGGGCCGTTACTTCAGCTTCTTTAATCCGCAGGTACATGCACCACGAGAGAATAATCCACATCGTGTCGACTAGCAGTTCGCCAAATTGCACCGAAAGCCACGGCAAACTGAGTTTGTAATCTACGCCGTTCACTGGTGATTCGATGGCTCGAGTAAATATCCACTGAATCGACCAAAGAACGAGATAGCATCCAAAAACGTAGAAAAAATGGCCCTTGGTCATCTTCCAGCTTTGCTTGAGCGCTTGCCAAGCTGCGAGGTTTTCGACAACAACGAGTGGATAGGCCAGTGCGTATTTGATGAGGACTAGAAAAAAGCCTATCACGAAAACAGTTACAAATTTATTGGCAACAAATTTACCGATAACACCGACAATAAGCGAAATCAGGGCTCCGAATGGAATGAATGTCAGTCCGATAAGGACCATCAATCGCACCAGTGTCCAGGTGTACTTTTTGATGCTGCTGCAAATTGCAACTAAGTTCGCTTTCTCGCCTGCTCGCATTCTTAGTACAGCAAGGATTGCCGCTGCTTTTGCACCATCAAGCAGCAGCCAAACAAAAATTACAAAAATTCCATAGAATGCGACAATGCCAGACGGATGCGGGGTCTTCGGCGGACTGTTTATTTGCAGCAATACATAACTCGGCATTCCGAGAATAAGAACTACGGGCACCAGATACCAAAAATTTCGCACCCAAAGAAAAAGCGTTTCTTTCAGGGTGTCGAAAACGGAAAGCACGCTGTGGAGAGTCTCAACCTAATCCAGCCTGCGCAAGCAAATCGGCGCAGACCTTTTTCGCCTCGAAATATTGTTCGGCGATGGCGCGCGCGGCGGCCTGATGCTCGGCGTAGTGGTCGTTGATATCGGCGATGCCCTCGACGGCTTCCTCGAGCGTGGAAAAAGTCAGCAGACCCTCGCCTGCCGGGATGTATTCGCTCCAGCCGGTTTCCTGCACGATCGCGGGCCGACCGAGCGCGAGATAGCAGGCCGTGCGGCAACTGAACCAGCCGGTGCGCCCCGCGACATAGCCGTGCTTGGCCACGCTCCACTCCGCTTTCGACGTGCGCAGAAATTCGTGATAGCTCCGGTGATCGGGCAGCACCTCGCCCGCCTCGAGAATGGTCCAGCCGAGCGCGCGCAGCTCCTCCGTCGGCCGCTTTGAGCCGATGCCCTGGCCCATCGCCATTTCCAAGTGCTGCGGCGTGTGGTGCGGCAGTTGCTTGAAGCGCTCGAACTCGAGGTCCTTCTGACCGTAGCGTTTTCCCTCCCATTCGATCGGCGCGTAGCTGGCCCAGTTCATCACCGTCGTGAAGCGATCAAGCACCGCATCACCTTGCGCGGGCCATTGATCGAGCGCGATCGGCTGCACCGTTTTCTTCCAGCGAATGCCCGTGTCCGGCACGAGGCAGCCGGGACGGCCCACGTTCAAGCCAAACGTGAAATGGCTGTCATGCGCCCGCACGCGCGCGGCGTAATCGGCATGGCGGGGCTCGAGCAAATTGACCTGGCTGAACATCGGGTCGCCATCGATGAACATCTGGTGCTTCACGCCGAAATCGTAATCCTTCAGCCAGCCCGCGCTGGAAACATTCACCAGCAAATCGGCATTTTTGATCAGGTCGCGCGCGGCCGATTCTCCCGCGCCGTGAAACTTGCCGTCCGCGCCGTTGCGATAAATCCATCGATCCCCGAAACCGAATTCGGTCATCATGCCGTGGAGATAATTGACGTTGTAGGTGCAATCCTCGCCGACCGATTGCTTGACTGGATCGTAGGGCCACGCGCCGGAATCCTCGAGGTACCAGACGTCGTGACCGAGGCCGCGAAACCCGAGCAGGTACTGGACATAATCCCACGTCACGCCGCCAAAGGCGTACTGCCCGAGAAGTCCGGTGACCACGATGCGCATGGTGGTTTTTTTGGAGGGTCAGCCTCCCGGCCTGACCCAATTCAAAGCCAGATCAGAAATGATGAATCACCAGGTACTGATTGACCTGGTTGCCCTCGGCACGAATGGGATAGAAGCTCAAATGGACCGGCACCGCCTGCCGCGTCTCGCTCCAAAGCGGGACGTAGGAAACGATGGCGCCGCGCTCGATGAAGCCGGTGACCATCGTCATGAATTCGGGCGTCCAGGCCTCGAGCTCGGCGAGCGATTTCCCGGTCAGTTCGTCCGAAGAGAACTGCGTTGTAGCGGACATGGCGGCGTTCGCGTAGACGATCTGGAAAGAGGGTTGGGCGCCGGAGACTTCGAGGATGGAAATGGGCGCGTCGGCGTATTCGATCGAGGAGGCGATCAGGCTTTGGAGCGGATCGAGCGCCGGTACCGGTTCCGGCTCCGGCGCGGGTGGGTTGGGATTGACGGTGATGCGTCCGCTGCTCGTTGCGGAACCCGCTCCCGATTGGGCATGCGCGAGCAGGCGCTCGGCCACGCGCAGGCGAACCTGCAGAATCTTCACGTTCACCGGCTTGGGCATGTAGTCGTTGGCGCCGCAATCGAGCGCCTGGTTGATCACGTCGACGCCTTCGTTGGCCGTCACGATAATGATATAGGGCACAACGTCGGAGGCGGTGCCGTGGCGTTTGCGAAATTCGCGACACAACTCATAGCCGCTCATCCCGCCCATGTTGATGTCCATGATGATGAGATCGGGCAGATTGATCTCGCCCAGGCCGACTTTCTGCAACGCTTCCTCGCCGCTGGCCGCCTCGCTGATTTCGTGCCGCACGGTCTGGCCGGAGTTGATCAGGGTGCGCAGAAGGCTGCGGGTGGACGAGCTGTCGTCGATCAGGAGGATGTGCATCGCGCGTGGTTCGGGGGTGGAATACGGGGCGAGCCTAGCTCATTTCGGTTTCTTTGCACCAAACAAAGTAGTCAGTTTTGTGAGGAACGGTATGCCCTTGCCGCTCTGCTTGAGTTGTTTCGCCACCTTCTCGTAGGTAATGGGCCCCTTCGGAATTTCCTTCGAGGGAGGCCCCATGGTCGGCAAGGGCAATGTGCCGGTGGTTGTCGCGGGGCCGGAGGCCGTGGCGGCGCCCGGCTTGGCATTGGGGTCCGGGGGCGCGAGCGGCTTGGGCTTGATCGTCGGCCGGCGCAATTGAAAGCGGACCCGAAGCTCCAGTGTTCCCAGGGTCATCACATCGCCGACCTTGAGGATATCCTGCGTCACGGGATGACCATTGAGCTTGATGCCCGACTGCGCGCCCAAGTCCCAAATCAAAACCGAGCCCCGTTCCAAAATCACGCCGCAATGAAGGGGATCGACGCTGGGATTGCGCAAAACGACATCGCAATCCTCCGAGCTGCCGATCACATAGCTGCTTTTGGTAGCGTCGGAAAAAGTAAAACCACCGGGAAGCAGATCGGCATCCTTGCACTCGAGCGAAATGGTGTAGTGCTTGAGGACCGACTCAAGGCCGCCGGTTTGTCCGGCGATCATTTCCGGCATGGCGAGCGCCTGGTCGATTCTTTCTTTTTCCTTCGTCTCCAGTTCCGCCATGTTCTGCAGGTTCTCCGCGTAGAGGAGCGAAGCGGCATCCATCGTCAGGTGAAGCGTGTCTTTCTCCGCCGCAACTCCCGACATCCAAATGGTCTCCGCGTCACCCCAGTCGAAAAGCCGGAACAGCGCAGGAATGCCCTCCAAACCCGACAACTCAGCATGCACAATCAGGCGGTCGCGGATAAAAATATGGCCGTCGTAATTGCCGCGCCGGAAGTCGAGACGCCCGGTGTCGCCACTCGCGCAGTGTCGTTCCAAAGCCTCAAGACAGATATTTTTAACCTCAGCCATAAATTGCGGACTCCAAATCTTTACTTGATTATGGCCCTGGTGCGACAGCAAAAAGAATCGGGCCGGTCAGTTCGGGGCTGCCTCCGCTTGGCTCCAGGGAGATCGCGAAGCCCGGACTGGGGGTGCTGACCGGCTTCACCGCGAAGGGCCGGGAGTCGGTAATCAGCCCTGCATTGAGGGGCGCTTCGGCCCCCGGATCCAGCACCCAGAGCTGGTAATCATGACCCGCCGGCGGGATGGGCAAACCCTGCATCGAGACGACACCCCGGTGCTGGTAGGGGTCCCACGCCACCATGATTTTGGAGGCGGTGTAGGCGGCATCCTTCGCCTCGAGTGTCGCCAGCCGCAGCCCGATGAGCGCATTGCTTTGCCGCAGCCGGGAGGCATCCGTCAGGCTGGCCGAGAGTTGCGATTTCAGGCCGGCGATCTGCACCGCCTGCGTGATGCCGAGCACCATGAGGCAGGCGGCAATGGCATAGGGAAACCAGTGCGAGAAGGGAACGACCTTCGCGCTCGCGCCGAGCGTGTCATCTTTTGGGTTGGCCGCATTCTCCATGGTAGCGAGTGTATATGCAGCAAAGCGCGTGCGAATCCAAAGCGAATCTGCTTTTCCTCTTTCCGTAGCCGCCGTTGTGACGGCGGAGCAGTTGTAGCGGCGGTCTATGACCGCCGACGCAAATGACGACAGAAAATAGTTAGAGGTCCCTCGACCGGCTCGGGATGACCGAATTTTAAAAAGTCGCTAACGCGACCGGCGGTCATAGACCGCCGCTACAACCACCCCAAAGACCCATGGTCAGGGACTGGCCGAGGCGGGCGCGTTGGTGGTTGGAGGAGGTGGCGTGCTGGTCATCGGTTCCATGGAGGGATGCATGAGCAAACCTGGCGTCGGAAGATTTTCGGCGGGGTGTTCTAAAACGGCAGGCTCGGCCGGTGCGCTAGCGGCGGTGGCCACGACGGTCACATTTTGCAGCCCGGCAGCATGGAATGCGCCGACCACCGGATCGATTTGCGAATGCGCGACCTTGCTCCCGGCCCGTATCACGAACGCCTGGTCCGGCGTGACCTTCGCGATCGCCTGCAACCTTGGCTTGAGTTGATCCACGGTAAACGTGGCCTTCTCGAAATTAACCTTCCCGTCAATTCGCACGCGCACGGTGAGCGGCTTCGTGCCCGCAGTTGCGGGCGTGGTCGGGACCATCGCGACCGGAGCCGCGCTAACTGATGCCGGCGCAGGTGGAGGGGGAACCGGCGCGGGAGCAGGGGCGGTCACGATCGGCGCAGGTGGCGGGGCGGGCGCGGGCGGTTCCACCAGCGACAGTTTAATCAACGCGGGCACTTTCTTGAGCCGGGCGAGGTACGCCTGCTCATTCGCGGTCAGCGTTGCGCCGCCCGCCATTTTATCGCGGAGGCCTTTGATCTTCTGGTCCGCCAGGGGGATGAAATTCAGGAGCATCGAGAGTGTTTCCGTATCGGCCAGGAACGACTGATGCGGATCGGAGATGGCGGGCAGGCGCATGATCTTCAACGGCCCGACGCCGTCCGAAGTCACCGTCGGGCCCGTCTTGCCATCGGGCTGATTCAATTGCACCGTGCCTTGCGCGACCCAGACATCCGTGCGCGCGGGCATTACCACCGTGACGAAATCGGTGCCGTGCGCGACGGCGTTGCCGAACGGCGTGTGCACCTCGTACTCGCCCTTCACGCCCACCTGCGTGCCGACCTTCGAGAAAACGCCGCCCGTGGTCAGGTCGACCTCCGCCGAGCGCGTTTGCGCGGTCACGGTCTGCTGCACTGCGGCCTCCGAATTGGGAATCAGTCGCGCCGAATCGACGCCGCCGAATAGCACCGCCGCCGTTCCATTCGCACCGGTTTTCAGCACCGCGCCGTTGGGCAGAGTCATGCCGTCGGTGACCGGGGTGAAATTCGCGGGGGCCGATGGCAGCGCGACCTGCACGTCACCCTGTGGCTCGCGAACCTGCATCGCATCGGGCGCGATGCCGAGCGAAGTGGCGCCGGGCGGCGTGATCGGCTCGATCCAGTCGTTGAGCGTTTCGACGTAGATGTCCTTGGGCGCTTTTTTCTGCGGCTTGAAGAAATAGGAATCGCCCGTCCTGGTCAGGGCGCTCTCGCCAAGGATCACGGCCGAGGGATGCGCCCGCGTCACGTCGCCCTTGCCGTAGAAATTCGTGTCCGCGCGTTTATACTCCGCCGTGCCCGGGGCGCCGTTATGCGGTAGGTCTTCCATCGCCCAAGCTCCGCCCGTCATGCCGGTGGCAATCAGCGCGCTGAGAACAATTCGAGTGACCTGTTGCATGACCATAAGAAATACGAGTTGGGGTTGAGTTTGGATGCCGGGCGCCGTGTCAGGTAATTTGCCAAACCAGACGTTTGCGCCTCTCTGAACGAAAATAGAAGAAAAAAGTGAAGTTTAGCTATGGGGAGGGTTCTCTTGCCATTAAGCTCGCCCTCTCGGCACTCGACATGCTAATTTGGGCTTGATGATTTTGCCCCTGCATAAAATGTCTGTAGCGGAAAAGCTTCGCGCGATGGAAGAACTGTGGGAGGACTTGAGTCGCAATGCCGACGCCTTTGAATCTCCGGCCTGGCATGAAGCAGCACTAAAGGAGCGGAAGGCCCGCGTTGCATCAGGAAAGACCGCGTATATGGATTGGGAACGAGCCAAGGTCGAGATAAGCCAGCGACTAACGTAGCCTGGCTAACGGTATAATTAGTTTTTTCGCACTATCACGTAGTGCCCATTTTGGATTTAGGGACCATTTATGAATCTCCAACAATTCATTAGCGAAACACTTATCCAAATTGCACGTGGAGTTGAGGAGGCAGATAAGCAGTTAGCAGATTCTGGAGCCATAGTTAACCCTCGCCATGTTGTACCGGAACCCAAGGCAAGCACCTATGGATACCTCGCGGAAGAACCTGAAAATCGAGAATATCTTGCGATTGTCCAAAAGATCGATTTTGACGTGGCAGTTTTCGCGAGTCAGACAACAGAAGCAGAGGGCAAAGCAGGCTTAATGGTAGCGGCGATTGGTTTGGGAACTAAAGCCAGCAGCGAACGCGGAGAGAAATCAGAGTCACGTATAAAATTTTCGATCCCATTTGTTTTACCATTCACAAAAAAGGATAAGTGATGCATCTGAGCGCAGTCCGCTACTGATGCTTCAGCGGCGCCTCGACGACGCAGTCGGCCTTGATCATTTCCGCGATTTCCTCGGCGGGATAGGTCACGATCTCCGCCAGCGTCGGGTGGTAATGCGGCATGATGGCCAACTCCTGCGCCGTGCCGCGATAACGCATTACCGCGATCAATTCGTGGATCAGATCCGATGCGTGCGGCCCGATGATCTCCGCGCCGATGATCTCGCCGCGGGTCTTTTCCGCCAGCAGCTTAACGAAGCCGAATTCGTGTCCGCCGATGATCGATTTGCCATGGTCGTTGAACGGATAGCTCGCGCTCAGGTAATCGATCCCCTGCTCCTTCGCCTCGGTTTCCGTCAGGCCGACCGACGCGATTTCCGGGTCGGTAAAAGTCACCAGCGCCTTCAGGCGATAATCGATTTTTTCCGGAATGCTCATGTCTCCATTCACGTGGCCGCTGCGCACGTGCGCGACCGCATTCCGCGCGGCGATCTCGCCCTGCTGGATCGCGATGTGAACCACCTCGTGCGGCCCCACCGCGTCGCCGGCGGCGAAAATATGCGGCGCGGAACACGCCAGGTGATCGTTCACGGTGAGCCTCCCCTCCGCCAGTGTCACGCCCGCATTTTCCAGCTTCAACCCCGCCAGCGCCGGGGCGCGTCCCATCGCGTAGAGAATTTCATCCACCACGATTTCCTCGCGATTCCTCCCGCGCTGGAAAATGATCTTCTTGCCTTTGCCCTTTTTGCTCACCTCGATCAAATTCACACCTGTCCGCACGTCGATCCTCTCCGCCTTGAAGGCGCGTTCCAGTTCCGCGCTCACGTCGGGATCGTAATTGCGCACGATCCGCTTGCTCCGCTGCAGGATCGTCGTCTTCGAGCCCACACGCGCAAAAAACTGGCCCAGTTCCACCGCGATCACGCCTCCGCCCAGCACCGCCAGCCGCTTCGGAATTGTCTCCGCATCGAGCGCCGTGTCGCTTGTCCAGCAGCCTGTCTCCCACAGGCCCGGCACCGGCACGTGCGTGATGACCGAGCCTGTCGCGATGATGAAAGTCGACGCCGTGAGCAACTGCTGCTTGCGCCCCTGCGTGACGAGCAGCGTCTGCGCATCGAGAAACGACGCGAGCCCGCGCACGAGGGTGAAATCACCCTTGCGCAACTGCTTTCGCCGATAAGCCGCAAAGCCGCCGATCAGGTGCTTTTTGCGCGCCTGGATGCATTCCATGTCGACCTCGACCGCCTTGGCCACCAGGCCGAACTCGCGCGCCCGTTCGATCTCATGCCAGCGGTGCGCCGATTCGAGCAGCGCTTTCGAGGGCATGCACCCGCGCAGGATGCAGAGGCCGCCGATCTCGGCCCCGCCCTCGATCACCACGACGCGAGCGTGCATGGCCGAGGCCGTCCGTGCCGCGGCGAATCCCGCGCTGCCGCCGCCGATTACCGCGACGTCAAATTCCGGCCTGGCCGGCTTGAAGCTTTGCCAATCCTTGGCCACGGCTTCTCCACTCGCGGGGCGTGGCAGGGGTGTTGGCATGGCGGGGAATTCCACGGTGCGGCTTAGGGCCGGTTGACGCGAAGCTGGTGGCCTGCGGCAACCCCTGCGGGGTGGTGATCACTCAGCCCAGGGTTGACGCAGCGGCGTCTACCCTGGGTAGGTTTTGAATCGGTCCAACCCTGTAAGGGTTGAATCAGGTTTGATGCGCGGATGCTTTCCATTTGCTTCAACTCTTTCAGAGTTGGAAGCCAGATTATCTTAACCCAGGGTAGTCGTGCGGGACGTGTCCCCCTCGCAACCCTGGGCTGAGTGGCGGCCATTCTTACAGGATGGCTTCTCGGAACAGCAGCGAGGCGAGCATTCATCATCGTTAAGGGCCTACGCCGGGGCGCCGGTCAGCACCGCGCGCTCGCCGCCAAATTTCGGATAGAGATAACGGTCCGCGGGCAGGCCCTTGCGCGTCACCAGGCGGGCGGTTTCGAGCCCCCGCTCCCTCAGCCTGCGCAGACTTTCGTGTAAAAGATAAGTGCCCAGGCCGCGGCAGCGGTATTCATTCAGCACGCAGACGCCCAGCGGCAGGTTGCTCACCTTGTCGCCCGCGTCGCGAATGGCTGAGGCACCGATGATGCGCGCCCCGTGCTTGATCGCCACGAACGTCACCTCGCCCGCCGGAAAGGCCGTCTGGATGATCTCCTCGGCCAGCTTCACCCGCGCCGCGAGATCGTCGCTCCACGCCGGTTCCATCGACATTGATCGGCTCACCGCCGCGAGGAGCAAATTACGATCGTCCTGCGTGGCGGCCTCGACAATGTAGCGCTTATCGATCTTGGGCACCTCGGCGGTGAGCGTTTTCAAGTTCCAAGTGTACTGGACCCATACGGACAACTTCATGAGATGAGGCTGTCCGAAAAGTTGGCGTGGGTCACGCCGAAAGAATTTTTGACTTGGGGCAAGGAGCCGAGCGAGGAGCCTACGCACTGCGGTACGTGAAGAGGGAGCGACACTGCTCCAAGTCAAAAGGACTTCGGCCCGGAGGGTGACGGCGAATTTGGGCCGAGCTCTTCGTTGCTCACTCCTCACGTAGCACTGCGGCTATGCTCGTCGTTCGCGCCTCGATTCGGCCCAAATTCGACTCGTCACGTGAGGTACGCCAACTTTTTGGACAGCCTCCGTAGCTTCGCGACCCGTCGATGATCGCGCAAGGGATTTTGTTTCGTTTTTCTTTCAAAACACATTTGACGAAGCACAAATTCTGTAATCTTGAGTTGGCGCAGCTTGTGCTTATTATGCGGTCATGAATGTGCGCCAGCACAGCTGCGGTCGACGCGAGAGCTTCGATCCTGTAACCACGGGCGTGGCCCGGGAAGTTTCCTTTTCCCTGGACGAAAGCTTGTCCGCCGCCCGCCCGTCCCGCTCTCAAAACTGCGAATCCATTTGCGCATCGCGGACTCGCTATTAACTTTTTACCGTGGCCCGAAAAAACAAAACCAATCCATCTGAAGAGCCGGAGAATCCCTCTTCCTTCTCATCACCACACGGCCCCAATCCCGGACTTGACCCGATCCTCGACGAGAATCTCGACACGCTTTCCGCGCTGCAACTGGTCGATCTTCTCACCCAGTTTTACCCCATCGATTCGCCGCGCCGCACCGAGCTTGGCTACCTGCGCCGCCGCATCGAGGAGCTCGAAGTACTCAATGAGCAGGCGCGCCAGGCGGTCGAGAAACTCGACGCCGCCGTCACGAAGCTGACGCAGCCCGCCAATCGCGTTGGCACGCTTCTTAATCTGCCCAAGCCCGACATCGCCCTCATTATTAATGGCGGCACCGAGTTTTATTGCTCGATCGATCCGCGCCTCGCGCAGTCGAAACTGCTCGTCGGCACGCGCGTCCTGCTCAACGAAGCCTACGTCGTCATCGGCGATCTCGGCTTTGAAAACGGCGGGCCCGTCGCCAAGATTCAGGACCTTCTTCCCGATGGTCGCCTGCGCGTGGGTCAGGAGGGCGGACTCGCCAACACGCTCGTCATTCGCTCCGCCGCGCTCGGCAAGGAAAAGCTCAAGCCCGGCCTCGAAATCCGCCTCGATTCCTCCCAGCGCGTCGCGTTGGAGGTCGTCGCCGGCGCGCAATCGCGTGATCATCTTCTCGAGACGGTTCCCGAGCTGCCGTGGGAAAAAGTCGGCGGCCAGGATGAAGCGCGCCAGGCCGTCCGCGATGCGGTCGAGCTCCCGCTGCTCCACGGCGATCTCTTCAAGGCTTACAATCACACCAGCCCCAAGGGCATTCTTCTTTACGGCCCTCCCGGTTGCGGCAAAACGCTCCTCGGGAAGGCCACCGCTTACAACCTCACGCGCCAGTTGCGAGAAAAGACCGGCACCGATCACCGCGAGTATTTCATGCACGTCAAAGGGCCTGAAATTCTCAACATGTGGGTCGGCGAATCGGAGCGCCAGGTGCGCGAACTTTTTGCCCGCGCCCGCGAGAAGGCGAAGGAGGGTTTCCTGCCCTTCATCTTCATCGACGAGTGCGAATCAATCCTGGGGGTCCGCCGCGCAGGTCGCACGAGCGGCATCCTCAACACGCTTGTGCCCATGTTCTGCGCCGAGATGGACGGCATCGAGTCGCTGCAGCAGATGGTCATCATCCTCGCTTCGAACCGCGCGGACATGATCGATCCGGCGATTCTGCGCCCGGGCCGGATTGACCGGAAGATCAAGGTTTCGCGCCCGACGAGAAAGGGCGCGGAGGAAATCTACCGCATCTATATCCCGTCGAATCTGCCGCTCGATCCGGTTCTGCTCAAGGAGCACGGCGACGACCGGCAGGCGGCGGTCGACGCGATCATCGCCAAGGTCATCGACCTGCAATTCAGCCAGCGCGAAGACAATCGCTTCCTCGAAGTCACGCTCCGCAGCGGCCGCCACGAATATCTGCACCGGGGCGAACTCGTCAGCGGCGCGATCATCGCGGGCATCGTGGAGCGCGCGAAGGAAACCGCCATCAAGCGCGCCATCGCCTCGCCCGAGCCGACCGGCCTGAGCGTGAAGGATTTTGTCGAGGCGCTTAACGTCGAGTACAAGCAGAACGACATCTTCCCGCCCAACGACATCACCGAAGACTGGCTCAAGCTGGTCGATTACGATCCCGAAAACGTCGTCAAACTTTCCCCCGTCAAGCCCCGCCGATCCGAGGCCTCGGCTATCATCTAAGTATGTCTTCTTTCAGTCATCCTGAGCTTGTCGAAGGATCAGTTCCGAATTTAGCGGCGGTCTATGACCGTCGCTCTTCAACCCCAACGGGGTTGGGCCGTTCCCCGTTGTTACCCAGGGTAGCGTCTTCGCCGCAACCCTGGGCTGAATGCTTGCAACCCTTTTCAGGGTTGCCCGAGGCCGGCAAAAATCATATGAACGATGTTAAATGAACTGATCCTTCGACAAGCTCAGGATGACGGACATCCAGAGTTAAAAAATTCCGTTAATTCCGTCTGCCTTCCGTAATTCCGCCTAAATTTCCCATGCACTCTAACCCTCCTCCCTGGCCCATCTGCTTCGGTTTGGAAACGGAGCTTGGCATAACGGTCATGGAAGATCCCGAGGCCGACGTCGTCGAGGAATCGATCGCGCTGGTTCGCTCCGCCGCGCAGCACGGCGTGGCCAACCTCTGGGATTACGCCACTGAGGACCCGCATCGCGATGCCCGCGGTTTCCGCGCCCAGGAGCTGATGCAGGACACCGACGAGGCGAACTACTATTCGCAGGACGCCTCGCGCGAACTCACCTTCCAGGAAATTAAAAGCGATCTTGTTCTACGCAACGGCGCGCGCTTCTACAACGACCACGCTCATCCCGAATATTCCACGCCCGAATGCGCCACGCTCGTCGACCTCATCGCGCAGGACAAGGCGGGTGAACGGCTCCTCGAGGAATGCGCGCGGCAGGTCACGCGCCGCGGCAGCCGCACGGTCAAGCTCTACAAGAACAACACGGATTTTCGCGGCCACTCCTACGGCTGCCACGACAATTACCTCATCCCGCGCATCATTCCGTGGGAGCGGCTCGTCCATGCCATGACGCCGTTTCTTGTCACGCGCCAGCTTTACACCGGCGCGGGCAAAGTCGGCTGGGAATGCGAGAACAACGGTGGCGTCGGCGGCTTCCAGATTTCGCAGCGCGCCGATTTCTTCTCCGAGCTGGTCAGCATCGACACGATGAACCGCCGCCCGCTCATCAACACGCGCGATGAGCCTCACGCCGACCCGACCCGCTTCCGCCGCTTCCACGTCATCATCGGCGACTCGAATCTTTCCCAATTCGCCACCTGGCTGAAAATCGGCTCGACCGCGCTCATGCTCGAATCGCTGGAACACGAAGCCGCGCCCGATTGGTGGGCGCTGGCTGACCCGCTTGAGGCGCATCGCTCCATCTCCCGCGACGAATCGTTCCAATGGGTCGTCAACCTCGCCAACGGCAAAACCATCCGCACCGTCGATCTCCAGCGCGAATTTATCAAGTGGGTCGAGAAGCGGGTCGACCTGGAGCACGTCGAAAAGAAGGCGGTGCTTGAAGATTGGAAATCGACCATCGACACGCTGGAAAGCGATCCGCTCTCGCTCAACGACCGGCTCGATTGGGCGGCCAAGCGGCAGCTTCTCGACGCCTTTCGCCAGCAGGAAAATCTCGAATGGAGCAGTCCCTGGCTGCAAAGCCTCGATCTCGAATATCATTTGCTCAAGAACGACGAGGGCCTTTTCTTCGCGCTCGAAAACTCGGGCCAGATGCGCCGCCTCATCGGCGAGGCCGAAATCATCCACGCGGTGCAGCATCCGCCCGCCTCCTCGCGTGCCTACCTGCGCGGCCGCAGTGTGCTGAAGTTCGCGCGCGAAATGAAAACCGCGCAGTGGGACAACCTCGTCTTCAAGGTCGGCGACCAGATGTACCGCCTCGACATGAGCCAAGCCTTCCCCGGCCTCCGCCTCGAGGAGATGATCGTCGCGATGGACAAATCCAAAACCATCCACGACCTCATCCGCGAATTGAACTTGAAACCTGTCTGAGGAAGGCAGGACCAAATTTCCAAATTTTACCAAATGACCAAATTAACGGATTGGAAGATGCTGAAAATCGTTTCGAAGATGGAAGCGTCCTTGCCTTTGAATTTCGTTAATTTGGCGAAATTTGGGAATTCTGCCTTGTATCTTGCTTGATAGCCGTTGAACTGTACGAAACCGGAACTACATTAATCTTATGCCCGATCAAAACCAAAAATCTCGCCCCTCCGGCGGTGGCCCTGACGCTCCCGCGCCCGGCGGCGGACCCTCCACGCCCAAGGTCGATCGCCCCAACGTCGACGATCTACTCAAGCGCATGCGCAAGGTCGATCCCGACCAGGCCAAACGCTATCGCCAACGCACCGGCCAATGACGTTTTCCGGATCTCGCCCCGGCGGGGCTGACGGCGGACTTGTCGTCGGAACCGGGGACTTCTCGGAGCTGCTTCGTATCAGCGGGGATCGTCCGCTCCACGCCCTTGCGGGCGCGGCCACGGCGGGCCACGCTCTTACGAGCGCGGCTACGAATGGGCTGCATACCGAGGCGACCACCGTCCTCTCATTTCAGTATCAGGACGGCGTGCTCATCGCGGGCGACCGTCGCGCCACGGCGGGCAACATCATCATGTATGATCGCGCCGACAAGGTCATCGAGCTCGACAAGGACACCATCATCGCCATCGCCGGCTCGCCTGCGGTCGCCTTTGAAATGGCGCGCACGTTGCAGACCTCCTTCCAGTACTATCGCCGCAGCCAGCTCCAGGCGCTCACCCTTAACGCGAAAGTCCGCGCGCTGGGCAAGCTCATCAAGGACAACCTGCCCATGACCATGCAGGGAATCGGCACGGTCGTTCCCATTCTCGCCGCCCGCGATGCCCATCATCAGCCCGAGCCGAGCCTCTATTTTTACGATGCGCTTGGCGCGCAATTCAGCGCCGTCGACTTCGCCGTCTCCGGCTCCGGTTCGGCCGCGCCCCGCGCCATCCTGCAATGGATGAATCGCTGGAGCGGCCAGCCCACCATTCGCCGCGATGAAAAGGCCGCCATCCAGCTCGCGCTCCAGTTGCTCGATGTCGCCGCCGAATCGGACAGCGCGACCGGCGGTGTCGACCGGCGCTCGCATGTTTTTCCGCAGATCAAAGTGCTGACCAGGGAAGGCCTGCGCTCGCTCTCGGTCGACGAGATCCGCGAATGCTTTACCAGTCTTGAAGCCGCACAGAAATAAACCCCTAATCGAAAGGACCCATGAAAGTACTCGATACGATCTCCGCAACCACGACCGGCGGACGCAACGGCACCGGCTCAACCTCCGACGGGAAACTCGAAGTTAAATTTTCGCTGATGAAAGCCCTCGGCGGCAAAGGCGACGGACTTACGCCGGAGCACCTTTTTGCGCAGGGCTACTCGGCTTGTTTCGGCAGCGCGCTGCAGTACGTCGCGGGCCTGAAGAAGATTCATCTGCCGGAAGATTTCAGCATCACGGCAACAACGCGAATTGGTCAGACGGAGGAAGGCAATTTCCAACTGGAGACCGACCTGGTGGGCAAGGCGGAAGGAGTCGACAAAACCGTGCTCCAGGAGTTGATGGAAACCGCGCACACGGTTTGCCCCTACTCCCGCGCGACCAAAGGCAACATGGCGGTGAAGCTGAGCGTCGCCTGATTTTGACGACAAATTTTGACGGAATGAACGGAATTGAGACCAAATTAACGGAAGGAATCTGATTCGAATTTATTACCGTTAATTTGGATAAATTCCGTTAATTCCGTCTAAAAAGGCGGGGATGAATAAAAGATCATGACAGAAGAACCGTATCGTTGGTTGGAGGCGATCACCAATCGCCGGGAATACATTGAAGACCAGCTATCGCCGGGACTGCCGGTGGTCGCGCTCAGCGCCGATCCCGGCATCCTGTTGCTGACGGCCCGGACCTCCACGCCGAAGTTGTTCGAGATTTACGACCATCTCGCGCTCGGCACGGTTGGCCATCCCGCCGATATCGAGAAGGTACGCCAGACGGCCATCGACGCGGCGCACCTCGAAGGCTTTGCGCGCTCGCCCAAGGATGTCACCGCGCGCCGACTCGTCAGCTACAATCTTTCGCCGGCGCTGAAAGCCGCCTTCGAGCAAATCTTCGCCGCGCCATTTCTGTTTCGCGGCGTGCTCTGCGAGTTGGGCGCGACTGCCGCGGAGGACAATCTCTGGCGCGTCGATTACGACGGCTCCTTTTCGGCGCAGGCTGGCCTCGAGCTGGCACATGGCATCGTCATCAGCGGACCGCGTCAGGTCGCCAAGGAATGGATCGCGCAAACCTCCAAGCCGACGCTCGAGCGCGGCAACCTGAAAGCAGCCGCCTACTCCGCGCTGCGCCTGCTCGTCTGGGCCAAGCTGCGCGGCACAAAGGACCAGGGCGTCGATTTTGCCGCCCTTCCCACAGAGGTGAGCCAGCTTAAGGAAAAGCTCGGCGCGGAAGGCCTCGAAGCCGCGTTCCTCGATCGCTCGCTGCTCGGCCAGCCCATTGCCTATCGCGTGCCGACCTCGGACGAATTGGGGCTTTGAGCTTGGCCACAAAAGAACACAAAGAACTCAAAATTAGGCGGAGTTATAATCCTCTATTTTGATCTCTGAGGTTTCTGCGTTCTCTCGCGGCTCATTTTACTGCCGTGCGCAGCACAAAAAGTTTTGCAATCGCGGCGGACGCGATAAGGTGAGTCATGATCCGAGCCCAAGTCATTGTCCGTCCACGCAAAAGCATATTCGATCCGCAGGGAGATGCCGTTTGCCGCGCCATCCAGCACCTCGGCGTTTCCGCCGTCAAGCACGCCCACGTCGGCAAATGCATCGAACTGGAACTGGAAGGCGAGGATATCGACCAGGCGCGCGCGCAGCTTGAGACGATTTGCCAGGACCTGCTCTCGAACCCGGTCATCGAGGATTACGTTTTGACTCTCCAACCCGCCGACAAAAAATAGTCATGCGCTGGGCCGTCATCCAATTTCCCGGTTCCAATTGCGACCAGGACGCCTTTCACGTCCTGAAAAATGTGCTCGGCCAGGAGGTCTCCTACGTGTGGCACAAGGACACTTCGCTGAACGGCGCCGACGCGGTGGTCGTGCCGGGTGGATTTTCCTACGGCGATTATCTGCGCTGCGGCGCGATTGCCCGCTTCTCGCCCATCATGCCCGCGGTGAAAGAAGCTGCGGCGCAGGGCAAGACGGTGCTCGGCATTTGCAACGGCTTCCAGATTTTGTGCGAAGCGGGCCTGCTGCCGGGCGTGCTGGTGCGCAACACGAGCCTGCACTTTCGCTGCGAAACGATCACCGTGCGGGTGGAAAATCCCGCCAGCCGATTCACGAGCGAGTACCTTGCCGGCCAGGTCTTGCGCCTCCCCATTGCTCACGGCGAGGGCCACTACGTCGCGGACGAAGCAACGCTCGATGCGCTCTTCCAGAACAAGCAGGTGCTCTTTTCCTATTGCGATGCCCAAGGCCGAACCACGCCGGAAGGAAATCCCAATGGCTCGCAGCGCAACATCGCGGGCATCACCAACCGCGCCGGAAATGTCCTTGGCCTGATGCCGCACCCGGAACGGGCATCGGAAAAGATTCTCGGCAGCTATGATGGGCTGGCACTTTTTCAGTCGATTCTCTCCAGTGCTAAAGTGACAATCTGAACTATGGTTTAGGTCGCAAATTGCGACCTTAGAGAACCGAACCTATGAGCGAATCTCTCTCCACCGATAACATCCTGCCGCTGATCCACACGATCCGCGGCCAGCGCGTCATTTTGGCGGCTGATTTGGCGAAGTTGTATGGCACTACGGCCAAACGCCTTAACGAGCAAGTACGACGGAACAAGGTTCGGTTTCCGAGTGACTTTATGTTTCAACTTGATCGTACTGAGGCACTTGCGCATTCAAGGTCGCAAATTGCGACCTTGAATGCGCAAGGTTCTAATATCAAGCATCTTCCGTATGCCTTCACCGAACACGGAGCGATCATGGTCGCGAATGTTCTCAACACGCCGCGAGCTGTTGCAATGGGTGTATTTATCGTGCGTGCCTTCGTCCAGCAGCGCGAGGTCTTGTCGGCCAACGACGCAATCCTGAAGCGTCTGGCTGAAATCGACAAAACGCTTTTGCTGCACGACTCGGCCTTGCGCGACATTTATCAAAAGCTGCTGCCGCTTCTCCAGCCGCCGCCCGATCCGCCCAGGCCCAAGATCGGCTTTCGCGAGAAGAGTCCGCGTTACGGCTTCAAACACTCGCTCTCAATTCAAAAAGCCTGTTAATCTGGTTCATCCCGTTCAAAATTTTCCCCAATGCCCGACCCCGCCATCACTCCCGAACTCGTCGCCAAGCACGGCATCACGCCGGACGAATACCAGCGCATCAAGGACATCCTCCAGCGCGAGCCAAATTTTACGGAGCTGGGCATCTTTTCCGTCATGTGGAGCGAGCACTGCTCCTACAAAAACTCGCGCCTTGAGTTGAGGAAATTCCCCACCACGGGGCCGCGCGTGCTGGTCAAGGCGGGCGAGGAAAATGCCGGGGTCATCGATATCGGCGACGGCTGGGGCGTGGCGTTCAAGATGGAATCGCACAATCACCCCAGCGCGGTCGAGCCGTTCCAGGGCGCAGCCACGGGTGTCGGCGGCATCCTGCGCGACATTTTCACCATGGGCGCGCGGCCGGTGTTCCTGATGAACTCGCTTCGCTTCGGCGACATCCGGCCCGACAAGCCCAACTCCGCGACGAACCGCCGTCTGCTCTCCGGGGTGGTCGCGGGCATCGCGCATTACGGCAATTGCATCGGCGTGCCGACCGTCGGCGGCGAGATTTATTTCGATGCCTCCTACGATGGCAACCCGCTGGTGAATGTTTTTTGTCTCGGCACGCTGCGCACGGACGAAATCCGGCGCGGCGCGGCGACTGGCGCGGGCAATCCGGTATTCTATATCGGCGCGCGCACGGGGCGGGACGGTCTCGCCGGCGCGGCGTTTGCGTCGCGCGATCTCACCGAGGATTCGAAGACCGACCGTCCCGCCGTGCAGGTCGGCGATCCGTTTATCGAAAAGCTTTTGCTCGAGGCGTGCCTTGAACTTTTCCAGCATCCCGAGGCGGTCGTCGGTGTGCAGGACATGGGCGCAGCAGGGCTCACCTGCTCGACCTGTGAAACGGCCAGCCGCGGCAACAGCGGCATCGAGATTGACCTGGCGCTTGTGCCGCAGCGTGAGCCGGGCATGACACCTTACGAAACGATGCTTTCGGAATCGCAGGAACGGATGCTCGTCATCGTTCGCGCCGGGCACGAGGCGACGATCACCAAAATTTTCGAGAAGTGGGATTTGCCCTGCGCGCTCATCGGCCGCGTGACCGAGGACGGCTTCATGCGCGTCAAGGATCACGGCGTCACCGTCGCGGAAATTCCGGCCAAGAAGCTCGCCGACGAAGCGCCTCTTTATAAACGAGAGGCGCGGCGCCCGGCCCAACTCGACGAGCGCCAGAAGCTCGATCTCGCCACCATTCCCCAGGCTGATATCCAGGATGTTTTGCCCAAGCTTCTCGCCACGCCCGACCTTGCGTCCAAACGCTGGGTTTATCGCCAGTACGATCACATGGTGCGCGTCGGCACGGTCACCGCGCCGGGCAGCGATGCCGCCGTCGTGCGCGTTCCCACCGGCGAAAAGAGCTGGAAATATCTCGCCGCCTCGGTCGATTGCAACGCACATTATGTCGCGATGGAGCCGAGGCTGGGCGCGCGGATTGCCGTCGCCGAATGCGCGCGGAATCTCGCCATGACCGGCGCGGAACCGCTCGCGCTGACCGACAATCTCAACTTTGGCAACCCGCATAATCCCGAAAATTTCTACATGCTGCAGCAGGCCGTCGATGGATTGGCCGAGGGCTGCCGCGCGTTTGATATCCCCGTTACCGGCGGCAACGTCAGCCTCTATAACCAATCTCCCGCCGGACCGATCGACCCGACGCCGACCGTTGGCATTGTCGGCTTGATCCGCGATCCGAAGGACATCACGCCGTCCCATTTCCAAAATGAAGGCGATGCCATCATTCTTGTTGGAGACATCGGAGACGAACTCGGCGCGAGTCTCTACCTGCGCGAAATCCACGGCCTGAAACGGGGCCGTCCGCCGGAGCTGGACATCGAGCGCGAAAAGAAAATGCACGACGCCGCCCGCGCCGCGATTCGTTCCGGCGATGTTCGCAGCGCGCACGATCTGGCCGAGGGCGGGCTGCTCGTCGCACTGGCGGAATGCGCCATTGGCGGAGCTAAGCAACTCGGCGCGGCAATCCAGCTCGATCTTCCCCACGCGCGCCTCGACGCACTCCTCTTCGGTGAAACCCAGAGCCGGGCTCTCCTCACCACTCCTTCGGAAAAAGCCGCTGCGATGCTCGCGCTCTTCCAGGATCATGGCGTTCCGGCCCGGCAGATTGGCGTCGTGGGCGGGCGGGATTTGGCCGTGAAAATCAGTGGACCGGTGCCGCGCGAATTTAGTTGGGCCGTATCCGCGCTCCACCAGGGCTGGGATTCCGCGCTTGACCGGTATCTGGCCTGATTCGCCGTTTTGCAAGCGTCGCCCGGCCTGCATCGTGCAAACTGTACGGTGAATTAAAAATGGAATTTGCGATATGCGAGAGCATCCTTTTTTAAGCAAGGTACTTACAGCCGGTCGGTAGCCTGTGGCACGACATAAGCCCTGTTGCTTCTCATGAAGAACACTCTAGAGAGGAAAAGTGTGGCTATGAGTATAAGACAGGGACACTGACCTTAAAAATTAACTCATTAAAGAAAGTGGCAACGATCCCGACCGACGTAACGTCTTTATAGGAAGGATGAACAAAAACGCACGGGTAGGCCCCGTGCCCTGATTATATGTGGATCGTAAAATTAGCGCTGAACCGCCCCTACACCTTCCTGGTGGCGGCGCTCTTGATTATCCTGGTCAGCCCGATCGTCATCCTGCAGATGCCGGTCGATATTTTTCCTAATATCGATATTCCTGTCGTGAGCATCATCTGGAACTACACCGGATTTTCGCCCCAGCAGATGGAGCAGCGAATCGTCTCCATCACGGAGCGCGCGCTCACCACGACGGTCAACGACATCGACCATATCGAATCCCAGTCGCTCAACGGCATCGCCGTGGTGAAAGTCTATTTTCATCCCAATGTCAAAATCGACATGGCCGTGGCGCAGATCACCGCGGTTTCACAAACACAACTTCGCCAATTGCCGCAGGGCACGACGCCGCCGCTTATCCTGCAATACAGCGCCTCCTCGGTGCCCATTGTCCAATTGAGTTTGAGCAGCAAGACGCTTTCGGAGCAGGATCTCAATGACCTTTCGCTCAACTTCATTCGCCCCCGACTGACGAATATTCAGGGCGCGGCCATTCCTTATCCTTATGGCGGCAAACAACGGCAGGTCCAGGTCGATATCGATATTCCCAAGCTGCAGGCGCGCGGACTGACTCCGGCCGATGTCGTAAACGCTTTCGGCGCGCAGAATCTGATCCTGCCTTCGGGCACGGCGAAAATCGGTCCGCTCGAATATGACATCGGCTTCAACGGAGCCCCCACCGCAGTGGAGGATTTAAACAATTTGCCGATCAAGGAGGTCAACGGCGCGATCATCTACGTCCGTGATGTGGCGCATGTCCGTGACGGCTTTTCTCCGCAAACCAATATTGTACGGCAGGACGGCGTCCGCTCGACGCTTATTTCCATTCTTAAAAACGGCGATGTCTCGACGCTCAACATCGTACGGGACGTACAGAATCTCATCCCCAGGTTGAAGCCGACTTTGCCGCCGGATCTTGATATCCGTTCGCTCTTCGACCAGTCGATCTTCGTGCGTGCGGCGATCTGGGGCGTCGTCAGGGAAGGCGTCATCGCCGCGTGCCTGACGGCGCTCATGATTCTCGTCTTCCTGGGGGATTGGAAAAGCACACTCATTATCGCCATCTCCATTCCACTTTCGGTTCTCACCTCGATCATCTGCCTCGATGCGTTGGGCGAAACGATCAACATCATGACTCTCGGCGGGCTGGCCTTGTCGGTCGGGATATTGGTTGATGACGCCACCGTCACGATCGAAAATATCGACCGGCATTTGAGCGGGGGAGAGAAACTCCACGACGGAATTCTCAACGGCGCCAGCCAGATCGCCGTGCCGGCCTTTGTCTCGTCGCTCTGCATCTGCATTGTTTTCGTTCCGATGTTCCAGCTCTCCGGCGTCGCGCGCTACCTCTTCGTTCCACTGGCCGAATCGGTCGTATTTGCCGTGATGGCGTCGTACGTCTTGTCCCGAACCTTGGTTCCGACTCTTGCCATGTACCTCCTCCGTTCGCATGGCGACCAGGATGATGACGGTCGCGAGGCAGCAAAGCCTGACGATATTCACCAAACCGGCGGCATCAACAAGGGCACCGATCTGCATCATGGATCGACCGCGTTGCACAAGGGCGGCGAGGGGATTCATTACGGCAGCCCCGGCGCCCAACCGTCGGATGACGATAAGCATGAAGAGAAGCACGGCTTTTTTGGCCGTTTCCAACAAAAATTCGAGCAGGGCTTCGATCGCCTTCGCACTGGTTACACCGGTTTACTGGACCGCGCTTTGGGACGTCACTGGCTCTTCGCCATCGTCTTTCTCGCGCTTTGCCTGGGCAGCATGGCTCTGATTCCGTTTCTCGGGCAGGACTTTTTTCCCACCGTCGATGCCGGCGAATTCAAGCTCCACATCCGCGCCAGGACAGGCCTGCGGGTTGAGGAAACGGCGAAGCTTTGCGATCAGATCGAAGCGGCGATTCGCAAGGAAATCCCGGCCAAGGATCTCGATGGGATTCTCGACAACATCGGACTGCCCTATAGCGGCATCAACCTTTCCTATTCGAACTCCGGCGTGATCGGCACGGCCGACGCGGATATTTTGGTCTCGCTCAAGCCGGGGCACAAACCCACCGCCGATTATCAGCGTCAGCTCCGGATCGATTTGCCTCGCGAATTTCCCGGCACGCTTTTTGCCTTTCAACCGGCGGACATCGTCAGCCAGATCCTCAATTTCGGCCTGCCCGCGCCGATCGATATCCAGTTGGTCGGTACCAAGGTTGCGCAAAATCTCGACCTGGCCCGCAAGATCGCCGCCCAGCTCAGCACGGTGCCCGGCGCGGTCGATGTGAACGTGCATCAGGTCTACGATGAGCCTCATTTCCAAATCAACATGGACCGATCCCAGGCCGAGCGGGTTGGCATCACGGCGGGCAACATCGCGCAAAGCGTGCTGGTTTCCCTCAGCGGCAGCTTCCAGACTTCACCGACCTTCTTCCTCGATCCGAAGAACGGCGTCAGTTACAACGTCGCCATCCAGGCGCCCCAGTACAACATCAGCTCGCTTCAGGACTTGGAAAATCTCCCCCTGCACGGGACCAACTCGTCGCAGATCCTGGCGAACATGGCCTCGATCAACCGCAATTCCGAACCGGGCGTGATTTATCATTACGATATTCGGCCAGTGATCGATATTTACGCCAATGTCCAGGACCGCGACCTCGGCGGCGTTTCCGACGATGTAAACAAAATCATGGCCGGTATTCAAAACCAGGTGCCGGCGGGGACCGATACGACCGTGCGCGGGCAGGTGCTCACCATGAACCAATCGTTCACCGGACTTTTTGAGGGCCTCGCCGGGGCGATCGTGCTGGTTTATCTCCTCATGGTGGTCAATTTCCAATCGTGGTCGGAGCCCTTCATCATCATCATGGCGCTGCCCGGCGCGCTGGCCGGTATCGTGTGGATGCTCTTCATCACCGGCACGACCTTGAGCGTGCCCGCGCTGATGGGCGCGATCATGTGCATCGGCGTCGCCACGGCCAACAGCATTCTCGTCATCTCTTTTGCCAAGGAACGCATGGCTGAATTGAAGAACGCCCGCAAGGCCGTGCTGGAAGCCGGCGCCACCCGCCTTCGTCCCGTCATCATGACCGCGCTGGCCATGATCATCGGCATGATCCCGATGGCCCTGGGCTTGGGCGAAGGCGGCGAACAAAACGCGCCCCTGGGCCGTGCCGTGATTGGCGGACTTCTCGTGGCGACCATGGCCACTCTCTTCTTCGTTCCGGCGGTTTACAGCATCATCCGGGGCCGGCAGGACGAGGATGAAGAGCCGGAAAATCCACCCATCAGCAAAAATGAACCGGCACCCGCCCATAAATAAGGTATTTTCATGACGACGCGTAACGGACACGACAACCCCAATTCCATCCGAACCATGACGGATCATCATCCTGCGCGGCGTTCCACCGCGCCTCGGGCGAAAACGAAACGGAGCTTTTTCTGGCTCTGGTTCATTGTCTTTCTGGTCGTCCTTGCGGCGATTGTCGCTTTCGTCATCTTCCGCAAAACGCAGGCGCAACAGGCCTTGCAATCGAGCACCCGGCAAATGGCGGTGCCGACCGTGCTCGTCGTGCGTCCGCAACGGGGCGATGCTGAAATTCATGTGACGCTTCCCGGTACGGTCGACCCGCTGATGGAGAGCTCCGTTTACGCGCAGGTCAGCGGCTACATCAAGCGGTGGCTGGTCGATATTGGGGGCAGCGTCAAGCAAGGCCAGCTCCTCGCGGAAATCGATACGCCCGTGACAGACCAGTCCCTTCTCCAGGCCCAGGAAAGCGTGAAGCAGGCCCAGGCCAATCTGAATTTGGCGAAGGTCACGGCGGACCGTTACAACGCGCTGCTGTCCACCCACGCGGTTGCGCAGGAGGATGTCGATACGCAGAATGCCAACGTGAAGGTGCAGGAGGCCAATCTTTCCGCCGCGCAGGCTTTCGAGGGCGGGATTCAAAAAACCGAGGCTTTCAAGGAAGTGCGTGCTCCCTTCGATGGCATCATCACGGCCCGGCAGATTGATGTCGGCGACTACGTCAGCGCGACCGGACAAACCGCCACGACCAGCACGACCACGAGCGGCCCTTCGCAGACCGGCACGCCCAACCAGGAATTATTCCGCATCGCGCAGACCAAAATCCTTCGCGTCTACGTCAACGTCCCCGAAAATTATGCCGACGAGATCGTCCCGGGAATCAAGGCGACGTTGATCCTTGCCTCGAACCCGAATACGCCCGCGACCGGGAAGCTGGTCCGCACGGCCGACGCCATCGACCCCAGTTCCCTGACTTTGCTCTCGGAGGTCGATGTCGATAACCCGGAGGGCAAGCTGCTGCCCGGCGGCTATGCCCAGGTCCATTTTGATATTGTGACCAGCCATCCGCCGCTGGTCATCCCCGGCAACAGCCTGATCTTTCGCGCGCAAGGGCCGCAGGTCGGGGTGGTCGACAGCTCCAACACCGTTCACCTCCAGAAAATTACGATCGGAAGAGATCTCGGAACGAAACTCGAGATTACCGATGGGATCAAGGACGACGACCAGATCATCCTCAATCCCTCCGATTCCCTGGCCGACGGACAGCAGGTGCGCGTCGATACCAGCCAGGAAGACAAGAAGCCGTAGGGCCTCTTGGATTTACCAAATCTGCTAAGGAAATTTTCCGTCGAGCCGATTAGAGTGTTACAGGCTCAAAATGTCCCGCAAATTACGATCCAAACAGCCCCAGCATCGGACACAGGCCGAGGTCTGGAATGACACGATCGTGATGGAGGATAATTCCGCCATGGATACCGAGGCCTTTCAGGCCGACCTGCTTTCCTTAGTGGGCGAGGTTGGCAATTGGGTGGTCTACTTTCACGGCAAACGCATCGGCACCTTCCGGACCTACGAGGACGCGCTGGACCGAGGCTTCAAAATCGCCGGCAGCGAATCGTTTCTGGCCAAGCCGGTGCCTCACTCTTTCTTCGCCGCGCTTTTGGCCCGTTTTGGCTTCTCGATTTGCGACACGTCCACGTACGATTAGATCAGAGTACCGGATTTTGCGGGGCCTTAGTTGGGGCCAAGCCATTGCTTCACGAAAAAGTAGGCGGTCATCCCGATGCCCACCGTCATGACGATGTAGCGGATGATTTGCGGCGAAATGCGCTGGGCGATCACCGCGCCGTAGTAGCCGCCGATAATCGATCCCGCGATCATCACGATGGCCTGCGGCCACGCCACCAAACCCGAGAAGATGAAAACCACGACCGCAATCCCGTTGATGGCGGAGGCAAGCACCGTCTTAAGCCCGTTCATCGTGTGGATCTCGACGTAACCGAGCAGCGTCAAGAGCGCCAGCATCAGGATGCCGATGCCGCCGCCGAAAAAACCGCCGTAGACCGCGATGATCAATTGCAACACGCAGCCGATCACGAACGGCCCGATATGCTGCGGCTGATTGATATCGAGATGGACCATGCGGCGCATCAGGGTTGTCAGTTGCCGGCCAAAAATAAAGATCAGGGTCGCGGTCAGCATCAGCCACGGGAGCAGAAGCTTGAACGTGGCGTCGGTCGTTTTCAGCAGGAGAAGCGCGCCCACCAGCCCGCCGATCAAACTGGTGGTAAGCAAGGTGATGAGCGCCCTTTTCTGGCCGCCGAGATGGTCCCGGTAAGCGCCGAAGCTGGCGAGCGATCCGAACCAAAGCGCCACGGTATTGGTGGCATTGGCGATCTTCGGCGTAACTGAGCAGAACATCAGCATCGGGAACGTCAGGAAGCTGCCGCCGCCCGCCACCGAATTGATGGCACCGGCGATAATCGCGCTCAAACCGAGGGCAATGCCGCTGTGTAACGTCAGCGTCGCGTGAGCATCCGCACTCATAAGGACTACTCCGGCTTTGCCACCGTGGCGCGCTTGCACCAAAGTTTGCGCCCCTTGAATTCGATCCCGCTCAGTTTCGACACGATCAGCTCCGCGTGTTCTTCCTTCACGTCCACAAACGTCTGCTTGGTTTGCAGCCGGATAACGCCCACGACATCCTTCGGCAGCTTGGTAATGCCCACGATGACACCCACGACGTCGCCCGGCTGAATGCCGTGATCGCGTCCAAGGCCCAGCGTCAATCGCGCCATGCCCGGCTCATGCGAAACCGCGCCCGATTCCCGGTCGGCTTTCAGCCCTGTTCCCGCCGTGACTGGACGACGCTCATGTCGCTCGGCACGTTCTTCGCGCTGCGGAAAATCGCGGCGTTCGGGGCGAGGCTCGTATTCTCTTTGTGTTGGAGCCGGTCGCTGTTCCCGCGCGGGCGCAGGCGGCTTCACGACATCGTCGCCGAAGAGATGAATCAGCGCCGAGGCGATATCGGTGGCGACATAGCCTTGATCCAGCAGGCGGCCGATCAGCGCGTCCTGTCGCTCGTATTTTCCTTCTTCCAAAGTCTTGTGGAGCGAGTCGTAAAAACTGTTCGCCCGTTTCTTTTCCACTTCCTCTTCCGAAGGGATTCTCTCCCGCCGGATTTTGCTTTTGGTAAAACGGATGATGCTTTGCATCTTGTAGATTTCGCGGCCCGAAACGAACGTGATCGCCCGTCCGCTGCGGCCGGCGCGGCCCGTGCGCCCGATGCGGTGGATGTAGTCGTCACCGTCGTGCGGCAGGTCGTAGTTGAAGACCACTTCCACGTCGTCGACATCGAGTCCGCGCGCCGCCACGTCCGTCGCGACAAGAAATTCCAGCCCGCGTTTGCGGAACTTCGCGATCACCCGCTCCCGCATCGCCTGGGTCATGTCGCCGTGCATTTTATCCGCCGCGTAGCCGCGCGCGGCGAGATGCTCGGTCAGTTCGTCGACCATCATTTTGGTGGCGCAAAAAATGATCCCGAACTTGATGTCCTGCAGGTCGATCAATCGGCAGAGCACGTCGAGCTTGGAGCGCCGGTCGACCTCGTAATAGACCTGGTCGATCGCGGGCATGGTCAGCGCCTGCGTTTCGATCGTCACGTTCACCGGATTCTTCGTGAACGTCTTGATCAAGTCCTGGATCGGACGCGGCAGCGTGGCGGAAAAGAACACGGTCTGCCGATCGCTTGGTGCTTGTTTCAGGATGGTGCGGATATCGTCGAGAAAACCCATGTCGAGCATCCGATCGGCCTCATCGAGGATCACCATCTTCACCTGGTCGAGTTTCAACGTCCGGCGTTCGAGGTGGTCCATCACCCGGCCGGGCGTTCCGATGATGATTTGCGCGCCGTCCCGCAAACCGCGCAACTGGCGGTCATAGGATTGGCCGCCGTAAATTGGAATCTCGCGCACGCCTTTTTTGAACGAGGCCAGTTTCGCCACTTCTTCCGCCACCTGCACGGCCAGCTCCCGCGTCGGGCATAAAATCAAAACCTGCGGCGCGCGCAGCCGGACGTCCACGCTTTCGATGGCGGGCAGGGCGAATGCCGCCGTCTTGCCCGAACCCGTCTGCGATTGGCCCACCACGTCGGCGCCGGAAAGCAACGCGGGAATGGTCTGCGATTGGATGTGGGTCGCTTCCTCGTAACCCATCTGGACCACGGCCTTCAGCAATTCCGGCGACAGTCCCAGCTCGGCAAACAGTTTCTTCTGCATCGTATCTTATAGTCCGTCAAAGGGCTTCTCACCACTTTTTATCGATTTCGACAGCATCCGGTGCTGTTTTCTAAAACCAATCGCGCAGACGACACCGCCGAAGAGAATCCAGACCGGGAGGAAAATGAGCGTGCGCGCGACGGCGTCCTGCGTGCTGCCGCCATCGCGTACGGCGCGAAGCACGAGCGCAAAGACGAGGCTGATGAAGCCGTAGCCCAGATTGAAGGCGACTCCCTTGAATGACAGTACGGTGGCGCGGTGGCTCGAGTCGACGATGGCGTTGAGGTAATAGGAGACCATGTAGCCGAGGGCCATCATGGCTCCGGCCAGCGGCAGAATAAAAACCACGCCCCAGTAGTTGACCTTGCACGCCACGCCGATGAGGCCGAACAGAACCGTTCCCGCGATCAGCGCATAGTTCCGCGCCAGCGAGTTAGTCGCCACCATGCGCCGGGCGAGCGGGGATATGATCATGCCGAGGCCGCCCATGCCTGCGCCGATCAGGCCGTAGGTCGCTTCGGGAACCTCGATGATCCGAAAATAGGAGCTCGAAAAAGTGAGAAAGAGCCGTGTGACGCTATCGATCAGCACGCCCGCCGTGATAACGAAAAGCGCAACCGGGGTTCTCACGATCCACGTTCCCGCCCGCACCGCGATATGCCACGCCGTGCTTTCGGCGCTGCTGACGTCACCGGCCTCGGGCGCGACATGCCTGGATTTAAGTCCCGGTTCGCGCAGGCCGAGGACGATCCAGAGGGTCAGCAGCGCGGTAACGAAATTGAGGCAGACGGGGAAACGAACGGTCGTGCTTTGGTCGAGATGAATCGTCGCGCCAAACAAGGAAAGGAAGCGGCTCATGAAGGCCGGGTCGTACACCGCGCCGCCAACCAGCATGGCGATCACCATGCCAACTCCCTGCCAGCGCATGACCTGTTCGAGTACGCGCGGCCATTCGTCCGAGCGGTTCCGTTCGGCCAGCGAATCGAAGACCAGCGCCTCGTCCGCGCCGCTGGCCATGCCCTCCGCCATGCCGCTGAGGATGCGGTTCCCCAGGCAGCAAAGGAAGAGAACAAGGCCGCCATGGATCGGTGCAATGCCGAGCAGGGTCATCTCCAGCACCATGAAGACCGCCGCAGCCACGACAAGAGGCTTGCGGCCGATGCGATCGGCCAGCACGCCCGCCGGCAAATCGGTGAAGACGATGGCAATCGCCCACGCGAAATTGAGGAGCGTGTATTCGGTCGCGCTCAGGCCGAGATCGAGAAACAGGACAGCCAGGACCGGGTAATAGAACCGGGAATTGAACAGGACGCGAAACAGCACGAAGCGCCGCCAGTTGCGGTCGGCGTCGGTCAGGATGGGGCGCGGCTGGTCCGTCATTTCATTAAGCCTGAGGGAAATGACGGAGCGAGTCGCGCCTAGATATTACTCCCGCTCGCGCGGCGTGATCCACAGGTGGACGAGCTCGTGTTTGCGCAGCACGGTCAGCCGCGACTTGCGATTCGGCTCGCGCAGCACCAGCAGTCGATGCAACTCGTGAACCGACCGCAGTTCGTCGGCGTCGAGCCAGATCAGGATGTCGTTGACCTCGACTCCCGCTTCGGCGGCGGCGGAGCCCTTCTCGATCGTGTGCACGAGAATGCCCGAACGCTGGCGCAGTTGATGGAAGCGCGCGACCCGTTCATGGATGGAAACGTCCTGCCCGGCCACGCCGATGTAGCCGCGCCGGATGCGTCCCTCCTTGATCAGCCAGCTTGCGATGAATTCCGCCGTCTTGCTGCCGATGGCGAAACAGATGCCCTGCGCCGCCGGAATGATGGCGGTATTGACGCCGATGACCTGTCCGCGCGTGTCGAGCAGCGGTCCGCCCGAGTTGCCGGGATTCAGCGCCGCATCGGTCTGCAAGACGTTGTCGATCAACCTTCCCGTGCGGGACGGAAAGGTGCGGCCCAAGGCGCTGACGATGCCGGCGGTCACGGTGTTGTCGAGGCCGAGCGGATTGCCGATGGCCACGGCGATCTGGCCGACGTGGATTTTCCCGGAATCGGCAAAGTTGAGGTGATGCAGGTCGGGCAGGTCGATGCGCAGGACGGCCAGGTCCGTGTCGGGATCGTCGCCGACGATTTCGGCGCGCGATTCGCGGCCATCCGGGGTGTGGGCCCGCACGTCGATGGCGGCGTGGACGACGTGGCTGTTGGTCATCACAAAACCGTCGGGCGAGATCAGGAACCCCGATCCGCTACCGCCCTGGCCGTTCTTGCCGGAGCGGGCCTGAATGTGGACGACGGCGGGGCCGGCCCGGCGAACGGTTGAAGTCACGGCTTGAGAATAGGCGTCGAGCAGTTCCGGGTCGGAATCCGGCACGACTGGCTGGAAGGAGGATTCCGTCAGGGAATCGCTAAGGAGCTGAGCTTTCATGAGTCAGACTACATCGTTGCAAGCTGTTTGCAAGTGAGGCGCTCTGTCTTGCCGTTTGCAAGGGTAACTGCGTCATTCTCTGCGACTTGCAATAATATAATCTTTGGAGCTTCCAGATTGTCACAAATTTTCTGCTTGCCAGCGTCTTGCCTCGCGAACTAGACTCATTGCCCCGATTTGGAACGGTGCAAATCGGGGCAATGTTTTTCATGTTCGATCTGGTAAGGTTATTTTGTCGTACCTGCAGATAATTTGGGCCAGCTCTACTAGAAATTGGCTCAGGAAGTGCTAAACCACGCTGCTTATCAAGGAATTCAAATATGCCCAACAACGACCAACCCGCACCCCGCAGAAAGCCACCGCGTATCGGTCCGGCCATCAGCGGGAATGCACCGTCTTCCGCCTCCTCACCCGCTCCAGTTGTTCCGGCAGCGACCCAAACTCCCCCTCCCGTTAAGCCGCAGGATCTTCCCGCCTACGAGTTTCTGGGCTATCTGCCGGAATCGTACGGTACGAAGAAGCTGTTTCTCGTCGCGCGCGACCCGCACATCCTCTTCGCTTATTGGGACTTAAATCAAGTCCAGTATCAGGAGGCCGCTCGCGCCGCCCACGATGGCAAGGTTTTTCTGGAGGTATACGTGCCTGGCGAAGGGCGCGTGCAGCAGATCCATATTTGGGACACTCATAAGAATTGGTACCTTCAGGTCAATCGGCCCGACACCAATTTCGTGGCCCAACTCGGCTACTACCGTGGGGACGGCAGCTTTGAGATCCTGGCTCGATCCGGGGAAGTTCGCACGCCTCGGGACACGCTCTCGCCCAACACCGACGCAAAGTTTGTCACGATTCCCTTCAACGTATCGTTCCGCGAACTCTATGACATGATTGCCGCGCAAGCGAAGCCCGGGGAAGAGCTGGCGGAAACGCTCGCCCGCCTGCAGCGCAGCGATTTCGAGCTGCCCTTCCAGGCCCGGGTCCCGCGCGATCTCACGCCGAAGGAAAGCGACGAATTGCTCGAATACCTGGGCGACGAGGAAGTGCGCCGCCGCATGGTCGGTTCCTTCGAAATCACCGAAATCCTCAAGAAGCGCTTCGAGACCATGGTTTCGTCCGGTCAATGGTCTTCCAGCGCGGGAATGTGGGTGACGAGCCTGAGCAGTCCCTTTGGCGCGTCATTCGGAGCGCGCGAGCGCGGCTTCCACATGCACGTCAACGCCGAGCTCATCATCTACGGCGGCACGGAGCCGAACGCCAAGGTCCGCATCGACGGCCAGGACATCACCCTGAGCAAGGACGGCACGTTCTCCTACCACTTCGTCTTCCCGGATGGCCAGTTCCACATCCCGATTGATGCCACATCCGCCGACGGCGTGGAGAAGCGCAGCGCGCTGCTCTCGTTCCTGCGGATGACCGAGCTCGAAGGCGACGTGCGCAAGACGGGCCAGCCCGTCCTCGACGAACCGATCGGCCGGAAAGCCTAGTCTGGAGGGTCAGACTCCGTCCTGCCCCATTTTTCTGGTAGCCGTCCCGTCTCGGCGGGGCGGTGAAGTTGGTTGCCACCGCTGACACTCGGTCCGCAGGCCCGGCGGGGGCAGCAAACTCAGTCGGGATAGAGACAATCAGCCGTACGCATACGAGTGGCTGCGCAAGATAGCCTCCCGGGCGAGTAGGCGCCTACAGCCTGACAAATTGCTGCTGCCGTCCCGATTTAACCTTACCGTCACACTAATTGTTTTGATACCCTGGCTGGATCGACCTAATATTCATAGCGTTCCAAGCGATTTCTGAAGGCTAGGTCAACCCGAAAGGAGACCCTGATCATGATTAGAATGACGGCTTGCTTGCTCATTGTTTCAGCCATGGCGGTTTCACCCCTGTGCGCCCAGATTGTCTTGCCGATTAACTCAACTTCCAGTCAGGACCAATATGAGGAATCCAACGATACCTTTGGGTCGACAGAGCCATCGGATATTTCGGACGACGATTATGCCCTCATTTTTGCAGATACTTCCTATATAATACCACCAGTAGGAAGAGGAGTCGGTGTCGCCTCGACCCCGGTCGGACAATGGTATGAGATTCCCTACGTGCCCAACCAATCGCTCAATCTCCAGCTTACAAACTTCGAGTCGATGCCGATGACGCTTTCGAACGTAGGTTTTATAACTTCACCCACTCTCATTCCTCTCGATAGCCTGAACTTTAGCCCACCTCCCTCCGATACCACACCGCTTCCGAGCCTTGATGGAACGCTTGCCGCCGGAGCCAGCAGCGCGGAAGTCCTCTTGTCGACGCCGGAGCCTTCATCGCTTTGGCTGGCGCTGCTGGGCGGTACTTTCTTATTGGTCATCCGTGCGCGAATTCGTCGCACAGCGTGACTGGACGCGGTTCGTCTGCCCGTCACTTGGATTTTTCCACCCGCCAGCCGGACTTTTTAATTCACAAGTCCCGCGCGACACGCTTCTCTTATCGGCTGATGTCCGATTTGCCTCATCCCGTTATTGCCGTAGACGGCACCGCCGCCTCCGGCAAAAGCACTTTTTCCCGCCAGCTCGCGCAACGCCTTGGGTATGTCTACGTCAACACCGGCGCCATGTATCGTGGCGTCACCTGGTATCTCCAGCAAAAGAATGTTCCGCTGGAGGATGTCGAAGCCGTCGCGCATGCGGTGCAGGCCGCCGGGGTTGAAACGCGCCTTTCCGATGGCGAACTCGCCTTTCGCGTGGCGGGCATCGATCCGCTGCCGCACGTCCGCGAAGGCCGGGTCAACGAAGGCGTTTCCCTCGTCGCGCAGGTCGCCGCGGTGAGGAAACTTCTCGTCGCGGAGCAACAAAGCCTGGCCGCGCAGTCGCCGCTGGTCATGGAAGGCCGCGACATCGGCACCGTTGTTTTCCCGCAAACGCCTTATAAATTCTATATTGATGCCAATCCTGAAGTCCGCGCCCGGCGCCGCAGCCAGCAGGGCGAAATCGACGTTATTCAAAAGCGCGACAGCCTCGACCGGCAACGCTCGACGTCACCGCTGACCCGCGCGGCGAATGCCAGGTTTCTCGATTCCGGCCATGCCTCCGTGGACGAGTTGATTGCCATCGCCCTGCAACATCTCGCCGAGCGCGGCCTGAAAATTCCTTAAAACAGCAGGCTCATGTATGCGGCGTGGCAGAAAGCGGGCGTGCCCTCGGCGCTGCAGGAATACCCGCAGGGCGGCCAGGGCTACGGCAACGTGCCCGACAACAGTCCCCCCGTCTGGCTCGACAAAGTTTACGATTGGCTTAAGGGCCAGGGTTTCATGCCTTAACTCTGAGGGCTAACACGCCTGCATGTCACCGGCGGTTACGGTTTCGACTTCGCCCGAGTCGCCGCGCAGCAGGAGTGCGCCGGACTCGTCCAGACCCACGGCCTGACCGTGCTTGCGTCCGCGCAAGGTCGTCAGGGTGACGCGCTGGCCCAAAGTCAGGCTGCTTGCTTCCCAAGCCTCGCGTGCCTTGGCGAAAGGCTGGCCCAGCCGCAGCTCAAACGCTTGCAGGAGAGCGACAAGCAAATCGGCGCGGCGATGGAGGCGGCCTGTGGCCAAAAAGAGCGAGTTCGCCAGGGCGCGCACCTCCGGCGAGAAATCGCTGCTTTCCTGCCGCACATTGAGCCCAATCCCGATCACGGCAAACACGAGCCGGGAACTTTTGCGCTCGGTCTCGATCAGGACGCCGCCGAGTTTGCGTTTTTTCACCACCAAGTCGTTGGGCCATTTAATCCCGGGCCTCAGGCCGCTGACAGTCTCGACGGCATCGACCGCCGCCAGGCTGCTCAGGATCGTCAGCTTACCTGCTTCGGCCGTGGGCAGATCGGGCCGCAAAAGCAGGGAGACGTAGAGCCCACGGTTTGGCGGCGATTCCCAATCACGGCCCAATCGGCCTCGACCAAGCGTTTGCCGGGACGCCGCCACGACAAATCCGCCGCGCGCACCCTTGCGGGCGTGGTCGCGGGCCACGTCGTTCGTCGAGGAAGTCTCGGCCAAAAGGACCGGGTCCCAGGCCGGCACCGGTGAGTTCTTACGGACCGGACACCGCCCCACGATCTCCTCGGCGCACCAGATGTCGGGTGGTTCCTGAAGGCTGATTCCTCCCTGGGGATGGAATTCGATCGGATAACCGGCCTCGACGTAAGGCGCCAGCCTCGGTTCCAAGTCGTTGCGCGACAGGTCAGCCGCCCGGGCCAATTCCTGCCGCGAGATCAACTGGCCCCGCTTTGAAAACAGGGCACCCAGCAAGGCGCTATCTTGTTGACGCTTGGAACCCATGGCTGTTTATAACGGTAATAACGGTTCCGAGTCATGCCTTCCCTGACGGATCCAGCGTAAAGGCAAGTTTAAGCGAGGGGAATCGTCGGCAATCTTCCGAATTGTTTCACAAATGACACACAACCGTAACAATTCTCTCGCAGCCTCTATTCAACATCCCAGAGAAACCGGTCGCCGTCGTGCCTTTTAAGCAGTCGACCGGGGGCAGGTCCCAACCGGGATGGCAAGTCGCGAAACTCAATGTCCACGACTTGCCGACTGCCAAACTGATTCAACCTTAATTCAAAAAAATGAAAAACCTCCTTGTCCTGACCCTTGCCTTGGCAGTTTCGCTCTGCTCCGCCCAGGCCGCCCCAATCACCCTGAACGCCTCCGGCGCGACCTTCCCCGCGCCACTCTACGGGCGTTGGTTCGCCGAATACAACAAGCTGCATCCCGACGTGCAGATCAATTACCAGGGCCTGGGCAGCGGCACGGGCATCAAGCAGTTCACCGGCGGCCTGACCGATTTCGGCGCGAGCGACGCGGCGATGTCCGACAAGGAAATCGCGGCGGTCACCAACGGCGGCGTCGTGCTTCTGCCGATGACGGCGGGCAGCATTGTTCTCTCCTACAATCTGCCGGGCTTGACCGCTCCGGTGCAACTGCCCCGCGACGTTTATCCGGCCATCTTTCTCGGTAAGATCACAAAGTGGAACGATCCGAAGATCGTTGCCGCCAATCCGGGCCTGACCATGCCCGACCTGCCCATCACCGTCGCCTATCGCGCCGACAGCAGCGGCACGACTTTTAACTTCACCAACCACCTCGCCGCCATCAGCGCCGACTTCAAGGCCAGCCCGGGCAGCGGCAAAATGGTCAAGTTCCCCGTCGGCGTCGGCGGCAAGGGCAATGATGGTGTCGCGGCGCTCATCAAGCAAACGCCGGGCACGATTGGCTATGTTGAATTCGGCTATGCGATGAAGACCAATCTCGCCATGGCCACGCTCCAGAACGCGGCCGGCAAGTTTGTCGCGCCCACGCCCGATTCCGGCTCCGCGGCGCTGGCCCAGGTTGCTTTGCCGGACAATCTCCGCGCCTTCGTGACCGATCCCTCCGGCGATACGTCTTACCCCATCGTGACCTTCACGTGGTGGCTCTGCCACACCCAATACACGAAGCCCGGCGTGGCCGACGCGATCAAGGCGCTGGCGAATTGGGGACTGACGGACGGCCAGAAATTCGCCCCCGACCTTGGTTATCTGCCCTTGCCCGCCTCCGTCGTCACCAAGGTTCAGGCCGCGGTCAGCACGATTAAATAATGCAAACGGAGACCGCACCCTTATCGGAAGCGACAACGCAGTGGATTGGCAATAAAAGGGCTCAACGGTCTAAGTCGTTTGATCTGGTCTTTTCCTGGTCCACCTTCATCGCGAGTTGGGGCACGGTGGCCCTGCTGGCGTGGATCGCGCTGGAAGTCGGCTACGCCGCGCTTCCGGCCGTCCGGGAATGCGGATTCGGCTTCCTGATCGGAACGGACTGGGATCCGACTGACGACGTCTACGGCGCCCTGCCGCTCATCTATGGCACGATGGTCAGCTCCGCGCTGGCCCTTTTCATCGCCACTCCGCTCGGCGTGGCCATCGCCATCTTTCTGACCGAGGATTATCTGCATCCCAAGATACGCAGCATCTTCAAATTCCTGGTGGAACTCCTCGCCGCGATTCCCAGCGTCATTTACGGCCTGTGGGGCATCTACGTCATCATCCCGATCACCACGCCGCTGGGCAACTGGCTCAACACCCACTTCGGCTGGTTTCCTCTTTTTTCGACCCCTTCCTCCGGGCCGGGCTTTTTGCCCGCAGCCTTTGTCCTGTCGATCATGATTCTGCCCACCATCGCGGCGCTCTCCGGTTCCGCGCTCAAGACAACTCCGCAGGCCTTGAAGGAAGGTGCCTCCGCTTTGGGTGCGACGCGCTGGGACGTGATCTTGCAAATCTCCCTCCCGATCGCGGCCAGCGGTATTTTTGGCGCCGCCGTCCTGGGCTTGGGCCGGGCCATGGGTGAAACGATGGCGTTGGCCATGCTGGTCGGTAATAACAATCAAATCAGCGCTTCGCTTTTCGCGCCCGCCAACACGATCGCGTCGCTTCTGGCGAACAGCTTCGGGGAGGCGACCGGCCTCGAAATCGCCGCGTTGATGTATCTTTCCTTCATCCTGATGGCGCTCACCCTCGGCATCAACGCGGTGGCCGAATTCATCCTCGAACGCACGGGAGCCTCCACGCGACATTTCTAAGCCATGGCCACGACAAACCCCACAACCCTCCGGCCGCACGGGCCGAAAAACATGGACCTCAGCCGCAAGCTGCGCTGGCGGTCCATCTTCAGCCGCGGCATGGACATCGTGGTCTGGCTCGTCACGCTCGCGGCGCTCGTTCCGCTCTTCTCCGTCCTCTATATGGTGATCCGGAAGGGCGCGGGGAACTTTCGGGCCTCGATGTTGTGGGAATTGCCGCCGGCGGCAGGAATGGACGGCGGCGGCTTCGGCAACGCGCTGGTGGGCACGTTTATCCTTGTCTCCATCGGCGCGCTGGTCAGTGTTCCCATGGGCGTCCTGACTGCCATTTTTCTCACCGAGTATTCGCTTGGCTCCCATAGCGCGCGCATGATCCGCTTTTGCGCCAAGATCCTCAGCGGACTTCCCTCGATTCTCGCGGGCGTCTTTGTCTTTGGCGTGCTGGTCGCTACGACCCGAACCTTTTCTGTCATGGCGGGCGGGCTGGCGCTG
>Ga0209611_10001742_pt1 | contig 37680 bp, 35 predicted proteins | sample S1TSphgellanicum_3_FD_187693 | JGI IMG/M metagenome (GOLD analysis project Ga0209611, IMG submission 187693) | Host-associated microbial communities from peat moss isolated from Minnesota, USA - S1T2_Fc - Sphagnum magellanicum MG (SPAdes) (version 2) | ecosystem: Host-associated > Plants > Peat...
ATGTTAAACAACCCTTTACTTCTTGGCCCTAGTCTCCAACAACTTGGTGGCATCCAATCAAGGTTTACAAGAGGCGTGAAATTCAACTTCTTATAATATCACAATATTTCAAAAATAAAAATAAAATAGATACTTGAGGAATGAATAACTTTCCAAAGTTACATTAGGAGAAATTTATGAAGTTGTCCCAAACCAAATTGAGATTTGTAATTGATGCGCAAGTCATAGGTGTGAACTTCAAACTTTGGTTGGTAGCAATATGCAAAAATCTATTAGATTTAGATCTATTTGAACCCTTTGTTATTCTTGGGATTATAAGCCCTTGGAAACAAGGGTAACATAAATATTTGTTGTAAACCTTTTGGTAGGATTTATTGAACTATGTAAATTTTATTTTTTTTGAAGTTGATGATTGTGTCGGTTGATTTAGTAAACTATCTTATACTTCATTCTGTTGTGAGTTGGGCCTTATTTTGACATGTCCTTTTGGTTTCAAATTTGTTTTTCCTTTAACCTACACTATTTTTCAACATTTTAACTTTAGAACATAAATTTTTTAGAAAATATTGAAGTTCATTTAACATAGCCTTAAAATGTTATAACATTTTTGAAGCAATGATAAGGGATCTTGAGAAATTCAAGACTTTATTCTAGTGCATGTTAATTTTTTTGTTTTAACTTGTGATTGAAATGCATGATTTTGGTGGGAATTCAATGTGCTTATAATGGGGGAGAAGTTGCATGCTTTTTAGGGTCATGTATTTTGTGTTGGAATGTAAAGATGTTGCTATGTGTTGAATCTTGAAGTCCTGTTTGTTCACTCCAAAAATTGTCTGTACCACAAGACCTTAAATTGTGTAATCTTACATTAAATTGTGCCCCATTGTCAAACAAATCTTTTGGTGGATTAAAACAAGTTAAAGATTTGTTGTGCAATTTTACCCTGTACCAAACACTTGAATTGTATCTTGAAATATAATTTTGGTAAAAAATTGTGTTACTTTACACATATGACCAAACAATTGGCTTGTAACATTTAGGTGATGGTTTTTTGTTGTAAAAGTGCAAGGAGCCACTCCCATCAGCAAACATATTTTATTTTAAGTGGGATGCAAATAACACTCAAATATTCTAAATGCATCCCATGGCTGAACACAAAACAATCCATTCGGTTGAGTTATTGAAAAAAAACTAGACCCAAAGCTTTCACACCACACCTTCAATCGATCATAAGGTGCAAAATGCACGCTAGCCAATGTAATCGAGGTGCATTGATCGACCTAGGTCCGAACTTGTGCCTCAGTCAGTCACTAGCCTATGTTCGGTGATGAGCACAACTACCATATATAACTCTCAAGTTTTAAACAGCATGTTTCTAAATTTGTATTTATTTGTTTGGAGAACCCTTCTATTTTAGAGGCTTGCTTGTGGAGTAAATTAATTAGATTAACTGTGCATAAAGGGTTTCCTACCTACTACGTATTGTCCTTTGTAATAAATACTAAACTAAGATTGTAAGGCCAAAGTAAACAAGTGATTTGATCTTTATTCTGTTTTACATTAAGATTTGTAGGCGCACCCCCTTTACATCATAGACAATGTTATAAATAAGAATAGTTATTACATTGACGGCAGCAATTTGGTGTAAAGGGCGTGTCTTGGGGGTGGGTGGTGAGGGGGGACTTGGAAGGAAGGGAGGGTGTGGTTTGTTGCCTTAATTAGCAAGGGATGGTGTGTCACACTGTGGCCTTGCCTTTTACATTAAAAAGTATGTTAAGGCAAAAGAAGAATTATGAAAATTCAAATATGCAAAAAATATAATCTTCAAATAAATCTTCTCAAAAAACAGAAAATCATCAAAACCCTGTAAAGCTTTATTTATAAAACACACTGCATATTCGGAAAATATACATAGGTATTGAAAACAAAGGGATAAAAGAAACCAAAATCCTTCAAGACATCATAACTCTATTATAACTAATCTCAAGTTTCAACACAAGCCAAAATATCATCTTTCAAAAATCCTCATATAAAAATAGATAGACCTATTATTATTATTTTTCCTAGGGGCCTATAAAAATCCCTGAAGCTACTATACTCTAGAATGAATGTAAACACAATAATATCCTTGCCTTGCTTGGTAGGCAAGGCCAATAAAAAAAATGGCCACTATTAAGACCTTAACTCCATTGATGGAATTGTGTGTTAAAGTAGTAGGCAGTAGTAGTAGGCCCAAGGAAAAGAATACTTTAAAAAAAACACTAAAAAGGCAATCTCAATAACCGCCGCTGCAACACACTGCACCGCTCATAATGCGTTTAAGAACTGAAAAGAAATCCCAATAACCGCCACTGCAGCGCTCTTGACAAAGTACCTTAACTGCCCCTTTCCCATTTAAAGCGCCTCTCAACACGTTTTATTTAGTACACCATTCAGTAACAATATTTTGGTCCATCGGGCAGCAGTAAAAAAAAAGGCTTGTACACTCTATTTTGAATCAAGTATACAATAACTTTCAAAATAGATTGTGAGAAGTATGCTAAGTTTACTAGTAAGTTTCAAAGTTATTTTATGTTTTGAATTGGGTTTGATTTTTTAGAATTTTAGAATTTTTTTAATAGTTTAAAAAAAATAGTCCTTTTTCTTTGGTACTCTGGCTCTCTTAGGAATTAATCAGGTTTGAAACATGAGCCATAGGTATGGTATTCAATTGTGCATGTGTGTGGGCTGGGCTGGGCTGGGCAAAACATTTAACAATGAAAATTACTTGTAGAGGCCCAAAATAGGGGGTGTGTGTCAGTGTTTTTTCCAAGAAAATTTTAATGTAGCCCAAGTGACCATCATCCATAGGAAGATGTGAAAAAAATGGTGATCATCTCAGGAAGATTTAGCCAAATATAGCTACAAACCATGTATGAATTACACAAATTTTATTCAAACTTTTATAGCCGTGGCTATGCACTGAAAATCAAATATACAAATATGGAAACTTTTACTATTTCTTTCTCACTTTCAACAATTGAAAATCACTCCATTTTCAAATTTTCAAATTTTCAAAATTTTAATTTCTTTTTTTGATGAAATTTTTCTTGTAAAAAAAAGGCTATTGTTGATGGACTTGATGCATAGGGGAAGGCCTACTGCCCATGTTTCTTCTACTTTGAAGGTCATAGCCTTTAGGATGGTAGTCTAAAGGTGTACCCAAAATTAGGGTCTAAGGTATGATATGAATTGATCTCAAAGAGTTCAAGGTTTTGGGTGAAATTTGATCATTAAAGTGGATGGAAGTGTTTTGGGATTAACAAGTGACAAATAATGAACTTGGAGAAATTAAGGATGTGCACAAAATGATATAAGTAGTATTACTTTTGAATAATGTAATACCTTAGTATTGTGTGGTAGAATTTTTCTAAAGGTTGGGGTGGGTTGCATGTGTGGCTCCTTCTATGCATGCTTTAGGCACTTTGATGGTCACCTTATTATTTTTCTTGTGATTTTTATGTGTTTTTGGCCAAAAATTGAAATGTAATTTTGAGTATTAGAGTTCTTTAATCTTTTTGTGTTCTAGCCATTTCATGATTTGCAAGGCAAGAAACTTTGATTCCTTTATAATTTTAGTGGGGAGTTAATTGGCTATGGATGCTGCACTAGGTTGCCATTTTGACAATTTCATGCAACAAATCTACATCATGCCATGTACATACAACAAACTCTTAACCCCTAAGGCCCACGTATATATTCAAATAAACTTCAAAGACCTTGACCTAGTCTCACATGATGCACATACACAAACACATGATTTAAAACCTTGCCCATTGCAAAACAAATGATTTGCACACATAAAAAACACATTAGACACAAACACAAACCAAAATGTGAATTCATAAACATTTAGGAGTCTACTATTGCCTTGCACATGTTATACACACACATAAACACAACAAAGGTTGATTTTAACACACTAGCGAACCAAAAATATGCAAGGACCTCAATGCCCCATGCCCATGACCATTAAATGTTTAATAAAATAAGTCAAAACTTGTTGCAAAAAGAACATGAATGAAACATAATTGGATCAAAACCTATGTATTTAGGCCTTGACTATTCTACAAGCTTTCTTCTTCTTCCAAGTTGCAATGGCTTCATCAAATTAGAAATATTCCGATGTAAAGAAATTATGCTCAAACATCTTCACACACATATTCAAATTTGTGTTCAATTGATTACATGTACACATTGGTTTTCATAAAAGAAAGGGTGTTGAAACATCATTTGTTTTTAATAGACCTTACAAACTTGCACCATACAAATTTCAACAAGCTTGAACCATTTAAGCATCTTCAAGGTTAAAATACGGCTAACCCGATCCTTAGCCATAGTTGGTGAAAAGGATTTCAATCCTTTTCATCCATCTCCATGATCTTTATGCAACTATTTTTTAACATTGTTTGAATGAACAAATGAAATTAGTTGTCCAAGGCCATGCCATCTAACATAACATCACATTATTTGTCAAGCATGGCCCAATAGTTTTGAGTATTGTAAAGTGATCCTTCAAAGCATGGCTAGGTAATGCCTAAATTTTTGTCAGCATCATGTTTCATTTAGCAAAATGCCCATAGCAATGCCCATGGTTGTCATGAATTCACAATTTGATAATGAACATTGCAACTAATAAGAAAGTTGAGATGCTACTTCAAGACATTAATGTGGCTTCACACTTTCCAAATGTTGTTCCCATAATATAAAAAATTGGTTCCATTTGCCTAGTTTAGAAATCATCAACATGTAACCATGCCAATTTAATACCCATGTGAAGTGCACACCACACAACATCAAGGTGCAAATTGAATTCATAGCCCAAACTAATGCAAAATATCATTCCAAAAGTTGATCAAATTGTTGGAAACATCAAATGCATCATCCTTGCATGTAATCTATGCACTGTAATAATGCCATATATCAACTTACATAAGCTTCCCGACTTCAACAAAATCCACAACACAAATGTCCCAAACTTGAACCATCTTAATGAGTCCATGCAATAATTCAAGCAAGGGCATGAGGCAATGGAAACCAAGTTGAACATTATGCAATACAACAATGTTGGCCTTTGTTACATCACATGCAAGTTGATATGCCCACATTTGCATGATGATGGATTTGTATTTTGCCAACATTTGCTTAGGAAAAACATCAACAACCAACATATCTTCACATTTCAAAGGATCTTCAATGCTTTCACATCCAACAAAATATCAACCCTTTCAATTTCCAGAACCTTTTTCTCAAATTGAAAAAAATAAATATATACTTTAATAACCAACTTCTCAATGTTGTTAACCAATGATTAGGTAAATAAAATCTTCACAACCAAGCGAGTTTGGTGTGCAAAATAATGAACATGCATCAAAAACTACATTTTGTTTGATATGAGTGGTGATTCCATTGTGCACTCTAGTAAACATAGACCTTCCATCAATCCCAAGTGACATTAACTTTTAGCCCACTACTTAAACATTCGTCCACATTGCCAAAACTCAATAGAACATGCAACAACACTTTGGTCAAATTTGCTATAATAACACCTGTGGTCACCTTTTCAAGAGTGACTAGAATGGGCATTCATTTCCATTTCTCAAGCACATATGCATGGATTCCCAACCATGTACTATTGTCAATTGAAGTCACTTCATTAAAAGATATGAAAATGAACTTGGTAACACCTGAAACCTTTTTCATTCCCATAGTCATAATGTCATATAAAGTCCTAGCCATTTCCCATTCAAATGAATGATTCAAATGCTTTTAAAGGAAGTGTTTGAACTTTTAAAAAGCAAACAAAGCTTTCATATTCTATATATCATTCATCAACCTTGATTTATAATACAAAAGTAACATGCAAACTAAGTACTTTTATGTTTTTTTTCTCCCTTCATGCCCACACAAGGTTATATTGGAAGACATCCATTAACTATGATCAAGGAGTAAACAACTTTTCATTTTTTTGGTGTTGGTCATTATTTTCAAAATGAATTGTCCCTTTAAGTTGACCAGGGGTATTTATTATCACACCTTCTTCTTGCCATAATATTTTTACAACCCATCAAGCTTATGGCACAACAATTTATCATGCCTTTCAATGTGGTTACAAACTTTCATTTCACTTGTGAAATCTTACCATTTGAACCTACCATAGATTTTGCCCATGGGAGTTTCATAGCCTATATGTTTTGAAAGGTCATGTTAGTTTCGTAAAACTTTTTTTTTTGTAGATTTCTCTTGTTGGGATAGTTCAAGTTCAAATTTAGGAAGTGTAATTTTAATAAAGTTTAAAATGGTAAAGCAATGACTAGATGTTGCAACATGTGAAGGAGTGAATGAACCAACAATTAACTTCCACTTTAAGTTCAAAGGTGGGACAATGGTGCCATAATCGTAGAAAAAATACAAAACAAAGAAGTCAATAAGTAAATACGAGCATGATTGCAATGCATAAGAAAAATAATGATGACATGATTGTAAGTTCACAAGCTAGAGCTTGCAACTTGCAAAAATCAAAAACAAACACACAACTTGAAGAAGAATTCAAGATGTTGGGACAAACCTACAACCTTTAGAAAAACATGAATTTCAAATTGAGAATACATGAGGTACAAAGAATAAACCTTTTGCCCAACCCAAGTTCCATCATGAATCATGACCACAATATGGGAATACCAAACTTTGTAACCCATTGTGATTCACAAGCTTCAACTAGGGAATCCAATTCCATAACCATTGAATCCAAATTTTCATGAATCCTTGAGTCTTGAGGACCTTTGATTTGAACTTTCAACCTCTACACACATCATAAGCCTTAAACCCATAAACCTTGATAAATCAATACCCATATTTTGTCATGCAAAATCATTTAGACTTGAAATGCAGCCACCCCACATAAAATCCTAAACCCTTAAACCTTCATAAATAGTCAAGTTGTAAACCTTTAGGCTTGATTCATGTATTATGTAACAATGCACATTATAGAATATAGATAAGGTCTTAGGTTTGGATAGGGTTCAAGGCTTTTAGTTTTTACATTTCTAGGGTCTTAGGCTTGATGTAATACATGGATGAGGAAGTTCTTCAAATCACCATAATTAAATGAAAATGCTTGTAATTTTTTTGTTGCAAAGGAAAATCCTAAGTTACACACAAAACTTTAATTTCATTCATCTATATCCAAGGTTGTGGGGGAGAGGGGAGGACAATCAAGAGGTGTCAAGTTCAAATTCTTGGGTACAAAATTGAAGAAATGACAATAGAAGAATTCGAGCTATCCATAATCCTAGACCATGATGTGTTGGAGCTCTAATATTGTGCTTGTTAAAGAGGTGAAGTTTTGGAGTTAGTGTAGGTGTACTTGAAGCCATGGTGAAGAGTAAAATTGTTTTGGAGCCAAACCAAAACATTTAGCGACATATTTTTAAAGTTTGGACGTTTCATCTTTTTATTAAGAAAACCTAAAATCTAGATCCAATCTTGAACCCAGAAGCAATGGGTCTAATCATGATAAGACATGTGAGGTATGGGAACTAATAATCTAGAAAATTGACTTGACTCTCAAATTGGCAGGTTTTAATTCAAAAAAAGAAGAAAAAGACCTACAATCAATTGACAATTCTCTTTTTTTATGAAAATGGCTAAACCTAGAATTGACAAGTCCTTCAAAACTGAACAACATTGGTGCAAAGTGCAAATCTCATACAAAGATTGAATGCAATTGAATCATTTAACTTCAAGGAATTGAACCTTAACCATGGTACATTTGTGATTGTCTCACATGGGTGGCAGTGAAAATCCCAATTTTATTTCACGTTTTCAAATGATCCTGGCAACAATCGATTTAGTGGGCTACCTATGGTGGGAGACCCCCAGTTTACTTATTGCATGCAACAAGACAAACCTTGGGGTGTGATAGCACCTCTTGGATTTGATCCATGCTTGAATTGTCATATGGCCAAAGATGAGGTAAAAATACAAATTGCATAAAAATGGTTTGAGAGCAAGTTCACGTAGACATCCCCCTGGACAAAAGAAGTGAAAATAATCATGTAGCTAATTAATTATTTTCTCTTCATCCCGTCCCAAATAGCTAAGTACCTTGGGCAAGCCTAAAACATGCTACAAGGTACACATTAGTTGGGCAGCCCTAAAACAAGCTACAAACTACAAATGTCACTTTTCGCTTTGTAAGAAAATATAGGAGGTCTCAAACCTTTTCTCACATTGCTAGGTAGGAAGAGAATCTTTGGGGGAGCCTATCCTGACTTGGGTGAACATGAACAGACTTCATAGCTGTCTATAATATACATGTGGAATCATCCATGCACCTAAATTAAGTCCAGTATGAGGTTGGAGCTCCTTAAGTACATGTTATATCTCTTTTGATCTGAAAACAATGGCCTTCAAATGAATAGCCTAATAACATAGTGTTTGGAAAAATGGAAAGAAAGAGTGAAAAATGGAATCCATTCTATATCAGTTTACACTTCTATTTGGCCCAAAGATGCAGGCGAGGTGTTGGTTATCCTTGTGCCATGATAACATGACCAAAAAATTTGAAAATGTGAAGAAGAACCCCTTTGGTTGAGGTCTAATGTCATCTAAAGAAATTAAAACGATCAAATAACTTTCATGTGAAATCTGCTGAAATTGAAATATAAAAGCAAGTTGTATGTAGATGTGATGGCCTCTGCCAATTGCTATTGAAAATTTGGGACTAGCAAAGGTAAAAATACTTGAAGGTTGGAACATAGAACTAATTTATAATATAAGTAAATATTTACTGCAATCTAGGTATAATAAAAGTTTCCACAACTTTCCAAATATGACACTTGTGATGAATTAGTTGTAGTTTACAGGTGCATTCACACTTGGTGTTAGGGACTCTAGGGTAGAATCCCATAACACCATGCTACCCATTTAGGACTTAAACCTAGTTGTCATGAAAATTTTATGTTAAGCTAGCATTCACTTGACATTGAGCTATGGCCCAATTAACATTGGGTGCCACCTAGGATGCCACATCGATTTTCATTTAACACTGACTTAACATCAAGTGTGAATGCACCATAACTGGGTCATGTTAGCAGACAAACACCACATCCAAATGAGTCTTTCTTTCAAGGTGGCATGGATGGAGTATGAAGCCAATGAATGGCCTTAAAATCGGTGAGTACTATGTATGAGTGTGGACGTTAACAAATTTCATCAATTTTGTGAAAACTAGGCTTTGATATTGCAAGAGCGTCTGGCTCATACATACATTGGTACCTAAGGAACCATGAAACAGTCCATCGTCCACAACAAGTACATTTTGCCCGCCTGCCTGCCTTTGACGGTTGCTGGATCATGGGAGTTGCTTGTGAGAGTGAGAGCCAGAAATTGTATTCTATGCTGCGGTTGTGCATTAGGATTGCGCTTCAAAATTCCCCAACAAAAAGGAGATGACATCTGATGTAACCCCCCGTTTAGATTGTGCATTCTGATCACTGTGTCCAAATGAAAGGACGCAATTTGCTCTTCTGTCTGTGCATATACACTAACCAGTCACATAAAGCACTCAGAGAGATTTTAGTGCGAAGTTTGGCTGAAGGCTTCCAGTTTCACAGAAGTTCTGGAGCCTAATTGTCAGAGTGCTGGAAGGCGCCTCTCTTTTTCCTTGTATTTATTTTAATCTCTTTTCTTCTTTCACATTGTTGAAGCAAAAAAATCATAATTAGGGTTGCTCTATCCAGGGAGTGATTTTTGGCAGCCTGCACTTGGCCTCCTCATCACAGGCATCTCCAAATCTGGCAGACCCTTCTCCTGAGTCCTATACATGAATATCCCTTTTAGGAACAGAGGAGGGATATTATTTAAAGTAAAAAGGGGGTTCTAATGTTGTCGTCTATGATTTCTTTTAATGAATCAGTATTTTCTGCTGGTTTCTTCCTGCCAAGTTTGTTCCCTTGAAAATATAAAATTTTTTATTACTAAATGTGAGTAATATGGGCGAAACCCAAAAAACATTCTGTCGGACCTTAATCTTCCTCTGAGAAACTAAACCTGGAACCACCTGGGAAACTTAATTTTAAGAAATTTGAGAATTAAAGTGTGAACACCCCCCCCTTCTCCAAACAACACATCATAGAAACCCCAAAAACCATGCGAGAAACTTAATACTAACAAACTTGAAAATCAAAATTCAACCCCAAATCCCTTCCAATCGCAAACCCAAGCTACTTAACTTAATTTTAAGAAACTTGAAACTAAGAAAATGTGACCCCAGAACCCCTCCAATTTGCTTATGACTGCCCCAAAACTAAGTTATACATCATCCCAAACCCCAAAAACCAGGCGAGAACTTAATATGAAGAAACTTGAAAATAAAAAAACTTAACCCACAAACCCGTCCTATCCAATCCCTAAAACCGGATGCAAAACTTAATTTTATGAAACTTGAAACTTAAAAAATGTAACCAAACAACCCCAAAGTCATCATCAATCCCAAACCCTAAAACAAGGTGGGAAACTTAGATGGGTCCAGGGTCCAAATTCCTAGGAGCCAATTTGGACTCACTTGAAAACAAATTGAATACTTGAGTTGGACCCTGGCTTGCATCTTGGTTCTTCAAACCATGAGCTCTCCTTGTGAGCCTTTTCTTGGGTTCAAACCAATTGATTTTCCCTCCAAAATGGTGATGCAGAGGTTTAGCCTCGATTTATCACTTTTTGGTCCTGGACTTTCCTCTAAAGGCCCGTGGGCCCAAATTAATGCTCTCTTCCAATAGGATTGCTCTATTTGATGGAATCCCAGACCTTGAACCCTCATCTAAAGTGGCCCTTAATTTTTAAGAAACTTGAAAATTAGAAAAATGCAACGCTTGAAACCCCTCCAACTCCAATTCCCTCAAAACGCCCCAAACTCATCATAATCTATCATGATGCACGAGGACTAGGGTAGGTATGTAGATAAGTAGGTACCTACTAAAAATGAGGAAACTGGAGAGAAGAAGGAAGAGGAGTGAGGCAGGAGGGGAGGGTGTGGGTAAAACTGCAAAAGCAAGGCGACAGAAGGCAGGAGGCAAGCAGAAGGGTAAGTAAAGAAAAAGGCAGCTGCTGCAGCAAATGTAAAAGATGAAAAACAAAAGTCTGCAGCAGTAGTAAAGTACGCGTAATCAAAGGAAAAATGACAGAGTAAAATTAACTCTTTCTTAACTCATATTAAGTTTACACTACCTACCCATTCAGTTTCTTCACCCTAACTGTAGTTACCTAGTAAGCACCACTTAAAGAGTTTGCCACTTGAAAGCTTAGCGCCAATCGGCACTAGCCTACTGCGGGGTACTAGCTAATTTATAGCTTCTATATAGCCTTTTCTTTTTGGCTGGGTACATATATATAATACCCAAAGAACTATATTAAAAATCAAAAGAGAGCTAAATCAAGTGATTTTTGAGATTTTAAACAGCCAGAATTTGAATAAAATTTAAGAAAAATCGCCAAATTTATACACAATTGTTGAAGTATGTAGCCCAAAATATAAAAGGATGGTTAAAAAGCGTGTAGCCAAATCTGGCTAAATCTTCCCATGTTTTCATTGTTACTTTGAGTCCATCACAAAATCCACTAAAAATGAACAGTGTAAGGAAGCCCAAAGAGAGTAGCAAAACAGCTCTTACAATTTCTTACTGCACCTATAGAAGCAGTGTTTTTTTTTTTGGATTGGGTCAATTTTTCAATTTAATGTAAATGGTGATAATCCTCAGGAATATTTAGCCAGATACAAGCTAAATATGAAAGTAAAATTTTTAAAAACATTTTTTTATAATTCTTACCACATACTTGAAACGGTATAAAAAATCTGGCGATTTTTCTTAAATTTGGGTCAACTTATGGCTATTGAAAATCTCTGAAAGCACTTGATTTTTACATTTATTTTTAATATAGCCAAACTTCTGGCTATATATATAGCCGGCAAAAAAACAGGTTATTTCCTTATTCATACTGACGGACGGACAGACAAATGGACGAACGGATGGACGTACGTGGAACGCTGTTGTACGAGTTCTTTAAGAATGATTTTGTGCTTACATGTGCTGCGTGTGTGTGTGTGTGCGCGCGAGAGAGCGAGAGGGAAAGAGAGAGAAAGAGAGAGAGAGAGCGCGCGAGAGAGGGAGAGGAGACTTCAGAGAGGATTCATAACTAGTTGCAAGTACTTCTGCTCTTGCTGTTGCTGCGCACAATTAGCACACTGCTGGTGGATTCTTCTTACCTACTCTTTCTGCTGCAGCATTCTCTAGTTGTTTTATTCACGATACTCTTTGACAGAACACTTTTAAGAAATATATATATGTTTTCCTTCTGATCATTTCATTCTCTTCTGCCACTGTTTGTTTCTCTCAGCATCTCTCCCCTCGATCTATTGCTCTGTCTCTCTCTTTCCCTCTACTACAAATATAGGTGTCTTTTTACTGTCTTTCTCAGTTTGTCATTCAGTTGTTGTTGCTGCTGTTGCTGAGTGCCCAATTCTCTTCTGCTACTGTGTTTTTCTCTGAGTGTGTGTCTGGAGCCTCGACCCGCCTTTTTTTGTTTTTTATTTTTGCTTTTGCTTTACCACTCCTTCTGCTTTACTGTCTATGGGGTGCTCTATCGAAACAGAATCTAGTAGAAGAAGAATCTGCACATTACGGGCCTTTTGTGTAATAACAAGCTTTTCTTCTTCTTCGTTCATGGTTTGTTCTTGTTCGTGTCTTTTTTCTTGATGCTTGTAGGTTCTTGTCCTTCCTGAAATTTTGTTTTGTTTTGTATTGTAGTGTGTGTGTGCATGTTTTTTTTTCTTGCTGCTTTTGCTCCGCAATCCGGTTCATTTTGCCACCATTGCAATATTCTTTCCTGAAGCTATCACTTGCAGAAAGCCAGTGGAGCAACTGCACATTCTTCAAAGAAAAAGTGATTGACAAGCCGGTCAAGAGAATAGCAAGTTTGTGAGACGACAAACTCGAGAGAAATAGCAAGTTCCTGAGAAGGCCAGCTCAAGAGAAATAGCAACTTCCTGATTCATCTCTTGGTTCTTCTTCTTACAGGTCTTCGTGATGGAATGTTGCCTTGATAGTAAGTCCCTTCATGCGCCTTTGAGCGAGCGGGTGGACGATGATGGAGAAGTGACAATCGAGGCGCAGTAGTATTACGAATTCCCAAACTAATTTCCAAAAGTCCTTGCAAGTCGGAACCTTGGTCTAGTGAGCATGCCAGGACCTCAAAGCTTTCACAAGAGCTTCACCATTGTCTCCGCCTCGCGAGGAGACAATAAGAAGATCAGCAGGAAGGCGGTCAAACGAGAGCTGTTGTTCGCAAATGATTCGGATGAGGACGATGTGTTGGATTCTTCTTCAAGGCGGCTACTGCAGCAAAGTCGGCCCAAGAAAGTGAGAGTGATATGCACGGATCCTGATGCTACCGACTCAAGCGATGATGAAGACATCAGCGGCAACATCGTCCTTGGTCTCAACCGTTTTCGTCAAGCAGGAGGAGGAGGCTTCCATCAAGGGAGGCGACATGTGCAGGAGATCGAGTTACATACAGAGTGCACTCTTTTGTCGTCGTCTTCTTCAGATAGCGAAGAAGTTGAGGAAGGAGACGTCCCGAGCTACCATTCTGTCTTTACAGCAGCTACCACGATGCAGCAATGTGGACTCAATTGTGCAGGTTCTCTTGGAACCACTGATTTTTCGTCCGAGAAAGAACTCCCAAACAAGTCTGTGAAAAGTCCAGGTTTTTCACAAGCAAAGAAAAGAGCTGACAGAAAAGTCGTCAGGAAACTCAGCAAGAAAGAGCAGTCCTCTGAGAAAAATAGCATCAAAGGATCAGCCAGCAATTGTCCATCTTCGCCCTCCACGAGCAGCAAAACTGAAGCAGCAGCAGCAGCAGCAGCTCGAAAGCTAGAAGTCGGAAAGCAGCAGCCGGTGCTAAAGTACAGGGGTGTGAGGCAAAGGCCATGGGGAAAGTGGGCCGCGGAGATTCGGGATCCTTCCAAAGGTGTGCGGCTGTGGCTTGGGACTTACGACACTGCGGAGGAAGCCGCTCGTGCTTACGACAAAGCTGCCAAGGAGATTCGAGGTCCGCTAGCACAGACGAACTTTGAAGGAATGGTGGTACCCTCCTCCGACGATGATGTTCTCAGAGTTAGTCATGCTCATCCTTTGAGCCAACCTGAAGTTCGCGCTGGAGGAGAGCATGCAGAAACGGAGGAAGGAGAAAGTGCTGACTCTGTTGGGGGGATTGCTGTCCAAGCGGAAGGAAGCTCTGAGGAGGTTTATGATGAAGATGAACCTTTGGAGGTGCAGTTAGAGAAGCAGTTTCATGACTTTCCACATCCTGCAGCAGCAGCAGAAGAATGTGGTTTCTTCGTGTGCTCACCCTCTTCTGTTGCGACTGCTGATGGGCGCAACAGCAATTTCTCACAGCATTCTCTATGCTCCTTCCCTGAATGTTCCGAGCATTCTGTTGTGTGCGACCAAATCTTAAGTGGAGACGAGAACTTATTTGAAGGATGTCTTGTTGTGGAGAGCTCAGCCTCTCTAGAGGATTGTGCCACTGCTGCAGAGCACCAGCAGCGGACTTTCAGGGTTGCAACCCATTGTTGTTCTGATGCAGATTTAGGGGTGGCAGGACAAAACAATGTATGTGAAGATGTCATGGAACTCTCACAAGCTTGCTTTGAAGATGCAGACTTCATCTTTGATATGTCAAGTTCTGCTGCTGCAGCGGCAGGTGAAGAAGGGCTGCAGGGTGGAGAACTCATGATGGATCTCTCAGCAATCAGCTTTGATCTCCTTCTTGATGATGGGGATGACATTGCAGACCTAGTGTGCGGCAATACCACCATCAATTGGTTTGGCACCAGTGACATCTCTGTAGCTTGAAGTAAACAGCATGTCAATCAATGTTGGGTGCTTGGCAATGCAACCACAGAGGAACTTCCTCTGTGTCTGTGGATCAAACCCATCACCATTTTTTTGGATTCAGTGCACACTCAGATTTATTGCACATCTTTGGTTTTGAGATTTTGACTTGGGACTTGAAAATGGGTGACCCAGTAATGATCACAGATTCTTCATGTAGCAAATGTGCAAATGTGTGAGATTCTTCCATCAGCTGGAACTTTTTATGTAAAACACTGAAAAAACCTACTTTCATGAGTGGCCATGATCTTTGTAGTTGCAAATGTTGACCCCATTTGTGCATATTTGGGTGTCCCCAAAACCCCATACTTTTTATAGAATATATAACTGTCAAACATTTCAGTTCCTGGCATTTGTCACGGCTAGTTTATGCAGTTTATGTTTTATGCCTTATGTTGTGGGCCATTTGCTATTAAAATCACAAACTTCAGAGTTTTGTCAACACAGGCAGGCAGGTTGGGATCTGAGATTCAAGCAGCTGCTTGAACAATTCATGTCCCCTCAAGTCTATACAATCCTTTGTCAAAAATGCTATAACACTGGTAGTAGAGAGCTAGTTCTGTATTTGTATTGAGACATTGTTTGTGCCACTCCTGAAAAGGGTTGGGCAAGTAACTGAATATATTATGAAACATTGGTTTACTGGAGTTTCAGGAAGTAAAAGCCTTGTTTACCTCTCTCACCCCCTCTATTTTTTGAAGTTGTAAGTTAAATTTATTATGTTTGTTGGACTTTTTTGTGACAAGTAATTTCTTGTCCTAATTGCAAACCTTCTATCTGTTGCCACGTTCTTTTGATTTAGTTATTTCAGCAGATGTTGGCAGGTCTCTGTTGTCACAATCTGTGTGCTGGTCTCGAAACTTTTCAGTGAAAATTTTCAGGAAGGACCTGCTTTGAGTTGTTATGTCTGCATTTTCTTTCAGAAAGAGCTTCCAAAACTCTTTCTGAAGTTGCTGCTGCCAAAATACTGGTGGCTTGGAAGTATTTCAGGAGATTTTCTGGAAGTTATAATTTCTGCACCATCTTTCAGACAATGCCTTCTGAAAGCTCTTTCTGAAGAAGTTGCTGGCAGGTGGGTAGGTGATGTTGTCACACTCTATTCTGCAGGGCGGCACACAATTATTGATAGAGATTGTGAAAGAAATCTCACTATCTCTAAGAAAGACATTCTTAATCTTAGGTTAAGCTGAGGTTGCAGACCTGTTATCTTCTTGGTGTACAAAGCACCATCCAACTTGCAACTTTTCAAGGTTTGCAGAACTGCACCACAGAAAAGAATGCGAAATAGAAAAGCAGTCTTTGGGTTCATATTTTATAAACGTAAATCTCTTTGCCAATTTGTAAAGCACTGCAGAAGATTTCTAGCGTATCTGGAGGACACATTACCAAACAGAACTTTTTCCAGCACAGGGTGTGGCGTTTTGAAAAGCAGAATGCCCACTCTCAGAAGTTTGCAGTTTTTTCCTGTGACATCAGGTGGGAACACCCTGCTTCTGAGGCATTACCCTACTCTTTTGGGCTTCTGAATTATTGTGTCGATTTCAGAAACTCAAAAGACCTGCACTGATTTTTTTTTCAGTGTAATTGGGTGGCACCTTACCTAGCATAATTTTGCCTCGGCTGCTTTTGGGGGATTTTGAAAAAACAGAATGTCCACACCATGTGCAAGAAGAAAAACACAAAACAATTAGACCATGTCTTTATGCTCAATAAAGCCTGCACATAATCTTGCCATTCAGTGGAATCATCAAAGCCTACCAGTGTTGGGCAGAGAGGTAGGGTATGGCAGGTCAGAAACTCCAGTTCTTCTTAGTAAGAAGCCAACTGCAATTGGGTCTGATTTTGGAACCAGAATAGAAACCGGAACCAGGTTCTGTTTTTCAGAATGGTAACTGGAACTGGAATTTTTTTGGGAAGAACAGAACCTGGAACACGAGTTTCTTTTCTGAGGAGCCAGACCCAAATTCAGTTAGACCCAATTTCAGTTCCATTTGTGTGTGGAACCAGAGCCGTTGTATTTAATTTTACAACTCCAAAGGTTCTTCATTAAAATAAAGAACCACTCAACAGGTCAACACTGGTTGAAACTTGAAAACAAAAAGGTTTTTCTAGTATTAAATGAAAAGGTTTTTTGAGCAAAACTATCAAGGAATTTCTTGCTTGGACATAATAGAAAAAATGCTCAGGTAATTCACTAATTTTTGGTCTTGGTATCAAAAATTCTAATAAAGCTTGTGACAAAAACTTTATCATGCTCTCCAGTGCAGCAAAATGGAAGCAGAATTTGAACTCCATGTTAAATAAACACAAAACTGTGACATCCAAGTCTTTGGATTCAGCTACATGTAAAATGCACATTACACAAGTCCACCAATTTCAATGTAATGTTCATGTTGCAGAATTTCAGTCTTCCTGTCTCCCAGTCCTGAAATTCCTCTACAGTGAGATAGAAATATGTGATCTCTGCTGGCCTGAAATTTGCAAAGAAAAAAGGGTTAAGAAAACCCTTTGTGCTAGCTAGGGTTAAGACAAAAGGATGGGACTCATTCTGCAGCAATCAACTCAGTAAGTGGTCCTGAAAGAATAACAGAGTACGATGTACAGTGCCTTTGTTACGTTCTGGCACACTAGCAATTTCCCATGTGTATGTAGATATGTACATACACAAGGCCAAAAAAACTCTCTAGTGTCAGTGGATAATAAGTGAAATAGGTATACTGAACATAAGATGATCTTTTCCAGCAATCTTAACACTACAGAAATACCATCAATCTGGCATTGGAGGTATTCTCACAGATGTTTGACAGCACAAACCATCCAGGAGAGGGGATGATGACAGTTCAGAACTGTATGGCACAGATTCCACAGAGCAGTGTATAAGAATGTGCTTCCCTGATTTGAGTGCTCCATGATCTGGTTGTGAAAATTCCCTTTGGTCTGTCTGGTCAATTCATCAAACTGTTCCCCAAGTGTTCCCCTCCTGCTACAGGGAATGTGTTTCCAATCTTTGCACTTCTGCCCACCATATTGGTTTCCTTCCCACTCTGTTTTGAAAACTCCCCACTGGAATTGGTATCTGCTTCTTCTGTTCTGGAAATCTTACTGGAGCAAATTTCCCCTGCATCTTGTTACATGATTGCTGTTGGATTCAGATTTGTTGTCACCTCATTTTTGATGGCTCTTTTACAAGGATGAGATTTGACCTCACCCTTGTTCCAAAAGTTTCTATATAGAGAGACATTCCCAGTCAGTCCATTCAAATGTTTCACAGCATTTCATTCTGTGACAGAATTCTGTTCTGGATTTCTCAGCTTCCCTCTGTTCAATCTGTGATGACATTCCTGTCATGGTACTCACAGTTCAGAGAGAATAGAAGGGATGTAGTGGGAAAGTTCAGCTGTGAGGGATTGGAAGCCAATTACAAGATTAGAATGGAAGTCTTGATCCTCGTCACCTATCAAACGTGCATGCACACGGATAGCCTTTTTGCAAACAGCCATAAACTCAAGCAAAGCTGCAATAAGTTCTTGAAGCTCCTGAGATCGCAACCTTGTGGCTGGCCCCTCTGATAAAAATGCTGTGCATACTCCTAACACACCACTATTAACCTGCCCAATTGCCAAACAAACTATGTCAGTTCCTAAACTTGATGAATGCATGTCCCAGCCATCCAGAGTTGGGTTCTACCAACATTGCACCTGAATGAATACGTTTTGGCAGAAGCCAGAATCGAGCAACAAGGAGAAAATGGACAGTAGAACAAGCAAACAGTACATACTGTTGAAAAAATTAATCTAAATACAAGAAAAAGAAATAGCATTGTCTCGCACTCTATAAACAATACCTGCACAGCAACGCTTCCTTGTAGAATTCGTTGCAAGCTTTGCAAGCGAGGTGCTTGATCACCATCAAGCCGGTCATGCTCTTCGAGCTCTCCTGCCAGGGCTGCAGTTCGGGTCTCTATCATTCCAATTGCGTTTTCAATAGGTGCAAACTCCCTTGAATCTGATCTAACCACCAAAAGTCGGTTCACAAGAGCTGGAAATGGACCTTCTGTTTGCAAAACTGTTCGTCGCTTCCATTGGTCCTCCAATCCACCTTGATTCCGTCCATTCTTTGTGAAAGGAGTGTCAAAAAGGAACCGATCAAACACTTGTGGAATCACTCTAGCAGACCTTGGCGACTTTCTTTCTTTCCGAATGTCCAAGTCTCTGTCATCAAGGACTGGATCAACTGATGTTATTTGCAAATAACACACTCCAGCTTTCAGATCTCTTGCAACAACTTGTCCAGAATCAGGGATAATGTGTAAGGTTTGACCACCTTCGACAACCAAATTTTCATAGATGTTCCCCATCACTTGCATTATGTCCCCAAGGCGGACATCTCGAGCCTCTCGATAGACATATTCTTTCCCATCAAGTTTCCCAAAGCGACTTCCATAGAATCCTACACGGTAATATGTTGCATCCTTGAATGGGATTGGGCTTGAGTCTTGCTCTTGCAAGGACTCATATATACTACACAAGGAAGTATGGCACTTTGACAGTTGGCCATATGCTCGCCGCATTTTGTGGACTGGAATGATGAGCTCTAATATGTCCACACAGAAGTGGAAAAGTTCTGCTTGGACGAAAAGTTTGTTTGCAAGCTGCAGATATTTGACAGCAGATTCAACTGTGAGCTTTGATGCACCATAGCCTTCAACTTCTGCTGCTGCTGCTTCTCCAACCACAGCACCTTTAAGCATTGGGCATATTCGGCATAAGGCTTCTACGTGCTCTTTCCTCCAGATGTTGTCCTTTTGACCCAGTATGGCCTGCAAGAAACCACTCACAGTCACCTAACATCAGAAAAATTTCCTGCTTTTATTCAATGAAAAACCAAATGAGCATCACTTTATTTTGAACACAAAAGCTCCACAGTAACCATCAGGAGCTGTTTATCTGGTGCAACTGGTTAGCAAAAGGCCAATTACAATCCTAATGTGAGGTGATCCTAATTCACCAGGCCAATACACACAAGAAGTCATTGATAACCTTAATTTAACCTCAGAAAATTGCTATTCAGTTCTGGCTTATATAAATCCTGGGGTTCAACCACCCCAGGATGATCTGGCACCTAGGAGGAAGAACCTTGAGTTTGAGCTATAGGTACATAACTTCAGGGTGTAATTAGGATCCAAAATAGGATAGATTGAACATGTGGTTCCATATTGGTAAGCACATAATGGTAAAGCAGTTAGAACCTGGTTGTTCACCTGCATAATAACACCAGCAACAGCAACAGCACACTGGGCAGCTTCTGCCCAGGATTGATTTTGTTGATGAGCATCACAGAGATATAGAAGCCACATGATGTGGAGATCAGGTACATGTGCATAAGCCCAGGCAAGCCCATGAAAACCCTCTGTCAATCCATACTTGTCTGTCATTCTTCCTGGCGACTGTCCCTTCAAAATACACAGTAATAAAATAAGAGATGCTAACAACAAATGCCACAAGTCAAGAAACATTTGTTGTATAATTAAACTAAACCTAAGGAATGATTCTAGTCCAGCATATTTCATCAGATTGTGGAGTGATCAACCTGTCAGTAAAAAACTTCAAAGATCCAAAGAAAGAACTATATATCTGTAACCAAGAATTAATGCCTTGAACCAGAACTCCAAAACAGTGTGATACAAAACAAAAAAAACCTATATATTGTTTGGAAGATGAATTGGGCTAACCCATTGCGTATGAGCATTTGCCAACACAGTCAAACAGTGCTTCAATCTGGTGGTAGATGAGCTGGACGTTCATATGTGAATGATTGGCTTATATCTGGGTCCTAAGTAAAGACAGGATATATGGTCTTACAAGAAGTGCATGCTGAGTGGCAGCATCCAAAGCCTTGAGAAGAGTGCTAGCAAGGTCAGCCATTTCCGACCAGTGCCATAAATTTTTTGGTGTGCCCTCTAGTGTTGCCTCTAGGGTGCTCTCAGAAAGACTGCATTCCTCCAGGAGAGTAGGGCTTAGATTCTCAGCAGCCATTTGCTGGAGTGATTTCCGCAGTCGTTGAGCCTCTCCACTTTCCTCTAACCGCCCATCCATCCTTGTCTGAGTTACTTGAACATCTGACATCAGTTCAGACAGGGTTATTGTGAGCATCACCCGTAGTCGCGCGATGTTCTGGAAGTAGTAGAATGACGTCTGTCAAAAAAAATTGGTCATTAGTCATCAAACTTGCATTAATCCTCACTGTCACAAGTTATAGGTAGTTGCTGCGAGTCAACTTTGCAAATTATACAGAGAGGAATGTAGCTGCATTCACTTTATGCAAGTATTCAGGTACCATGCTAGAGCTGCTACTTATGAACAAACCCAGACCTTGCAAAGAAGAGGGTTAAAATATCTTTCATAAGAATAGAGAAATCTCCATTCTCACAATGAAGAAGAAACAGAAAGAACCAAACTAGGGAAGACAGAAAACAAACAAAAAACGAAAAACACACACTGGTATGAACAAAAGTGCCAGTCTCACACCTGTTCAGGGACCATCAACAGTAGTATGTACGATAGTGACTCAACTATCACAACTTCCCCACTGACTTCATCAGCTCCCTACAGTGGGTCAAGGCCGGTGACAAGCACCAACCTACAAACTGAGTTTCTGCTGCAATTCTGGAAGCAACGGGAAGACTCAGCCAAACTACTGGCTAGCAACAGACCCCACAACAAAGACCGGACAAAGAAACAAAGAAAGACAGAAAGGGAAAAGAACAGGGAAAGACTAAGAACAAGTGGGCTTACAGGAAGCTCCCCACTTACAAGACCTGAAGCAAAATCATTCTGAAAATGCCAAAAGCGGAAATTCCAAACAGGAATTTTTCTTTAAGAACCAACCCTCTAGTTCTCTTTAGAAGAACTTTTAAAGGGTAGCCTTTTACCTTCAGAAAAACAATAAGACTGAGCATCCGGAAGACAAAAAACTTCTTACAACTACAAAGTCTCAAGAATCTGTAAAATTGACTATTGATAACCCCCAGCTTTGCAGTCATTGATATATTGGAATGAACATGAGGCATTCTAATCAAAGAAGAGAGTTGAAAACATACTCTGACAAGCAGTTGGAGGCCAACAACAGCTCTTTTCCGTATGGAATCATTCCGGAAAACAGCAAGGCGTAACAAATGAAACACAACCTGCTTCAGAAAGCGATCATTTTCCCGGCCCATAAGGATGGCTCCATGAGTCCCAAACAGTTTGCTAAAAACAGGGATAAATGCCTTCCAGAAAGGTAATGGTTGACTTCGGCTTAAGAACCCTGTAAATATTGTGGTGATGCAATCCAGTTTTGTGTAATCAGTGACAACTTTGCCTGCAGCCACTGCCTCCAAGAATTTCTCCATTACTTCCATTACCTGAAGTGATACCGAGGCGCTCAAATTTTCCTCCCATAACTCCTGTGATGTTGGTGGCAGCCAGTAAAAAGGTGTTTAATCACTACAAAAAATGTAATCTTGAGTTGCAACTTTGTTTTGTGCCTACAATTTTGTCAAAGATTTTGGTGAATATAACAGGAAAACTTAGTCTGAAAGGTGGCTACAATATAAGTACAAAAGCAAGGAAGACAGACCAGTTTGTGGCGGAGCAAGGGGTGGAGGGTGGTACGAAGTGGGCTATTGTTTTTCCCTGCTGCTGCTGCCTGTGCCTGAACTACAGTGTCTCTTGCTGAGTATCCATGTGTGGGTGATATGAACTGTGGGCTCACCCTCCTCCAAAATGAACTTATTCCCTCTGGAGTTGCCTGTGGTGCTGACCACTGTGCCCCACCCACCCATTATGAGTCATCACTGCCAAACATGTTAGGAAATGACTCAAGCAACAAAAACTGCTCCAGACAAGCCCTGAAACTGATCAGTAGGAACCATTCAGGAGTATTAACATACCCGGCCATCATGGCAAGAAGCCTCCATAAGGAAGATATTAACAGATGGTGATAGTTTTTCAGAATATCGGATGGGTCCAGTGCTTTGTTCTGCTAAGGGCATTGCGCCCATCAACCCATCTGCACCAGCCTTTTTATACTGCAGGTATGCAGCATCAAGCATACAGACGCACTGAAACAGTTATTAAATCTGCAAATGAAATGCATATGAAAAAGGATGACCATCCAAGTGAGCACTACTGGTCTCTGCAGACAGAGAATGCAGCCAAGGCACCTGAACCCATTTAATGTCGACAGGCAGTTTTAGCTGTAAAATCTAGGTGAGCAACACCAGTGTTGGTTGTAGCCACTGAACTCACTGATCCTCATCTGATATTAAACAGGTAGCTCCAGAAAAAAAATCACTGAATGTATTCAATATTCACAGCAGTTTTGAACTCATACTAGCCAGGGCAAGTATTGGTGGAAGCCCTTGACCTGTTAGTGCTTTAAATAGTTATCTTGTAGTGTGGGGCCAGTATTGGCCAAAGAAGATAATTGTGTTAACCCTTGAACCCTACTCAAGTTCAGAGAATTTGACCAACTTCTCCTGAGGCCTGTGAATTCTCTCAACATTTGGGACATAGCTGTGGTAGTCAGAATGGACTGTTACCTCAAAAAGGTCCTGGCATTCCACAAGAAGCTTAAAGAAAAGCCTGGTTTGAGCTGCACTTTGTTGCCAAGCTTTGATAAGTGTTGCATCATCCAAGTGATGCATACACTGAAGAACACATACCAGCACCTCCCGCTTCTCCATAACATTCATATTGTAGAATACTGGCATCTCTTCCAATAACTGCCATCCCACATAGCAGTTTCTTATGCTACTCATTCTTTTTAACCAGTCAAACCTTCTTGGAAGTTGTAAACTATGAACCCCAGAGCAAATCCAGAGTATATCTATTCAGGAGGATATTGAACTATGAGGAAATAAGGCATTGTTCCTGAAAATCCTGCCAGTTTGCCTACGTTACACAGGTGGGAGAACAAGGATGAACCCATATCTGCGAACAATAACTCATCATCTTTCAGACTAGTGCTTGCTTGTTCAGAAAACAAACAGAATTCGGTTCAGATATGTAGCCATACTAAACCAGATGCTTACAAAAGTTTCCTCATTGCCCGATTTCAGAATTAGGGATGCTTACCATGCTAACAAGTGGAAAATAGAGCTGTGCAATATAGAGTTTGTCATCAAGATTCTGGTACCGTGAGTCATATTCATGCTTGCTCATCAGGACTGCTAACATCCGGGCCGCCTTTGTCCATGCCCAATAACCCACATCAGTGTTAGAAACATCTCAAACAATAAATGACAGTCCTCAGCAACATTAAATTTGAATTTAGCAATTGCTATAAGGACACAAAAAATTTCATATGTTTGATCCACATTCAGTTTAGCTCATCACTGAACACTTGTCAAAATCTGTGGTGAGAATAAGAACCAAAGTAAGTTTCAGCATGACCTGAAAAAGCCTAGCCAATACTAATTGTATGTTAATCCACTACCTTGGATTTCATGCCAGGATCATCATGATCAAAGGTGATAAAGAGCTCATGCACAAATACAGACACCAAATAGTTCCTGCAATTCCCCTCACTTGATTAGTGCAGTTGGGAACCACTGGCCTACAGTGATCTGATCAAGAAAATTCATAATAGTCTATGAGACATGAAAAACATGACTGGCCTAGCTGGTCTTATCTGCTTCTCATTCTCAAGAAAGGACTTGCTTGCCAATAGATGGTAAGTTCACATACTGAGACCAGATTCGTAGGAAAACTAACCTCTCAGTGGGATCTCGACCTGGCAATTCCAGAAAGAGATCATGGTCAGACACAATCTGTATAAAATTGAGTTTACAATCATGGAGCATTCCTTGACATATGCTGCCAAACTTGTCAAGATACAATGCCACCTGCCAAAAACCGCAAATGATTTCTAAGCATCCCCTTTGCCCATCTATGGTCAAATTACTCTGTCAGAGTACATTAGGAGCATAAAACGCAGAGAAAGTCATCATCACTAATAAGTGCAGCATTGAAACCACTTATGGAACCACGCAGGAGGATGTGCAAGACCATGCATGAAGCATAATAAGAGCCCAATTATGATGCCGTATTGTGACTATAATGTTTGCATAGCTAGGGCATTGAAACTGCAATTTACATAATTGTATCTCAGAAAGACAAAGCATGAAGATGCTTTGATTGGCTTACCAGCTGAAATACTTGCCGAGGTTCAACAATAGAGAGCAAATCATAGCAGAAAAAAGCAAGACTGGCATTTAACCGTTTCGCAAGCAGGAGGTTCTTTTTGCACCTCTCATTCACCTCAGTCAGCAAACAATCATAAAGCTGTCCAATGCTCTTAAAAACTTCATCATTTAGCTGCAATGGTGGGAGATCCTCACCTGCACATATGCAATAGATTCATAGGTTCATCCACACTGAGGAAGCAAATCAGTCCCCTAACACATTTGATAGAATTACTAAGTGTGGCATTCTGCCATAAGAATGATGCATTGAACCTCAAACACCAAACCTTCAACTGACATCTGAAAATTTTGGAACCAATTTGAAACCAACTCCTAAGCCTTCACACCTACTATCTCACATCCTACAGCTTAAAATGTAATTCCTAAGCAAGCTATGGCTGCTACCAGTGTTGTCAAGTTCTTGGTTTGAAAGGGGACCTTCAATACCCATGTTTCTGGTAGTTTTTAAAATTTGAAAGGAATCTCTATTTTTGGTTTTGTCTTTTCTTTAAATCAATGGAACCTCTGATGTGGTTCTGAAGTGGGTTCTTCAATTCACAAAGCCTCTTGTTCCAGTGTTACTCAGAAAAATTAATTCCAAACCCAGTCCGATACCAGCCCAGTTTCAAAACCAGTTCCACCTGTTCTACATACAGCCCAATATCATAGATGGTCATACCACCAGTTGGTCACCATGTGAATAAAAACATACATCATACCTGTTTAATGTTTGATGCATTTGAAAAATACTATTGTTGAATGCCTAGAGAACTGGACCATATATAAAGAAACATGACAGTAATCCAGCTCAGGTTCTAATTCCAACCAGGAGACAGAATTTGCAGTTCAATTCTGGGTCTAGCAGGAGCCTCGTGGCCAAGCAGGAGACTGATTATACAGGTCAAGTTAGCTGGAACCAGCCTGAGGACTGGGAAAAAACCCAGACCCAGCAAACGCTGGTTACTATGCAGCCTAACTCTTTCTGCCTACTCTCCCTGGAAGTTTGGAAATCTGTGACTTACCAAGTGGAAGGTTATCAACACACGTGCGAGACTGCTGAAGGGCCATGGATTTCACTATCAGTTCTAGAAACACCCATGCCATAGATAGTCCATCATCATATACAGGGCCCACTCTGTAGCCTTTTGCCTGCACCCCATGTGATGGTCCAAAAATAAGAATTCCAAAATGTCACAAAGACTTGTACACATCAATTTATAAACCTTGTGAAAAATCCTAATAGTAACAGAAAAGTGGGCACCTTGCTACGGGCAAGGCTGCGCCAAACATTGCAAAGGCCTGGGTACACAGGATCAGGACGCCGTCCAAAGTCATCAAATGCATAGTCCACATAGTGCACTAAGAACTTGTTTCGATCCCCTCCATCAGTGGACTCTTGTTGTACCCTGCACAATTTCCAATACTTGAGATGTGACTGTACCCACTCAATTCAAATTGCTGACTCGAATTGATTCCTCTAAATGCCTCCCATCATACTCAACCATCTTCATGATCCTGAGATATGCCTCACGCAGGGAGCACCTAACCCATTCTGTTGGTAGTGGTTCTAGCATAAGAGTGTTGCCACTGGCAGGAAATGATAAGACTGACAAAAGAATTTTGTTAACCCTCAAAGACCATGTGACAATAAAATGAAGAGGAAATGTGGGGACACTGCAAACAGATTAAAACACAACACATTTGAAGGTCTACACACTCTGCAAATGTTCAAGAAGACTACAGAAAAAGGAATAGAAAAACTCAACATCTTTCACACAAGCCCATTACCTTGTAATGACATTGACCATTGCTCGAAAAGCTGCAACCTGAGATATCAATATCCATGTGAAATTAGTACATATCTAGCAAGCTCTCTGGATGATATGGACAATAGTATGTTGTATGAATTCCCTTGTCAAAGTCTGATTAACTTTTATACCTACAAAAACCACTTACTCTCACTTAAAAACTACAGTGCTAGTGAGTTTTACCCTGCAACCAATGCCCATGATATATAACAATAACCCGTAAATGCTGTCTTGAACAGTTCCACACTTGCCAAAACTAGAAAAATGTGACATGGCACTTCCACACTTAGCTTGGGGCCTGAAATTGGAAGGTAGCCTCCTTAGACATCTATAAATCTTTCAGAGTTAAGCTATAATATTCCAGCAATACTTAGCAGGGTGAATAGCTTCAGAACTACAATCCTGTCAAATCCAATTCCCAGCAATAAGGTTAAGCAATGTTGAACTGTAATAGTGTCCATTATAGATTGATCATGAAGCATGTACCTACCTGAAGTGTCTCAACCCCATCACCAATCATGCGGAGTAGCATATTGAGAATAGGCTGCAGAAACTGTAGCATAGCAGGAGACTCCACATTCTTCAACCCATTGATTGCCTTTGCACAGAACACATCAGTAATTTAGTCACATAGAGTATGATCCTTCCAGAAATTTACCCCAACATCCAGCAATTGAGAACTTAATTGGCTGATTATCATTCAGTACCCACCAATTTTCACCCTACCATTGGGACAGTAATTTCCATACTGAATGTAGTCATAAATTAATACCTCAAGGAGTTCAGGTCCCCATGTTGTGCAGCCCTTCAATATGTAGCGGTCATACTCCAAAAAAAATTCCCGTATTTTTTCGTTGACAGAATAAAGGGATGAGCACAAGCGTGACCGAAGTCTAAACACTGCTTTTCCTTCATCTAAAAACTCCATCTTGTTCTGCACCCAAATTGCACCAAATTAGTCTTATACTGGTAACTCACAGCATACAGTGGAGTTTAGCAGAAACTCAAAGAGCTTGGTGGCAAAAATTGAAACCATAATTTAGAGCTTTAGATTATCTCAAGAAGGAGATTGATTAAGAGTGAACTCCACTCTTTATGCACATCTCCATCATGGAGAGGAAAGGACCAGTTCATTTAAGCAACTTATGACAGCTCAGATTCTAGTCTTCATACCATAAAACGATGAAGCTGTCATGGAAGCAAACAAAAGTGAAAACCATAACTACCTCATACAGAAGCTTGGAAAAATGAGAGATGAAACTAAACAGAATTTGCTGTGACTTTCACACTTTTGTAAGAAGAGTACAGAAGGTGATTGCCTTGTACCTTGACATTTTCATCAAGGTAATTAGGAAGCAGTTCCTTCACAACAGGCAGTGTCCCATCTAACCGCTGCACCCTGCAGCCCAAAGAAAAGAATTAGTTTAACCATAGTATTTCATGGTTTTCTATAAACAGAAATCACAAAAGAGCATGAAGGATGTGTCTTGTAATTTTCATGCAGGTATGCTGCAGAATAAAGAGACATCTGCAGCAGTGTTGAACAATATTGCTCAGACAAGTAACAAAAGGCAATTCTGGGCACATTGTCTCATGCCACTTGCTCTTGATGGTGTGGAGAATCATCATTCAGAGGCTCTTTGGCACCAATGAGTAAAATTGCATGTAAAGAAACTTTTGTGGCCATAATTATGTGTACACAGGAATACAAATTAGAGGAGGTACATACTGTGATGCAAGCAGTAAGGGAAGCACAGAAAAACCAACTACCACCTGCCACCCAATCACACAGATGATAGTCAGATAATAACCCTAAAGCCACTGCAGGATATTCCTTGTCTAGAGATCCCAATGGTGCAAGCAGAACTAATTACTTCATGGTCAGACTGGCACAGATTCAAGTATATGAGATTGTGGAGAAAATCTCTAAATCAACAGTTTGAAGGTAACACAGATGATAACTGTGGTCATAATCTTATGAATCACCCACAAAGTGTCAGACCATCACCTTGATCATGAATACAAGTGACAAGCTGGCTGACTTCCCACTAGCATGAGTTTGTATGCAATAGTAAAGGCAGGCCACAATACTTACTGGCTTTGGTGCCTCCAGTTTCATCTGAAGGTCAACATGGAAAAAGGTGAAAAGAAGGTGATGGTGGGGTGTTAAAACTGCAGGGAGTCGCATTTTGAATTCATCATGGTAGTGAGGACTCTTTGTGTTGATATCAACTTGGGAATGCCCATACTTCTGCATATTACTATCTGAATCCCGAGGGAAGAGTGCCTGTCACAGTGCAAAGGTATTAGGGCCGATATCTTGGACCATGAAACACGTGCCAACATCTTGCATTCAATTCAACAACCTACAACTTTGGTTCTTAAGCTGAAGTAACCAAGCATTATTTACCTGTTCACTGACTTTTTGGATCAAAACAACACCTAAAAACTTTTGTGAATTTCTGCAGATCTAGATATCAATTCTTTCAAACCAAGGGTGTTCTGGAAAATACTGCACAACTCTCACAAGTCAATGTAAAGTAAAAGGAAACAAATAATGAATACCTCAAGAGGTGGTTTCCGGATATCTGAATCATCCTTACGGAGTTCAACACGGATAAAGAGATTACGCTTTTTGCTCAGATTCACAGATTGAGGGTATATGTACAGACAGTGCAACATTTGTGCCAATGGCTCGCCTTTTGTCAATGTCCTGAACTCAACTGCCTTAAACTGCATCACCCACACAGAAAGAAACACATTATGGTAGAACTCACTCATTCTTTGACAGATTTTTAAACCCTACATTCAGCACCCTAATGGCACAGAAAATTAAAAGTCAACCTTTTTCACTGTGAACTAGGAGAACTCAACCTCAAAAGTTATATTTCATGAATACTGAGAATTTCTCAATACTTATGATTGTAGTCATTGTGAAAAGACTTGAGAGATAACCCTATAATAAGGAAATGGAAGTTTCAGATCTGACCAAAAACCCAGCAACCATGAAGAGGAAACCCCACCCTAAGGAAAGAGAAATCTCAAAAGTAACTGGAAGTACATATTTGAATTTTCCCAGTTTGATTGGTTATGGTAGGTTTTGGAAACTGAATGCTCAAAGCTGAGGAAGATGTTAATGTTGGGTGTACACATGTATGCAACAACCAGGTTCCACAATATAATAACCGACAACCTGAATGCCTGTAGTTGTGAAGCTCTCATGATGTTTTACAGCCATAACACACAATCAAAACACAAGATTTTCTGTTTCATACTACACTGGATTTTCTGTAGTGTAGAGCTCAAGGTCTGAGGGGTCTCAAAGTCCAGGCATGGGCAACCTACATCAGGGCGTCCAAACTCAGAGCTGCTTCCTCCACTTGCAGAATATCCAAATCGATGTTTTTCTCCAGCAGTCCATTTGGAGCGTCCACTAAAGCCTCCCTTTGTATAACCTGCAGAGCCATTCCGCAAGTGTCTAGACATGGAAGTCTCATGACCCTCACCATCCACAGATCCATTAAAGCTGCCACACTCAGAGAGCACATCGGTCTCCAAGTCATCTCCAGAGAGCCTCTCCACCTCCAATCGCAGGGTAGCCTTCACAGGCTTGTGTGTTAAGCGCTTTGGATCCTTCAGAAGAAACATTTTCAATACTCTATCAGTGTCGAAACAATACAGGATTCAGCATGGGGGTTTGTCTCATAGTTGAATGATGGTGTGAAGTACTCATCACAGAGCCAGCTCTGCATGGATCTGATGTGCTGCTCTAAAGGGAATTGGACCTTGACCCTTCACTCCATAACAGTCCAAGGTTGAGGTGCCCAGAAACAATATCTGAAAAATATAGTCTGGAAGGCAACTTACAGAGCTTTCAGAACCAGAACTAAGCAAACAAGTTAGTGTCTGAGCTATCAGAAAGACCCATAAAATCATTAAGACCATAGTCTGGTGCAGGATCCAACCCTTAGCCCTTCAGACCTGCCTGACTGTGTATGAGGTATAAGAATTATTTCAAAGCATTATACCTCACTGCAACAGCAAAGCTTGACAGGGTGTACAGTGTAGGTTTCATGTTATCCTCTGACTACTATCTAAAGGATATACTCAGGACAATCAAAGCTTGACAGGAGAGCCTAGTCGATAATATCAAAAAACCACCAACACCTAAAAGACAGGATGCAGGAAAAACTCACAAATGTGCCCACCAGGAGAGTTTCCTCCATGTAGTTTTCCTTCACACGGTTGAAGCTTGGTACATCCACAAGGACAGGCTCATGTTGCCTTGGCTCATGGTGCTTGGAATCACCAGCAACTAGTCTTCCATCAATATCAAGTGAAGCTTCCATTAGACCAGATCCCAAGAGTGTTGGCTGGGGCAGTGGGCTACTTGGAGACGTAAAACCACCCACCCCACCAGTTACATTAGCATCAAAAAGTGAAACAGTTGCCCATGCAAATGGCTCTCGAAAGGGCATTACACGTGCCCATACTTGTAGCTTTTGTTTCTCCCTTTCTGACAAGTGGACCTGCCAGCACTCAACACATGACATTGAATATCCAACCACTAGGTATAATGCCAAAGAATCAATGGAGTATGCAAGGGATGATGAAGACCCAATACCAACCCACTGTATCATCATGTAGCATAGAAAATGCTATGAAGCATGATAAGCATTGATGCATAATTGGTTGAATTGGGAGCAGCTTACAGGCTCTTTCCGGGTATAAACAGAGGGTGTAACACCACCTTCTTCAGTTACATGCTTTTCAAGTTGGATCAACAGACAAACAGCTGATGAAGCTGAATCCAATGAAAATACTGCTTTCCTTTGCACCCCACTTGCTTCCTGCCATCCAAATATTAACTTCCTTAGATAATGCCTGTTTATCAATATTCAACTCCCCATGAGGTTTTGCAAAAAAGAATATCCAAAACATCAAGAAGGATTTATTTGCTTTGTTACTCTATCCAACACTGATTGCTACTTCACTCCAGAAAATAGAGTCACCCAGTAGTCTCTCCTGGGGGGCAATTACACAGCCAAAGAAAGTAGAGTTGTTTATCATATGTATCCATGTGTCCTTTTGGGCATGGGGTGCTATGTAAAGATTCCACTAAAAATTCAAGTGGAAGAACATAATGTGTTTTGTTGACCATTTCCCTGAGCCATCAGCCTGAAAAGAGAAGAGTCATCTTACATCTTGAAACTCAGAAGGCAAGAAGCGGAAGTGAAAGTCTTCGGATAGCTTTTCCCGTCTCTCCTTGTTGTATAAACACATTGTGCCATATATAGGCTCTTTTGAATCAAAACATAACCCCAGTCAATATGCTTGTCCATAAGGAGAAAAAACCAAGCAAAATGAACTAACTAGTCATTTGGCTGCAAGAATATCTTCAGCCACGATTATACTCAAAATCTAACAAATTACAACAGTACAGAGAATATCAAGCAAGTCTGTTCATTCTTCACCCTTACTCCAGTTGTATACCCTTGACCGTTTAAGCTACATAAGCTACAACAAAGTAATAACACACAATGCTAATCAGAACCAACCTGATTAGTTCCTCACATCAGAAAATGAACAAACAATTGTGCTCAATTCTTTTCATAGAAACTTACCAACAAGTCCAGCTTGAATATTCAAAGAAACCAGCTTCACAGATAATTTGAGTCCACCACTGCTGCAAGAGGAAGTAGAAACAGGTGAGGAAAGCCAATGTTTCCACATTGGGTATCATAGCCTAGCATGAGGTCACAGATAAGTGCCATAAGTCCAATTAACATCACCATTGCTACACTAAGGACCTGCATTTCCACCTCCACAATGACTAAGGTGTCAATCTATTGAGGGGCTCTATGCAGCTTTGTGTAAACTGGGTGCCAGCCCAGAATCTGCCCTGCCCTTCAAATCCCTTGTTTTCAGGACAGTCTAGCTTTCTAACATGTCAGATAATTTGAACAATTTCAAACACAAAGGAGGATCTACAGACAACTTCCTCACTTGGATAAAGTGGGTAAATCAACTCAAAAGATAGTGCAGATCCACAAAAGGCTACTATTTGCACAGCAAGGAGCCACTATTCTCCATATGCTCACTAGGAAATACAGCATGTGTGCACACTCTTTACTTTGTGTGCATGTATGTACCTACATTCACAGTGCAGGAATATTGACATGATTGCAGAGAGAGACTCTGCAAAAAATATTAAAGGTAAAACAAACAAATGTTGTTTTAGTGCTGGCCAAACCAAAACAAAACCTAATAAGGAAGAGCCTGGTCATAACTTTGCAAGTATCACTCACAAAGCATCAGACCATCACCTTCATCATGAATGACAGGGCCTAGCTGCAATGACTCCCCACTGACTTCATCAGCTCCCAACAGGCCCTTTGGAGTGCCATCACAGCACTACCTGTGACATCTTTGTCACCTAATCCTGCAATTAAATGTAGTGAGATACTACAATTACCCAGAATCTGATTTAGAGATCTGGAATGGCAGATCTGAGCAGTAAACCTTATGAGCAACTGCTATACTGTGTAATATATACAAACAGAAATTCCAACCTGGGAGACAGTGAGGCTGGTAGCTCTGATGTCCGTTGCCCATATATAAAAGCTCTCTCAGTGACCCAATTGAAAACAGGGTCATATGCAGGTAATGGGGGTAGGCCTAAATGCTGCAACCAAAGGTACATCAAGCCTTTAGAACCAAAAACACTGAGAGAACTCCCAAACTCTTTGCTTAGCTGGTAAGTGCAGTGTAATCCTATTGAGCTCAGAGAGACCATTGAAATGTAACAGTCATCAGAGAAGGTACTGAAAGTCAAAGTTGATAGATTTGAACCTTTCGAGGAGGAAAACCATTGGCAACCGAGGAATGCCTTCCTGATGTGCTGGGTTCCTCATCATCCATGTCCTCACCTCTTGCATGTCTGGTTGACAGCTGCAATTCTGCAGACAAGGAAAAACCAGAGTATTTTCAGGTATGAGAGCATGGAATCAAAGTAAGCTTACAGTTTCCTTCATCTTCCATAGTTCATGGTCAAATCTCAAGAGTACATCTGATTTCAACTGTTTCCCTCAGACCATAGCATTGGGCCAAAGGGCAATGTCATGGTGTCATTCTAGTTTGAGGTTCAGGTCCCCTGTGCACCAACCACTAGGCTAGAGTTTTTCATTTCCAGTTTTTAGGTCCAGGGTCTAGACATTACACCATGTTTTGCAAGCTCTGGTTTCAGGTGTTAGGGTTTGCACCTGTTTCCACATCAGTATCAGGTCCTTCAAAAATTTGTTGCTCAAACACAGGTGGTGGAATGCACTTATAGTGCCCATATTTTCTCTCATCCTTTAACCAGTCAGCCTTGTAGCTTTGCACCAGCTCTTTCAAATGTGGCCATTGGTCTAAATTACCATTAAGCTGCACCCAAACATACCCAAACAAGAATAGCATTAAATGACATTAGTACTATTCCTTTTGGACATGTACTAGACAGCTGAAAAGTCTCCTAAAACTTGTACATTCCCATCTGTGAATAAGAAGAATATTGAAAGGTTAAGGTCCATAAACAACAATCAATGGAAGAAACCAAGATTTTGGTGTTTCCACAAGGACATGAGAGGCTCAACAACAGCTGGGTACAAAGAAAACCAGAGGTACAATATGTGGTGAGTCATAAGACTAAAAACTAAACCAAGAATATGCAAATTCAGTACCAAGGGATCAAGGTCCAATGCATGTCCAGAGAAGGGATGTTGAATTCGCCTGAATCGTCTCCCACTCAATTGGTTGTCACCCATTCTGTAGACCAATATAAACCATCAGGCATTTCTTATAATTTTGCTCGTGTCAACAAGCTTTCAAATGAATCTGTTTCAATTAGGACTCTTTAAGTGAGCCATTGGCTTTAAGGCCCATTTGAATGCCCAAAGGAACTATTTCCATGCAACCACTCACCCAAGGAAGAGAAGCTAATACAACAGGACGCACAAATATGAATGATATTCTCAGGTCTTCTATACTTGCTCTCAATCTATTTTATCTTGTTTCCCCTTCTTCTTTCTGTCACTTCTTTGTGCTTGCTGAGGACCAATAGTGCTCCCCTTCTTTTCTTGCCAGGCCTTAGTGGGATAGAAAATACCTTGTAGATTCCACAGAAATGACCTCAGCTCCCTCCTCTTGATTGCCCACACAAACCCATCATGTTCCTTGTGCGAACGAAAGCTACATTATGATCCAAAAAATGAAAATAGCCGATTTCTTCAGCTCTCAGTAAAAAGCTTATTTTCAAGTCTGAATGTGCTGTTCCCCTTCATATATCTAGGCCCAGCAATTAAGGAGGTTGGTCATACATGATTGACTGATGGTAGCAGGTCATTGCCCCATGACCTAAGTGACCACCACCTCTCCATCCCTGCTCCTACAATAGAGTAAGAATCCATAAATCCCCTTGTCTTCAACTTCTGCACATGTTCTATCCTCCTTTGGTTATATATGGTTTCGAGGTTGATATCACAGCAGTCTGGTGGGACAACCAGCTGCTCTTGAATGACTTGAGATGATATATAATCAAATGGATTTGTTCCCAAACAATCATATTGTTGATATGATTTTATCACTCAAGGTGGCATTTTGTCGCAGAGAAGTGCCTTTCGAATGCTCAGAAAGTGAAGGCACTCAAGGAGATAGAAACAACCATGTTACTGACTCTAATTTCAAAGAGACTTTCTGGTATGTGCGCCCACAACATACAATGCAAGGTCAAAAGTACATTAATCTGATGAAGAAAAATATGTCCATCATTACAGATTCAACAGCTCCTTCAATATTCACCTCAGATTGTTCCCATATGAAACTCAGACTTGGTAACTGACATTCTACAATAAATAACAAAAGCCCTGATCTTTTTGAGGCATGCCACAAAGCCACATCAAGACTCGCTATCTGGCATTCCATACAAAATAAAAGCCGAGACCCTAAATTTCCTGTCTCACAGAGCTACAACGGAGGGGAAAGGCTAGGTCCTCCCTTCACCAAACAAAAGTATCCACAACTCCCCCTGCCCGCTAAGAACATCATTTTCTTTCCTTCCAGCAAACAAGATTGCAAAGGCCCTGATAACACAATGCTGCTGCTATCTATCACGATCACCACCAGTGTTACTCTACTCTTTCACACGATCAAGCCAAGCACTTGAAGTCTCACCTTGTGTAAGTTGCTGTTTGCTGCTACCACATTTGACTTGATGATTTGACAGAGAAGCGCATACAGTAGGGGAAGTTTCGGATTAGTCGGCGCCAATGTGTCACGGGCGGTTTCTGAGCTTCTTACAGGCTATATATTTAATGCCATTCTCTCTACTAACCCTTGCTAACTTTAGAAAACAAGACTCACTTGGAATCACATTCTAAATGCTTCACAATGGAAGAAGCTATGTGCATTTCCAAATGCACGCAAATGAGTGCAACAACAACAACAGTTCAACACCACTCTTAACTTGACCCAACGCTACTAGTCATGATGAGGCCATTACTTGCATTCAACACACACACAACTATAAAATCTTTACTTATAAAGCCTCTTCTTTCTCCTCCAGCCATCCCCCGCTCAGTCTGTATAAGAGAGTTCCCAAACACCTTACAGTATTACTGCCTTTCAAAACTCGCATTGCTACACACACAAACACACACACAAACAGAAGAAAAAAAACCCCCACACAACTGCAACAACACTGTCTTTAAAGCAACCACACATACACTGTCTGTCCGTCTGGATCGCGAGCGAGTGTGCGCGCTTGCTTGCTTGCTTCAAGATGGTCTTCTTCTTCTTCTTGGATACATCTTTGAGCAAACCTAGAAAAAAATGCTTGTTTCGGTTTCTACAAATCTACAGCAAGAGAAAACTTGCTCCGAACAGAAAAAAATCCTCCAAAAATCGACACAAAGAGACAAGGCATTGCTCCCAGAATCCACTCGAATCCCTCCTTTTCCTCTCTGTCTCTGTTTCTCTGCACGTCTCCTCTGTGTCTTCTGTGTCTCTCCTCTGTCTCTTCGTCCCCGTCTCCACTCTCTCTCTCTCTCTCTCTCTCTCTCTCTCCTCTGTTTCTCCGCCCCCGTCTCCGTCCCTCCGTCCCTCGCTCCCTCTCTCCCGTCTGTCAACAACAACAGCAACACTAGTGCATTGGATGACGCGCGCAAAAATAATTAGACAAGGCGACAACAACAACAACAACAACAACAGACTTCTGTTAACTAAAAAACAATATCTCATCCATCCCTGCAAATTCCCCATTCTTCTATGTAAAATTTCAACATTATTTAGTTTCAAACATAATTTCCTCATTATTATTATTATTTTTTAAACATATAAATTTTTGAATAAGAAATAATGAGATTTTAGTTCTTTCATATCAGGTATTTTTTCTTTTTAGGTACAATAATGAGTTTTATTTACCTGTTATTTTTCACATATGTATGACAAAAAATTTTAAATGAGTTTTTGTTTATTGCTTATTGTTTTTTTAAAATTTTCCTTTTTGGGGGAGTGGGAGAAATAAAAAAGGGTAATTTCTTGATTTTGTAATTTTAACGAATTTATTTGCTGAGAAAACATATATTTTACACTGAAAAAAAAAACACACACTTTATTT
>Ga0209611_10001744_pt1 | contig 37665 bp, 33 predicted proteins | sample S1TSphgellanicum_3_FD_187693 | JGI IMG/M metagenome (GOLD analysis project Ga0209611, IMG submission 187693) | Host-associated microbial communities from peat moss isolated from Minnesota, USA - S1T2_Fc - Sphagnum magellanicum MG (SPAdes) (version 2) | ecosystem: Host-associated > Plants > Peat...
AGTAGAGTTTAGGTCAAAGTATCAGTATCATATTCAGTGCAATTCTGGTACAAGGCTAGCAGTGCCTTGGATCACACAAGCTTGATGGGTTACTTGATACTAGTGGTAACCCGTGCCTGCAAGGCACAGATGGTTTTCGAGGGCCCAAGAATGCTATTGATTATTATTACTGAAGCAGTTATGTGAAGATTAGCGTTTTTGTACGAAACCTCGTCCATCTTTTACTTAACTCGTTTTTTTTTTTTTCCCTGTGACGGAAAGAAAACCTAGGGTGCCATCAGATTAGCTTTGTACTCACTGTACGCACCTATGGAAAGAAGGCATGGAAAGTAAACGGACTGAAGTGGAAAGAAATGAGTAATGAAGTGTAAAGTAAAAGAGAAATCCGGAAGTAACGGAGCCAATGGGATTACGCCAGAAAGATAATGAAAGCAAAATGACGTTAGAGAAAAAGAAGTTGCGTACAGAAAGAAAGAAAAACTATGAAAAAAAAGAAGAAAGAGAGTACCAAAGAAAAAGAGGCCAGGAATCGAAAGAAGTAAGAGATAAGTAAAAGACAGACAGACACACTGAAGGACGTAGTGAATTAATATATAAGATCTGGCAATAGACATGGGCATATAACATGCAATCCCACATGTACCAGACCAATATTGTAATTTGCACCTGTGTTGGTCTGGTATGCCAAAAACCCCAGTTACTATTCACTCATTTATGACATACCCTACTTGATTTTTGAACTTGATTCTTTTTGTCTAAGAACAGTGTTCCTGAGTCCATTTGAATCCAATCCTAGAAAGACCTTACCAATTTGGGGTTAGGGTTTGCAACTCTTTGATGATACCAGACCAAGTGCAGAAGAATGGCTGTTAAGAAGAACGAGAAAATATATATGAATTCGAGGTACAAGTGTGAGATGTTAATGGCCGGCACATATGGTGGGATGATACGCTTTTGTATTACTACAATAATCAATGCTCGCTTGTATTGTTGAGTGTATGGTTGCTTGTTGCCTCCCCCAACAACTTTCCTCATAACTTCTCTGGTTGTTAATTTTTTTTTTAAATCCACAACTTTACAACCAATTAATACTAGGATCAAAGTTTAGATTTGAGTCCTAAAAGCATGGATATACCATTGTTGATATTGTTACATCCGCCACCTTCTAAACTCATACTGGTACCAAATTATTACATGTTCTTCAATAGGTATGTGAAAACCATACCTGAAATCAAATGTCAAATTTTTTACTAGCAATAACCATGTAGTATTTCAAAAATACCATACCAGACCAGCGTTTTAATTTGTGGCGAATATTCTCCATTTGGCAAAATTCTTTTTCAAAAATATAATATTCTGTCAAATATTCCCTTTTTAAAATCTCCGAAATCAAGAAAATTTGTAAAAAGTCACCATGTTTCTACACATTTTTCGAGCATGTAGCCAGGATATAAAAGGATTTTATATAAATTTCTACTTTCATAGCTGGTCTATAGCCAAACATGGATAATCTCCTTGTGGAAGATCACCAGAGGGGCAACATCACAAATTTGGGAAAAAAAAACACTTTACCAGACTGCCAACACTGGTTTGTAGTTTGTGCCCAATGGTATTAGGGGAGATCCTTTTGGCACAAAAATAATAGTGGTAAATTAACTATTACAACCAGTGTCTTTTTGTTTTTTCAAATTTTTGATATCAAAAATTTGGCGAATGCTTCCAAAAATTTAGCAACATTAGTCAAATTTTACCCTAGGAAAACAGAAATTTCCAAAACTTTACCAGTTTTTTTGCCAGAAAACGACAAAATTTGTAGGGCAAAAAAAACCCAGTAGAAGGTATGTAGTATGTACTTTGTCATTTGCCCTAATTTAGTGAACCCACAGGCAGAGGGCACTGATCATTCCAGGCTTGAAAGTTCAAAACTGGATACTTACCAGTAGAGAGCATCTGGCATGATTGGCTTTTGGTTTGAACATTGAACTGGTTTCCAGCAAAGTTCCAGTATTTATTTTAGTAGCAGGTTTTGTTCCTTCCTATCAGCTTATATTTCAAATCCATTTCTGCCACCACCCTCCCAGGCATCATAATTTGAAGGGACCAGTAGCTTAGTAAGATTTTCTCTTTCGCAATAAAAACTTGATGCCTCCCCTCAGGTAACAAAGAAAATATGATTGTTACCATAAATGGACTAGAAAACATATTAGTCTGCAATATTAAGTCAATACATGTACTTGGGGTCATGACTTCAGGACTCAGGACCTCAATGTCAACATGATTCATTGACATATTGTTTCTTCAACTTGACAAGTTGAGAAATAAAGGTAATTGTGCACAAAGTCCATGTGATAATATTTATATTAATTTTAATGATTTTTAGCAACATATTTTCAATGCATATTACTCATTTACAATATACACAATAATTTGCAAACATAATTAAACCAAAATTGCACAGGAGCAAAATAAAATGAGATGCATAACATTGAAACAAAGCCTCTGAAATTATTGGAATATCAAACCATTTGCCTTCTGTTACTTCTAGAGTTTTAAGTCCAAATTCTAAAAGCTTTTAGTGTTTTAAGATAGCTCTCTAAGTTACCAGGTACTTATAGGAATGCGCACTATGAATACTTATTTCCTTTATAAGTCACTTTTTTGCTGAAAAGACAACCACATCATTATGTCAACAAAGTGCACAAGTAATATGCAAGAATCCTGTCTTGAAATAGCTATTACACATGGAATTGTTATTTCATTCAAGATAACTAAGAATATAAACTCAGATCACCAAATATGGCAATCCCATGTGCTTGGAAAGAAAACCTTCAAGCCTAAAGGCAACCCTATTCTGCTGAACATTGAAAATATGGATGGCTTGCTATCCTTTCTATCAATCTTCTAAAATTCTTACAAACCTACTAAACCTCATTACATATTTAACTATTAGTTCACTCAACATATCTAAGAAAAAAAATTCATACGACCAAATCCAGCAATTTCATCTGCTTTAACATTTTTTCTTCACACCTACACACAAGCCTATTTAACACCCTCTGTGTATTATTTAAGTAATTCTATAACACCTCTCTGTATACAGACAAGGTAGGGTATGATGATAAAAGTACAGATAGTTTGTGTGGGGTGAATGAGCTTGAACATAGGGGATTTATTCCCAGCACTAGTAACCATCCACTCACTTCATGATAACTTTTGCATCATGCTTTATGCATGGTTTCTTTTAAGGATTTTGTGATGTAGTCAAAATGATGATCATGTTAAAAATAATTCAGGCAAATTTGGCTACATATTAAACATGAAAATAGAAAAAAAATCATTCCATATTTTTGGCTTTTGAGTGGAGCTTATCATAAAAATTTGATGACTTGAAAAACAGTTTCAAAATTTGGTGAATTTCATTCATTCTTTTCATGAAAAATCCTTCGTATAGTTGGAAATCATATTTTTCAGCTTGAAATTTGGTGAAATTCACCAATAAATAAAAACATTGGCTTTTATGATGAGTTGACAGCATAAGTGGAGAACATTCTGAAACTAGAAAGTTGGACTTGTAACTTGCTTGGACCAATATTGTAACTTATGTAATTATCTATAAAATAAAAATATGTAACTTATTAATTATATGACAAGGTGTCATAAATGAATTATGTTTATGTGTGACTCATTAAAATTATGGTGAATCATCATCAAAAAGTCATGGCACAAATTGTGTTCATGACCAAAATTAGATGACTCATTAAGAAAGTCATCTCATAATTTAATGTGTATGATTAAAGATCAATAAATCATTAGAAATTTTATCCCACATTTCAATGTACTAAGGAATCATGTGATGAATCACCTAAGGTGTGAAACTTTTAAAATTTTCTTGTTTAAATTTTGAAGGATGAATCACATGATAAGTCTCTTAGTGTGTAAGGCTTTTAGAAAATTATCTTCAACCTGTTCTTTTGAGAATGCCCCCACCTTGCAACTTTATATGATAAAAAATATCCTCAAAAAATTTGCATAAGGTAAATCAAATAATTTACTTTTGCTTTGCAAGTCACAAAAATCTTTTTTTGTGAAAGAGAACAAAGCATTATATGACAAAAATAAAGGATTATACCTTGTGGTTAGATTCCACAACCAAATGTCAAATTGAATTAAATTTGTGTGAAGAAAAATTTAAGCATCTCAAGTTACCTTCTCTAGCTTCTGGCACATGCTAAATTTTAATATTTTAACAAGTTGTGCAAGGGATAATTTAAAAAGAAAAACATTTTTTTAATCATGACCATTACAAGTCAAAGGAAGATTTCAAAAATAATGAGATTTGCAGGATTAATGGTCAATTGCATGTGTGGCTTGAAGGTTTGTGTTATTTCAACATTGTAATGTTTTTTTTTTAATTTTGGGTCAAGTTACTCAACTATATAGAATTTTGTGAAATTTCCCGTGATTACAAGTTTTGTGTGTTCCCACTCCAAAGCATATGGATACAAAAGTTATTGTATTTTCACATTTATGAATATGAAACTTTCAACAAATTATACACTGATCTCTTGGAATTTCTTACACTTTCAACATTTTGCCCCCAAAATATCTTGACTTCTAATTAATTTCTATTGAATCTTACCGCAAGGTAATGCATCATGTTAGGTGGATGACCTTGGGCACATAATTCCAAAAATAACTTCATAATTCTAAAAATAACTTCTTCACAAGCTAGTGTCAAGATGGGCTATTACCAATTAAATATTGAACAGTGAAAAATGTTAAACACCTCCTCTCAATTTTATCCAAGTTTGTCTATTTGTGCCTTGTGTGGTTTGGCATAAGCTTAACGTTTCTGCCTCATGTAAAATTTCCCTGTTATGCACAAAGCTTGTCTTTTTGTGCCCCCACACAAAATTGCATGTTTTTTTTTCATACTTTGATTTTTTTGTCTCACATGTTTTAAAGTCGCACAACAAATTCAAACACAAAACCTCCCAAGAAGGAGCTACTAGTTCTAGCAATAGCATAGTTTTGGGCATTGAGAACGAGATTTGCCTTGTTTTAATTTAACGTATAACTAGGCCTATTGTAGTCAAACCATGTGATAACCTTGTGACGTAACAGTGAAGCTCCATGTACAGTGCTACAAACTCCTTTTCTATTTTTTTACAATGTTCTGACACGCGGACAAAGCTTCTTAAAAGGTATTGAATGTCTTCCGCTTGTCTCCCAAACTCTCGCTCAATCGCTCTCTCTCTCTCTCAAACATAACCGACAGTGTCGAGGCTTTCAAGCCCGGCCTCCAACGTCCGTCTCCCTCATCAGTTCACTTTTCTTTATCGCCTGTTTTTCTTCAGATCTCTACTCTCCCTCTCTTGTCCCTTTTCATGTGCTGCTTCTTTCTTTCCTCCCTCTGTTACCGCTGCTCTCGGGTTTTCTTCCATTTTGTTTCCAGCAAGGTCTTTTTTACGCTGCCGAGAACGGTTACGCCAGCTGCTGAGTCCGAGCATCATCATCTCTCTTTTGATGCTGCCTGCGTCGATCACCGAGACGATCCGAGTCCCGTTTTTGCCGCCGCAAGGTCCTGGGTAGATCCCGTTTGCCTGCAGCCTAGCCTACCTCACCCAAGCTTTAATTTTTGCACTAGCTCATGCTGGCGGTTCGTCTCGTTGTTGCGGGTGCGTTGTAATGCAGATATTGAAGATTAAGACAGCGGTTAATGAGAACCTACAGACACGACCATCTTTTTTCATTAGTAATAGAGCTTAAAAGGTACTTGTTTTGTGTGTGGGTGGCGGGAGAAGGGCAGAATAGAGGTGCACTCAAGTCTCATCGTATTATGCAAGTTCGAGTGTTCCGATCACGAGGGTAACGTACTGTGCCTGCACTATAATTTTGTGACAACTTCAAGGCCGCTACACATTCAGTGTTAACCTCATGGAGATATCAGAGATAGCTCAAGACTCTGTAACAATTGAACTTTCAATCGAAATGCGTCCACTAAAGCTTGAGATTAAGTTTGAAGGATTTCAGATTCAATTTGAAACCAACTTCACGAGTTCCAATTAAGCATAAAATCCTATGCCAACTACACGCGACCTGGAGTACTCTTGGAACTCTCCCAGCGGGAGTGATGAAACCTGTAACCAGTTGTTGCAGGTGAAGCCGCACTAAAGTGGTTTCTTTTATGTAGTCAAATATGTTTTTTTTTTTCCAGCTGAAGGAGTTTCACAACACTTTTGAGCAGTGTTTCACAGTATAATAGAGCAGGCAAAAGAAAAAAGACTACTTATATTATGGTGAATTAGAATATATTTGTGCCAAAAATACACATGTAATTATGCATATTGAAAAATATAAATATATATTTTAAACGATTGAATTTATTTATTTTTATAGAAAAACTTCGCATGCAATATTGCACATAATTTGAACATATTTGTGAACAAATGAAAAAAATTATAATTTTTGTACCACAATTGGGATTTTTTCAGAACATTGACGATAAGTATATGGTTGGACCCTAACTAGATAACTTTGACAGATTCTGGTGACTTGCAAGGGCCTGAATTTTCAATGCCAAGGAGTCTCGGCAAAGCATCCACTCGAACCGCTTTGACAGATTCTGGTGAGTTGCAATATTGTAGTAACACTTGAAATTCACAAAGATTCGAGAATTTTAGATGAACAATAAATTCAAACCAGCGTGAAGCGTTTTTTGAAGTAAAAGCTCCTTGACAACGACATACGACAGATTCCTTCAAAGTTTCCCAGGAGAGATACCATTAACGAGATGACGGGAGTCATGGGACCTGAAACCTGTACAAGTTTTGATTTTTGTGAAACTCATTGCGTGGTTTTTTGGGTTCGCTTGGATTACGAAATAAGCTCTTCCAATATGCGATTCTCAGGTCAAATAATTCAATGATTTGTCTTATATATATTGGTCACAGATTATGCTGAAGCTCAACGACAAGATCACTCATGGGTCTCCGAAGTTCGATCAACGATTCAACGTTACAAGAACGGTGCCGCTCCTGAAGTTCTCATAAGGAAGGTGCCGAAATACTTGCGACTACCTCAGGAACAGTTCACTCAGAAAGAATGGCGATTTGGCCTCCACAACCGTGAACTTCATACTTCTGGAACAGAGGGTTTGAAGATTTCTGTGGCTGGATATTTCTTTGCCCGCTTAGAAAGCGATGCTTGGGACAATTTCTGCAATGTTGTGGTGGATGATCCTGCGAGACTTATGAGATTGTATGGACTGCAGGATGGTTTCAGCGAATTCAGTGAGAGGCGGGTGAAGTACTTACTAGCTTTAGATGCTCTATTCCTTGTGGTAATGGGTAAAGATTTTCGGGGCAGGCTTCAGTCGGATCTGCACTGGTATGCAAACTATCTGGCGACAGATATGGTGTTGTTGGAAAATCAACTACCAATGGATCTACTGAGGAAGGTTGATGAAATCATGCTAACCGGGGATTTGAAATTGGATAGGATTCTAAAGTAAGACATGGAGTGGCTGTGCCCCATTTCATTCAATACAAGCCAAAATCCTATCGGTGCCCACTATCCAGACCTAGTCAATTGTAGCCACCTTTTGGATTGCCTTTACAAAACGATATGTCGCCCTGACCCACCAAAGGCTGAGGGTCCTTATGTTCCTATAGAGTCTGCAGTGAATTTGACGTTGGCTGGCATTAAGATCAAAGGAGTTCCTGGCACATTGAACATGGTTTCATTTCAGGGAGGATGTCTGTCCCTACCTATCATAAAGATAGCTGACAGATTTGAAACTGTGTTCCGCAATCTTGCAATCTATGAAAACTTCAGTTTGGAGGGTGAATCTCACTGTACACTTACCGGCTATCTTCTACTCATGGGAGACCTCATCGGAAGCTTAGATGATGTGAAACTATTAATCAAGCATGGTGTCTTCATAAGCTATGTCGGCCCTGAAATAGAAGTACTTGATACATGGAGAAGCCTGAGCAAAGGATTGTGGCACGGCGAAGTATCAGCATCTATTATTGAAGTTGGAGAAAAAATCAACAAACATTGCAATTCCAGGAAGAATGTTATCATAACTGAATTTTCTGAGTTGTTTTGTTCAAGACCATGGTATGTGGTATCTGGCATTGCAGTCACCCTGGTAACCCTTGCCACATTGATTCAGACTTACACATCTGTCATTGGTTCCAATAAAATGAGGCCTCATTTTCCTCCTGGTTGAACTGATAGTCTACAATGCCGTTACACAGTCTCAAAATTTTCAGAGATTTCACATTATTTGTGTTTCTTTCACTCAATTTGCTGCAAACTCTACATATTCATGTACAGGTCTGCACCACTTGCAGCCACAAAATTTACATTAGGTTAGCTTGCAACCAGTGTAGAGCACAGTCTGTGCATATGTCTGTGAACACCTGGGATTTGAAAGGTTGCAAAACCACGTAATTATCTGTAGTAGGTACATAGGTTGTACATAGACTACATAATATCATGACTGTAAAATCTTTTTGTTGAAGAATTGTGGTAGTCAAGGTTAAAGCCAAGACAACTGATTGCTTGTCTTCTGTAGTTGGCATGTGAACCAATTATCTAAATTTGAAGAAGTCTATGATACTTACCCTTTGATAGTGATTCACTTGCAGTATAGAGTGATTGACTAATTCTGACACCAATTAAGATCAGTTTTCTGATATGTAGATCAGTTTGAAGGTCTTTAAGCCATAAGCAACATGTGAATTGAAACAAGTTACCCAGTCAAATTTTGGACCATAGGATCATGAAAATTGCAATGATATACAATTGTTCATTCCCCAGCATTGCCTTCATCTTCTTCCCCAACTGACATGGGATTGCAGGATAAGGATTAAGTGGCAAAATGTAGCATGTGTTGTTAGGCAAGCATGAAAGCATATATCATTTTCTTTTATCACTTCAAGAGATTCATGACATCAATGACAAGAAGCCCTGAGAACAGTAATGAGAGAGAGCTCATCTCTCAAATGGGAAGTTCAAATGGGCATGAGGGGTAAGCCTCGGAACACGTGTAAATATCATTATTTGGGTTTCATCTTTCTTAAAAGGGATGTGTGAGGTTGGCTGAGCCATGTCCAAAATAGAACATGAAATACAGGCTTCTAAAAAGCACATGAAATAAAGCCAAGGAACTTGGAGTTGTAATTGAACTATGCAGATAAAAGGAGCACTTTGTACCTTGATTTTGCAGAGTTGTGGATTTTGTTAACAAGAAAGAGTTGATACTGACACCCAGCTTGAAGAGCAAAACCTGAGTAGCCTTATTTTCTTGTGATTGCATTGCATTTTGCAATTAATCTGCCCTAACTGCAGTTACAAAAGAGGTTCAGTTTGCAAGATCAGCAGTATCAAGTGATCAATTTGGTGATTTGTGACTGCAGTGCATGTGGAGGGAGGACAGTGAATCGTGAGGAAGGGGTAAAAGGTTATGTCCAGGTATAAGAAATTGCTCCAGCAACCTACCAAGCAAATAGCTCTGACCTGTCCAAAAAGTCATGTTGGGGAGAGGCTCCTTGATTCCAGCTAGAGCTTAACATGGCTCAAGATTATTTGAAGGAGATGAGTGATTGGAAAGAACTGCATGACACCATTGACTACTAGCAATGTGGTACTTGGTAAATCTTTCTTTTGGTGCATTTAGGCATTGGAGGTTTTTACACATTTGGGGGTTTTACATATTCTACAAGAATGTCTCTGATAAAAGGTCTCCGCTGGACTTGGCACAACTTGCATATTTGTGTCATTAACAGAACAAGGACATCATGACTCTATCTAGAACATGTTAAGAGAAATATGCTCCTATTGTGTTACTAATGAATTTATGTTTCTCATTCTTTGAATCCTATTGTCACCACTTTGTGGGAATAAGACTTGTGCCTATCACTGCTGGATCTAATAACACAATTCAATTCTCTTTATGTAAATAATTCCCATCAAGAACATAAACCACTAGCATTTTCAATAATGTATGCAAGAACAAACCGTTAAGGATAGAGATTTATTGAGGTATAACTCGAATAGACATACCCTTTCATAGGCTAAGGTTTTGTTTGGAACTCTTAACTACATGTTCATTGTTATTTGACATTTTAGTTTATTAGGTCTTTGCAATATAAAGAGCTTTCTCTCTTTTTCCTTGAATGTTTGTAATTCAAAACATGGTATCAGAGTGAAGTTGAAATTGCATGTAGAGCCAAGAAGAACCAACATTCTCCTCCTTTATTTTTTGTCCAACGACAAGAATTTAGTATGGCTACTTCTACATCAAATGCATCTTCAAAATCCTTAATTCCATTGCTTACTAATTGTAATTATTCCATTTGGAATTGTAAAATGGAAGCATTGCTTGTGAGAGCAAATTTGTTCACAATTGTTGATGGCATCAAAATTGATCCTAGTGCTACAAATCTTGCATTACAAACTACATGGAAAAATAAAGGTGCCCAAGCATGATGTGAGCTCATATTAAACATTGGTAATCAACAAGTTCAATCATGAGAGCGTTGAAACATCGAAGGAAATTTGAGTAAAATTGAAAGCTACTTATCAATAAAAAAATGTAATCACACAAATCACATCATACACAAAGTTGATTAAAATTCACATGATTGAAAATGCAAATGTGATTGAATTTTTGGATGAATTTCAATGTCTTGTTGATGATGTCACAGTTGTCGATCTTGACATTCCAAAACCCCAACTAGTCATCCTTTTATTGAAAGCACTCCCCTCTTCATGGCATGCTTTCATCACGACACAAGGAAATCAAATCAACATGACATTGGCAACTTTAATTGGTGAAATCAAATAAGAAACAACATTACAATTTTCATCAACTCTTGAAAGAGAAGGTTCAAAACCTACTGGTTTCTTTGCCAAAACTCAAGGGAAATCATCCAAGGACTGTAAGAACAACAATGCAAATCACAATGAAAGAAATTTTACTTCAAACTCTAAGTCCAAATACAATCCCAATGTGATTTGTCACTATTGTGAGATAAAAGGCCACATTGCTCTGGATTGCAAGGATAAAGCACAAGATCGTGCTAATGGAATGTTCAAATCCCAAACCAATGTTATTGTTCAAAGTTCATCAACCTTAGCCTCGGCATCTTTAGTTGAAACACTTCAACTTTTTATGGCAATTGTTGCAAAAGAAAACAATTGTATAAATACTTAATATTTGGATATAGGTGCAACTGAATATTTGACACCACGAAGAGATTGGTTTTCCACATACAAATCTTTGAATCCTTCCCTTTATGTTTTCATGGGGGATAATTCCCATTCAACTCCATACAAGTCACATTACTAAAATTCCTAATGTGCTTCATGTCCATCATCTTGCCAAGAATCTTATCTCCATTTGCAAGGCAACACAAAGGGGAAGCAACATTGAATTCTTCCATGATCATTGCAAGGTGAAAACAACAACAAAAGGACAAAAGGTTGTTTTCCATTGTAATCAACTGGGATCTTTATATCCCATTGGTGAGGGAGTCTCCCCAACACAAGTCAATTCCATTGTTGGCCATAACACTAGGGTACATTCACAAAATAAAAAGTTAGGGATGCACCTTTAGCAAGGACTTCAGTGACTGCTTATTTTAAAAGATTTTGGGTATACATTAAAAATATTCCATTTGTAAGTTTCCAAAAGTCATAAGAAAATCCTTTTGACTCAAAAATGTGTTATATCATATTATTATGTGAATATGTGTTTTAAGAGACTCTCCAAAATTATGTCATTTTCAAGTCCTTTAAAAGTCATTTATGAGTTTTTTCAAGGAGTAAAAGCATTGTAAAACACTAGTTACAATTCCTATGGCTCCTATATTTGTGAATGTACCCAATGATGTAAACATCATTAAATGGCATTATCACTTGGGTCACTTACACATCGTGCCATGCATGAAATGAAGAAAATAAATATGATAATTGAAATTCAAAGTAATTTCCAATGTACTCATTCCACAACTTTCCACTTTGCAAAGGATGCATTGTTGGCAAACAACACAAAACTCCATTTTCCAAAGGTAATAATTCTCAAGCCAAAGTTGCATTTGAATTCATAAATTTTACATTTGTGGTCTCATGTAAACAAAATCTTTCAATGGATCTATCTACTTTGTAACATTCATAAATGACTACTCACAGTTCACTACAATTTATCTCCTCAAGAAAAAATCTAATGTGTTTGCAATGTTTTAGTTTTACAAAATCCTTGTTGAAACTCAAACACAAAATAAAATCAAATGTTTGAAATCTGACAATGGAGGTGAATATACATGTGGCCATTTTATCAAATTTTGTGAAGACCATGGCATATCTAGATAATATATTGTGCCTTATACACCTGAACAAAATGGGGTGTTAGAACAAAAGAATCGCACTTCATTTGAAACTGCCCAAAGCATGCTTACAACATCTAAATTGCCACATAAATTTTGGGCTAAGGCTATGCTACAGCTTGTTGCATTCAAAACCATTGCTACACATCCTTATTTCCTAACAAAACACCATTTGAATTATGGGTAGGCATGCAACCTAATTTGTGTCATCTTCATGTTTTTGGATGCCTTGCATATGAACATGTGCCAAATGAGAAACAACGAAAGCTTGATTCAAAAACACACAAATGCATTTTGGTTGGCTATGGGAAATGATATGGTATTAAAGGTTACCATTTGTATGATCAAACCTCATGTTGATTCTTTATGAGTAGGAATGTTATCTTTCATGAAGAAGCTTTGTTTCCTACCCCATCTGTGGAAATCTCCAAATCTTCACCACCATCTCAAGATCATGTGTATGATGCTCCTTGGGAATGGCCTTCCCCTCTACCATTTCAACCTGTTCCTTTTGTTTTATTTCCAAACCCAATTGCTGTACCCACCTTACCAATACAACTCATACCTCAAACACCACCTCCATTCCTAAAACCTCTTCCTCATAATACTCTTTCACCTTCTAGTGAACACATTGAATCTCAACTCCTTAATGATCCATTTGATCAAATTATCTCTTCCATTCCAAGTCCTTCGAAGATAATTTCCTCCCCTTGTCACTCTACTCAAACTACAAAAGGGAAAAGTACCAAGTATAAAGATTACCTTACAAACTTGGTGACCATTTCCAATTTCCAAATTGATGAACTAACCATGGTTCATGAAGCCTTAACTAGTTCAAAAGGGGAACAATGGTAGGAAGCTATGCAGTCGGAGTATCTTTCATTATTGAAAAATCAAACATGGAAGTTGGAAACACTACCACCAAGTTCGTCAAGTGTTAGTTGCAAGTGGGTTTTGAAAAAGAATCACCCTAATGGTACAATATTTCAATACAAGGTTTGATTGGGGTTTATTCAAATCCAATTAATTGATTATGGTGAAACATTCTCACCAATTGTCAAAATTGTATGATTAAAAACAATGAATGCACTTGCAACTGTACATATTTCACATTCAGCAAATGGATGTGAAGATGGCATTCTTAAATGGAACCTTAAATGAAGAAATTTACATGTCTTAGCTGGAAGGTTTTGTTCATCCAGATCATCTAGAAAAGATTTGTAAACTTCTCAAAACAATTTATGGGTTAAAACAATTATCACAAATGTGGTATGAAAGATTTAATTCTTACCTTTTGTAAACTGGGTTCACAAAGTGTTTTACTAATCCCAATATATATTTCAAATGTGTTTCAACTCATTTTGTCCTTCTAGGGCTTTACGTGGATGATTCCATACTTGTGAATGCTAATAAACTTTTCTTGCATGACATACAATTTGAACTTTCTTACGCATTTGAAATGATCAATATTAGCCCCATTGAATTTTGTCTCGGAATCCAAGTAATGAGAAATGTCACAAACCATTCTGTTCACTTGTCCTAAAATAAATATCTTACATATATTTTCAAACATTTTGGGATGATCAATTGTAAACTTGTTGATACTCCATTACCAATTGGACAAAAACTCATAAAAGAAATGGGACCAAAAGACATACGTGAAGTAGACTTGATGAAAACTATACCATATGCTGAAATAGTTAGTTGCCTCATGTATGTAATGACAAGTGCTCGTCCAAATCTTTTTTTTTTAGTAGGACAAGTTGCTCAATTTATGGCAAATCCTAGACTAGTTCATTGGACAATAGTAAAACACATCTTTTGTTACATACAAAGCACCAAAGATATAGGAATCAAATATGATGGTGAAGGTAAAGATATATTAAAGATTCAAGGATGGACCAATTCGAATTGGGCTAGAGATCAAGACTTTCGCAAATCTACATCCGAATACATATTTCCACTTATAGGAGGTGCAATTTCGTGGCAATGCAAAAAGTAAGCTATTGTTGCCCTTTCCTCAACAGAAGTAAAATACATTGCAACTACTTCCATAGCAAAGGAAGTTGTATGGTTAACACAACTCATGAAAGACCTTAGATTACCTCAATTGCAACCTTTTCCATTCATGTGTGATAATCAATCATGCATTGTGCTATCAATAACAACTAAGAACCATGATCGCATTAAACATATAGACATCAAGTATCACTACTTGTAGGAAAAGGTTGCAAGCTTAGATATTGAATTTAAATATTGTCCTACAGAGCAAATGCTTATAGTTGTCCTAATAAAAGTTCTTCCCAAACCAAAGCATCAATTTTGTGTAGAAGGGATAGGATTGACAATTCCAAACCCTAAAGTATGATTATGTTTTATCATTAAGGGGGGTGTTAAGGATAGAGATTTATTGAAGTATAACTTGAATAGACTTACCCTTTCATGAACTTTTAATTGCATCTTCATTGTTGTTTGACATTTTAATTCATTATGCCTTTGCAATATAAAGAGCTTACTCTCTCTCTCTCCTTGTATGTTTGTAATTCAAAACACAAATACCATCTTCAAAGTGGAGGGTGAAAACAAGGTTGCAATGTTTGGCAACTTATTGTGGGTGTTATCAAAGAAGGTAAACACATCACTCTTGAAAACAAAGATGGCAATTACACTTTTGTCTGAACATTTGTTGATATCAAATAGGGGAAGCTAAAATTGCTAGTCATAGAATTCTTTAATGCACCTAAAACAACATTCCACAATCTTTGTCACTATTAATTTGACTAAACCTAACATTCAAATAACATAATTTTTGAAGTTAAAGCTAAACTTGTGAATTTCAAATTAACCCACTACATTAGGATTTTGGTTGTTGGATCCTCAATGAATGGGACAGGTGAAAAGCATTTTGCAATGCTATGAAATCACCATTTTCACTATGATTCAAGTAATTGCCTTAAAACATTGCCTACATAGAAGGTTAATTAGCCTTGAAGAGTTAGTTCATGATGTAGTCAAGACAAATACTCAAGCTAATTGGTTAGGTTTTATGAATGCCATGCAACTTGCAAGTGGTTGTGGTTTCAGTTCATCACTAGGCCATGTTAAGTGTTGCCTAGAATTGCCAAAATTCAATGTTTTTAACCATGTACATAGTACTTAAGAAGTGTTCAGAATTTGAACTCATTTTCTTAATTTAAATTGTTAGATCTATAACATTGGTGTGAAATCTCAATCATGATGTTTTGAAATCTCAATGTCATTTTGATTGCAGTCACATCAACAAGCATCAAAAGAGACTGGATAGCCAAGCTAGGATATTCTTGATGTCAATGAATGGAAAAGAAAGGTCAATTTCAATCTCTAACTTATTTATTTTTCCGATGTAATTGTGTATCCAATACCTCTTTATTGACATAAAATATGTCTTGTGCAATTTTCAGGTATGTTTGAGATTGATTAGAAGCTGATATCAAAAAAAGAAAAAGTTGACTCAATTATAATTAGACTAATGAGAAGCAAATGTAATTCTTTTCATTGAACTGAATTGAATGTCGTTTAAAATAAAACAGTGATAGTTGCTATTCAACTGACCAGATGGAGCATTGTAGCAGTAAAATGTATGATCCCTTAAAAGTACCACAACAAACAAACACCAAGCAATTGATATTTATTTTCAAAAACAACTTGTTTATAAAGACAATTTTAAATAGAAGATGAAATAGAGAATAAGAAGGGGAAAATGAAGGAACCTAAATTGCCAATGTTAAAAATCCATGCTCATGGGTCCATGTAGCCGGCTGTTGGTTTCCAATGGAGGTACAAAGCATTGAGTATCATTTCATAAAAGACTAGTGTGGCCTGTGCCATTGGTGCAAGTGTTATCACGTCCTCAACTGATTTTTCCTTCGAAAACCTGGTTTTTTGGAATTTATTTGAATTTTCAGCAGCAGAAAGCACTCAAAAATCAATATCTCCCACATTCTGAATCCAAATCTTACCAAATAAATTCCATTAAATCTTGCTCATCAAGATCTTTCCAAGAACACCAAAGGCACATTCCAATTCCTCCAAAACTTTCAGCTACGATTTAATTTAATTTTCAGTGAAGAAATCATTCAATATTCAAGAACTTTAGTTCCACAAGTCCAAACGTCATGGAACCAAGCCCAGGCACCCCTCCTCATCGAGAGCTTTCCAAAGACACCAAGAACACAATCTGAAGCATCCTGATTTGGTGGATTTCATAACTACAAAACAAACTACCTTCCTTCATAGATAGATGTGCATGAAATCCATACCAAAAATTGAACAGGTTTTTACCATGCTCTTTTCCCACTGCTGCATTACTCTGGTATTGACAATTAAGTTACATTGCAAGCTCTCCTACAAACAACATTGAAAAGAATGGGGGTGGTGGTAGGAAAGAGATATGTTTGTGCACACAGAATCCCAAGACTCACTGCCATCACCTCCACGTTTGTTAGTGCAAAACCTCATGCACATATCAGGAGAACAAAGAAGAAAAACTGGGAAATATTGTTATTGTGACAACATGCATAATAAACAATGTACTGATCTAGTAGAGTTTAGGTCTAAGTGCGTATCAGTATCATATTCAGTGCAAATCTGGTACGAGGAATAGTGCCTTGGATCACATGAGCTTGATGGGTTACTTGACACCAGTGCATAAACATGGGCATATAACAACGCCATCCCACATGTACCAGACCAACATTGGTTTGCACCTGTGTTGGTCTGACCCAGTTACTATTCACCTGCTTATAACATACCCTACATGCAGGTTATTGAACTAGATTTTTTGGTCTGGGAATGGTGATCCTGAGTCCATTTGAATTCAACATCCTAGGAAGACCCTACCAATTTGGGGTTAGGATTTGCAACTCCTTGGTGATACCAGACCTAGTGCAGAAGAATGGCTGTTATGAATGAGCTAATAGATATCAACTGAAGGCACAAGTGTTAGATGTTAATAGCTGGCAGATATGGTGGGATACACTTTTGTATTACTACAATAATCAATGCTTGCTTGTATTGTTGAGTGTATGCTTGCCCAAGACCTTTCCTCATAACTTCTCTGTGTCTAAACATTAAAAAAAACATCTACAGCTACATACAAATTTACAACCTCTTAATACTAGGATCAAGGTTTAGATTTGACTCCTACAAGCATGGACATACCATTGTTCAAATTGTTACATAAGCCACCTCCTAAACTCATAATTATTATATGTTCTTCAATAGGTATGTAAAAATCACCTTTGTTGATTTTGCCTTCAACCTCTCTTCAATAACTTATTGATTTATAGATTCAGAGCAAATTGCTTGATCTTTGGAGCCTTCTCACAAGCCTCCATTTCTTATTTCATTCTTAAATTCAAATGTCAAAACTTTTACTGCTAGTAACCATGTGGTATTTCAAAAATATCATACCAGACCAGTGTTTTAATTTGTGGTGAATTTTCGCCATTTGGCGAAATTATTTTCAAAAAAATAATATTCTATCAACTATTCCCTTTTTAAATCGCCAAAAATTTTTAAAATCCAAAAAATCACCATGTTTCTACACATTGTTCAAGCAAGTAACCAGGATATAAAAGGTTTTTGATAAATTTCTACTTTCATTGCTGGTCTATAGCCAAATGTGACTAAATTTCCTTGTGGATGATCACCAGTGTGGCAACATGACAAAATTGGAAAAAAAACACTGTACCAGACCAACACTGGTTTGACCAATGGTATTAGGGGATATGTTTTTGGCACAAAATAATAGCGGTAAATTAACAATTAGAAGCAGGGTCTTTTTGTTTTTTAAATTTTGTGATATCGAAAATTTAATTTGGTGAATGCTTCCCAAAAATAGCCACACTAGTCATATGTACACTAGGAAAAAAGAATTTTCTAAAAGTTTCCCAATTTTTTTAGCCAACAAACAACAAAATTTGTAACAAACAAAAACACCCCTTACAGTATGTAGTATGTAGTATGTAGTGCGTCATTTGCACCAATTTTCTGAACCTACAGGCGGAGGGCACTGATAATCCCAGGCTTGAAAGTTCAAAACTGGATACTTACCAGTAGAGAGCATCTGGCATGATTGGCTTTTGGTTTGAACTCTGAACTGGTTTCCAGCAAAGTTCAAGTATTTATTTCAGCAACTGGTTTTGGGCCTTCCTACCACCACGTCTCTTCAATCTCGCACACTCTCTCCTCTCTCTGTTCTTGCACCGTTGCTGCATTGTCCCTGTTGCATTATTGTCAATCTTGGAGTTGACAAGAACCACCATCAGCTGCAAACAGGAGGAGAAAGGAGGAGTTACTCTCACCCCCCCCCCACCCCCCCAAAAAAAAAGCTATTCTTTCCACTTGTACTGTTTCTTCTTTTCAGTTTTGTAGTTACATTAATCAGCAGTTTTGAACAAGGCTTTTGCGCAATGTAAGATTGTTAGTACAGCTCCTGATCTGTAGGCATTGTTGCAGGATGCAAATTATGATGGCATAGTACACTATGTTGTAGCTGGAGGCTGTCGTAGAAGGCGAGTGTTTGGTAATGAAGGCGGATGTTTGAGAAGTTTTTGTATTTGTGGTGGGTGCGTACTTACTGCGGTGCGGGAGCTTGCGTGAGGAGAAATGAGAGGGAGGATTGAAAGAAACTGCAATATCTTCTTCTCTTCCAAACAACAACTACCTAGTGGGTTTGAAGGCATAGCTGGGTTTAGGGCATTTTGAGCTCGTGCTGGTGGATGCTTTTTTGAGCAAGCTGGGTGATGTTGGTGGGGTTTCTCCGTGGGGGTGAGCTTGGGAGGAGAGAGCCTTGAGCGCTAGGAAATGCAGGCAGGATTAGGGTATTGAGCTTGTGATTGAAAGGTTGTTTTTGAAGAGTTGGGTGATGGTGGTGGTGGTGGTGGTGGTGGTGGGTAAAAGATTGAGGAGCTTGGGATGAGAGATCAGGAGCGGGAAGATGAGCACCAGCAATACTACCATGCAGGTGAGCTTGAGCAAAGTAGGATTAGGCTATGGGATTGCTATAGCTGTGGGGATATTGGTATTGGTGTCGACAATCATGTTGGCTACGTATGTGTGCGTGCGAGTGCACCACTCCACAAATGGACGACAGAATGGGAATGCAGTGGCGCCCCAGCAAGCAAGCACGGATGCAAACGGAAGTGTGTTAACAGAGTGGGCCATAGCTGGATTGGATCAAGCAACCCTAGAGTCGTATCCGAAGCTAGTCTTCAGCTCAACGCAGCCTCTGCCTCACCTTCAAGATACGTCTTGTTCAATATGTTTGGCTGATTACAAGGAAGGGGAATTCCTTCGCATGCTTCCGGATTGCAACCACATGTTTCATGTTCCATGCATCGACGCTTGGCTTCGTCTGCATGCTTCCTGTCCCATGTGTCGCACCTCTCCTCTCCCGACTCCACAAGCAACACCCGTATCTACTCCTCTCTCTGAGCTCATCCCTTTGGCACGGCATCCTCTTCAAGTTCGCACTTATGTTTGATGCCTGAGAGGCCACCAGCTCTCAAGGGCTGTCATGTGAGCATTCTGGTTTCCTCCTGGATTCATTCCAGCACTCTCCAAGGGCAACCTACTGTTTCTGTCCTACGTTTTGAGATTGATGCATTGAGTCAGTTTGGTCTAGAATCCTCAGTGAACTTGCATGCTTGTCTTCACCATGCTCTGTTGGATTTGGTTGAAAACCTAAATTCCAATTGTGTTGAGGATGTATTTCTTTGGTGTTTTGCTCTGAGACTCAGTAGTGGCGTAACATCAAAGACTTGTCTTTATCAGAAAAGTCCTTCTGAAACTGCAAATTTTGTAGCATGCCTCTCCAAAGTTGAGTTGGACACTATTGCTTTGCAAACCCTAAACAAAGAACCCTCTTTCCTGCCACTCTTCTGAATTTTTGTGACCTAGTAGAGGTGAAAAGAATCTCCACCATGAAGTAGCAGACAGGAACATGTTTTGGGAACTTTTGCCTTTTACTCTAGTGATTCATTGGGTTGGGTTCATTCATTCACACAATTTCATCTACAACTACTTTGTCTCTGATGCTCATTCCTTTGTAGAGAGCATAAAAATGTCTTCCACATGTCCTGTAAAGACATGTCAGAGATATAACATATTTTGTAGGTTCTGTTAGTTTTCCACAATACCTGAGTCATGTGTAATTTTGGATTCAAAGACAGAAGCTGGATTTATATTGCTAGCTTCATCGCTGCTGGATGATATTAAGCAGTATGTGTTAACATTATATGCCCTGACTGATTAGAGGTTGTGACTCTCCCACAAGTTTGATGTGCTTTGTTTCTTTCAAAGGAGCACTGTGCATTACTAATGTGTGGATTCTCACATGGTTTGGCTTTAGTTTCCCTGTACAGGAACTTCCAAACCCTTTCTATTAGAGCTTGGAAAGGCTGCCTCTTCAAGCTCATCATAACTTGATTGCAAATGGGGTTTGTACATGCCTGATTCTCTTGACTGTTTGGTTTGTAGATTGATGCTAGTAGTACATAGATTTTAATCAGCATTTCAAAGGAAGCCACAGTTGTGTAAATCGACACCAGTCTGATGCAATGACAAAGAAACCCAATACCCAATATCTTTAGCAGAGAAAATTTTGATGTCAGAATGGTGGCCATATTTTTCATGTCATGGTTGAATTTTTTGTGCAATCATTAAAGTCTGGAATTATGTATGGTTGTTTGGATTATGGGACTCTTCACCAGATGGCATGGTGAAGTTGTTATCCAATTCCTTGATATTATTCCTTGAACTGGCCAGCCATCTCTCCTAACAACATGGCCTTTGATGTTGCATGTACATTGCTTGTGAACTTATATAATTGACAAATATTGCACAAAAGTTTGGAACTATGTAATTTGGTTTGGATTGTGATTCTTCACTAGGTGGTGGTTAAATTTATTATCCAATTGTTTGATATTTCTACATGAAGTAACCAGCCATCTCTGTTAACAATGACATGGCCTTTGACAATGCAAGTACATGGTTCTAAACTTACATGATTTACAAATTGAGTCTTCACCTTGTTGGCAGATGAAATCAAGAAACCAAAGTAATGCACAGATTTTGCACCAGAACATTTTTAAAATACTAATAATAATGATATTATTATTATTGTTATTATTATTATTATTATGGAATAAATGTATTGGATTCATTTTTATTGTATAACACAAATAAGAACATTCATAGGTATCAAAGGGATCAAATTAAAGCTTATGGTTGTTGACAAAGTTTGACTGGTATGTGAATTAAACTTGGATGGAACAAATTCTGCTCTTGTTGCATACCTAAGTTTTAAATGCATTGTAAATTTCAGCCACAAGATCTGGATCCATAACATGTTCAAAAATATGATTGGTGATGCAACACTTGTGTCAACCCTAGCAAATAATGTTTCAACATTTTTTTCAAATTCTTCATCATTGGACAGTTCTCACATTTGTTGTTCAAAGCTCTGTACTCCATTGTGAAAGTTGGCTTGAACACAAATTATGTACAATCTCAATCAATTTGTGCACAATTGGAGGGAGTTTGTCACAATTTATAATCTCGAATGGACTTTAGCAAGGAAAAAGAATGTGAGATGTAAAGCGTTACGTTACAATGGGAACTGGAACCTAATACAAAAGTCTTCCTTAATGGAAAAGTGTTTCCTGTCCACTCATCATCCATCCCTCATGGTGCGCCGGCTCCCCATCTACTGCCAAAGGCCAACAGTGAAATATCAATAGCATGGAAAGCAGCATTTTTTTTGGCAAAACATCACCAAATGGTGTCCCAAAATTTGATCCTATGACATGTAGGTAGGGAAAAAAATAATTAATTAAAATTTGCCAAAAGCTAGGGCTCCAAAGTACAATGTAGCGCCACCACCACACTTTTGTCACACTCCATCACCACTCAGTTTCAAAGCACCCAAGGGGTTTTTGCCATCGAAACTCCATTCCATCATATCTCACGACCTTCCTTGCTCCACTCTTCAATACCACATTGCCATTGCTACTCCTCCGTTGATTCTTGTAGCCATCTTGGATATTGTTCAATGCCAATAGATTGCCTTTACTTCTCTAGAGTGTAGTACTAGAGTAGTTAAATCTAGTATGTGTTTGATTTATGTAGTCCAAATCTTTCACCATTGTTCTCTACCTTGATGAGGAAGGCTATTAGTGTACTGAAAACTTGGCAAGTTGCAATTGCTTTCATGTTTGGGGGTTGCATCGATTCAAAAATCTTGTGCTCAAGGTGGTATTGTGCTTAGCATTCACAATTCAAAAATCAGTTAAGCAACAAGTAATGGGATGCTCATTGCAACCCAAACTCATGATTCAAAAATCAAGTCATAACTCACAACACAAGTTTGGAGATTGGTTATGAACTTGTAACTCTAAATTTTCTTCTTTTGCAAGTTTGAATTGTGCCCTAGCTTTGTCTATTCTTTTTCAGTTTGCACAAATATTTTCATGACTCTACAAGTCTACAATGTGTAGGTCAAATTTTTCCATAGCTTTTGTTTCATTTTTTCATTTTTGAATGATCTACTATTTTTCTTAGTTTATTGCCTCACTTTCCTTAATTGAATGATCTACCATGGCTTTTCCATTTGTTGTTAAAAACTTTAGGTTTAGTCCAATTAACTTTTTTACTACTCATCAAATCAATTTTGATCTACAAGCTTTCAAAGCTTTAAAAGGTTCTGAAGATTTATAAGATTCTAAAACTATCATGATATCTTTAAATAGTTATTTAACTCCAAGCCTTGACCAAAAAAACTAAAGAACATAAGGCATGAGGCATTTCCAAAATTGTTAGGTTGTGTACCTTTTTTGGGCAGAATCTATCATAGACACAAGAAGCAATGTTCATCAAGTCCATTGTGCAATTTGTTCAAAGGTTGAAGCAAAAAGAAATTTCTTATGCCTAAGTTTAATAGCTTGCTTAAGCATGTAGGCAAGCACAAGGCTAAAGTTGCAAGTCCAAGGGTTGAAATCAATTCTTTCTACTTAACAAAAACAACGTGCATGAATGTAATGAAAAGATTTTTATTATGAATAGCCATCCTTCCATTGTGGACCTTATTGTCATAGAAGTTCCCCAAGAGAAGAAATGAAAATATGTCCAATTTGTTACCATCTATCAATTGTTGTTTACGAGTTGAGCAATGACAAATTTCAAGGACTTGGAAGATTTGTTCCTTCTACTCAACGTCAAACATACACCAAAAAAACATTGGAATGACTCAACAAATTGGGGTATTGTTGAGTCCATGAATAATTTGTTGTTGCAATCCACTTGGAATGTAATCGTTGTTGTAAATTTTATATTTTGTGAATGTAAATGAGGTCACTATGATAAACAATGTTTCTTAGATATGCATTCACTTATATGTTGTTCATAGTTGGAAAAGGATCCCACTTTTAATTTGTGGGGAAAAGGTTGATGTTCAAATGATAAGTTAGAATGTGTTTATTCTCATAATCAAAATGTTGATGACACTTGGTGGGGGGGGATGTTGAAAATTGAAAAGCAGGTTGATTTCAATTGGTTTTCATGGCAATAATGTGTTTCAAGGTTCACAAGTTGGTGTGACCACTTTGATGAAAGAGATTATGGCTTCATTCATGATAAAAATGTATTGTTTTGTTCATTAAACCAACTTAGTTGTGTTGGTCCAATCAAAACTCAATTTGGTGGTTTGCTTGGAAGCTTTACTTCAAAGGCTTCATATGAATTTCTCCCTCAATGTTCTTGGATTTCAAAAGTTTTGTGATGTGCTCACCAAAAAAAAAACTACCCAAAAATGTGAAAATGTAATGGATCAAAATGTTGTTTCTAATGGTGTATTATAGAGCAAATATCAACCTTTGATACCATGTTGATGCATTAAAGAGAAACTCTACCAATGACAATTTAAGCTTCTTTTGCAATTTAGAGTTCAATTTTGGGGTTACATGCAATTTTGTCATGTTTGGATTGTGTGCATACATCCATCAAGTTGGTGCAATCTCACAATTTGTTTATGTGACTTCATTGATATAATCAAGCTGCACTTATGGTTGAAAATAAAAGGTAAATTGGAATCGTAAAGCTTTCTTTCTATTGCTAGTACCAAGGTCCTTATTGATTACCACATTAATCTATTCCTAAAATTGAACTACACAACATATATTTATAAACCCTAAGGCTTAAGTGAATTAAAACACTCTTGAATCATTTTTATTGAACATCAACTAACTATCTTATGGCATTGCTTCACACCCACACATTCTAAATCTCGAAAATTTTCACAAGGATAGAATTCCAACATCACCCAAAATTTGAAGGACCCAAGATCAACAAGTTTTTGTCCAAACCCCAAATAAATAGATTGGCTACATATCCCAAACTCAAAGCGCCAACCGAGGCACTCACTTCCATTCATCCCAACTCTTCAATTTCATTTCACTTGATACAATGCCATGAAGGAAGTTGTTCATGAATCCTCTAAGTTCTGCATCATTTCCATCATTAGCCTATGACAAAACTTCTACATATAATTTTATATTTCCAACACAACATAAAATGTGAAACATAGTACTATGCACATTGAACATTCATCTTTTCATGCATTTCAACTTACACCAATTCTATCATTTACTACAAACATAATTCAATCATAGAATACTTAGTTCTTTTTAAGTCTTCCAAAAAACCAACAAACATTATGTTTTGCTTTGCAGAATCACCATCCTTCAAATAACTAAAGCTCATCATCCTTCCATAATCCAATCCACCAATTGGAACCACACTCCCATAAGACATCATGAAGAACAAAAACCAATATAACATAGCTTGCAAGCTCATTCTCTAAATTAGGATAAACAAGGCGCCCATATTCTCCTTCCTCCATGAATGCATAACTTGCAAAACATAAAACACAAAAAACAAACGACACATTATTTCGAGCAACACATGATCATAGGGCTCATGAACAATCATTTCAATTCACCATCAACTACTGGTTTAGGATAAGACTTTGTTAACTTTTTCACTTTAGGGTTGCTTTTAAGTCACATGCTTATTTGAGCTTTACTAACTTTATTCTTATGATTGAAGTCATTGGTGCTAAGTATGTTGTTGTACAACATGCATTCTGAAACTTTTTTTGAAACAAAATTTTCCCTTGGTGAAGGATCATGTGAAAATGAATACAAAAAAATTTGTCTCAACTATAATCCAAGAGCTACAAGGTAGATTTCCAAATCATGAATTAATGTTAACATTTGGTGTGATCTACCTTAACTTTTGGGCTAATGATGTAGTTGATGCTAAGGATAATTTTCATCAACATACGACTATCATCAAGGCTATATATTATAACTCTTGTAAGGTAGGAAAGGATGGGTTGTGGATGAAAGTTATACTTGATGGTTATCCTTTGAATTTACAATGTTCACTTTTTTAAATGATTATAATTGTAAACAATGAGCTTATCATGAAAAAAAATTTTGATGTTAACCTTGTCACTAGGTTGTGGGCCAACATTGGCTCTTTCTCCATCCTTAAACACAAGCTCTCAAAATTATGAAGCTAGCTAAGATAGCTTGTCTTCAAGTCCTTGGGTCTATGAAAGATGCACAATGTTTTTCAACAATGGCATTCATGAAAAACAAATCAAAAAATCATTTGATCACCCATTTAGATTTGTGCACTTGATTCTATGCACAATATTTCTACAATCTTCAAAAGTTCCCTTTTGAAAAGGCCATGAACTAATGGGCAAGCACAAAGGCATGATATTGTCTTTATTCCTAAAGGCAAATGCCTTGTTAGTGAAGGCAGTTAGGTTTTTACTTACAAGTTGTTAAGTGTTCTATCTATTGTAGCTATGCATTTACTTGCAAGTTGCTAAGTCCCCTTTTTATTGAGGCACTTTTGAGTCTATTACTGTATAATGTAGCCATAATATTGATTATGTCTTTTTTTTTCTTTGCTGACCTTGAATATCCATATTCCACTACCAACGCTCCTTGGTATTCCATTTCACACATTCCTTTTGAACTCCATGTGCCATGCAGGTGTGCTGGTCAACAAGGACTACAATCAGTGGAGCAAGGAATGGGGCTTGGGGTTTTCATTTGTGTCTTCTTGTTCAATTTGTTGCTTGAAAGCTTCAATCTTGTACTAGTAAGTTGAGATGTAGTTGAAGGGTCAAATTGGTATCCAGTGAGCCACATAGTTATCCAGGAAAAAAAACCCAAAGTCGTCAAAAGCTTGCATTCAGAAAAACAATGGTCACAAATTACACGACCTTATAAAAAAAATAGTAGCCAAGTTCTTAATCACAAAAATTGTACAAGTATCTTTCGGTTCTTGTGAGGTATCTACCATTTTTTGCAGGGATGATTCAATTCTCAAACATTGAAACATGGCAGGTCTTTAATGTTCAGTAAGGCTAGAGGTCAAGGGTATTACTAAAAGCGGGCTCATGCAAATTTGCTTCTTGTAATGCCCTTGACCTTGAGCCTTATCATACATACAACATCCATTGAACAAATTCATTTGAGACCTTTGCAATCCCATAGTTTAGAGCCATGTGACTTATAACCATGAACCCTAAAAAAACCCTAATTCATACGGTGTATTATACGTGCATGCCTTGTATTCGACGTCACCAGTGCGTCAGTCGAAGAATGAATGGCAGCCAAGGAAATCACAGCTCTCGTTTCCAACACAAGGTTCCAAATGCTGCGCCGTCGATCTTCCCTGCCTTTCTGGTCCACGCGGCCAATTGTTGAGAAGCCTTGTGCCGATCTCTGGGTCCTTGCTGCCGGTGGGAGTGCGGAAATTCGTCCAGCTTGCGAGCATTTCCCTGCATGTTTTGGAGCAAAATCCACTTGTGAAACCCCAAAGGAAAAGGGAGCTTGGAATGTGCTCAAGGCTCCCACACCTGATCCCAATTTGCAAGGGATTGTTTGATGATATCGAGAGCTCATGAATTCAATCTTCGGAGATGTTTTGAAATTTCGGAATACCCAGTTGACGATATCATAGATTTTCAGGAACTGCGAGAGCTCGGCATCGGTAATGGCGCCATCAAGGAATCGCAAGAAGAGCAGAACGATGGATCATGGCTGCACATGTCGCCGTTTGAGGCGACAACAAGTTTGAAGCTTTGAAACCGGAGAAACAAAATAGGTTGGTCTTGGTGCCCAAGAGTGCTACCATGGCTGTGTTTTGTGCGTCATGGGACACGTGCACCCCAGCGAAATACTTCCCCTATTTGTTGTTAGGTGCGACAATCCTTGCCCTCTTGGAATTCCTGCTGTTGCTGTACATTGTTGGGAAGGCTTGGAGGTCCAGGACAAGGCCTGGGAAAGCCTCGGAAGTGTCGATAGACACACAGGGAGACTCCATCAGCTTCAGTCTTCAGGTTCCTTCCTTCTCTTTTTCTGTTTTTTTTTTTTTTTTTGCATTTCTCGATCACCCACCCCATTGAAATTTGGACTCGAGCTTGGATTTCCAAGCTAGGAAGGACCTTTGAATGTGTAGCTTCCACAGCCACTGTCACTGTAATATTCTGCTCTGCATCATTCTGCAATCAATTCTGCTAGCCTTAAGCATGGACAATAATATCAAGCTGATTCATATGGGAAGAGAATCTTGTCTGAGAGAAGAAGAAGAGCTTGCAATTCTCAAGGCATCAAGAGATGATCTTTTCTAAGACAGAAGGAGATTCCAATTCTATGGGGATAGCATTTCTATGCTGTTTTTGTTGGTGCTTGTGTTCAATTTGATTTCATCTTTCTCCTTCCTTCTGACCATTTAGCAACATAGATACACATCTTCTCAGATTTAATGATATATATCAAATGATTTCAAGTTCTGTTTGCAACCCAGGAAAGAAATTCTTCTGACAATTTCCACTTTTTGTTTCTTTTGGCTTGTACAGCTCGAGATATTGATTGAAATCCAGCATTGCCAAGTGTTTTTGTAACATCAGCTTGCTGGATCTTGTGAAGTCAAATTCTCATGATATTGCAGGTTTACTTTTCTGGGTGCAGGGAAATGTGTGGGTTGCACCGCTTGTGTGTGGGGATTGGAGCAAAGCCACATTGAAACAAGTAGGCAATGATATGATGCCATCACTGCGACACGCCAATTTGGGTGACAGAGTGTTGCATTTGAAGGCCCATGATGGCACAGAGGAGACAATCTCTCTTAATGGATGTCGAGTTTTTGCAGTCTCAGGTGGTGTTGGACCCAAGCAAAAGTGGTAAATGACTGTGTGTGTTCTTTTTCCATAGACCACTCATTGTGCCATACATATATCATTATGCCTTTCCTTGCACATGTTTTATGCCTAACAGTGTACCCAATAACCAGTTTTGGTTTAGTATTGGGGTACTTTGTAAAGTTTTCATTGTACATATGATGTGCTGGCCTGTATACCAGACCAACACTGCCAATGACCACAATGATGGCTCAAATGCAGTTACATAGTTGATAATTATCTGTTCCTTAATCAGATGCCTGTTTTTTCGCCACTGATATTGACACCTGGTTTTGTTTTCACATATGCTAGTGTACTCATAGTTAGTTTGGATAATTGGGGTGCAGGGACAAGAAGTATCCTATTCAGGTTTACCATACAGATCGAAACATCTATAGAGGGTGCAAAACTTGTCTATTCTACTTAGAGACCAGCTGGGAGAAAGAGGCTTGGTGTGAGGTTCTGCGAGCAACTGCGCAACTGGGTTCCACCACAAATGATGGGTATCTCAAAACCAAGAAAGAGTACGCTCTTTACACACACAATGTTGAGAAGTTCATGCCATACGTCACTGAGTTCCACACAAATAAGGGGGCCAACCATTTTGACATTGGTCAACAGGATAAAAAATCTGATGGTAACAAGTCAAATGATGGCACCTCAAGAAAGCGACTCATTTGGAATATAGTAACCAGAAGGGGTTCCAAGGCCAAGGCCAATTCAAATCCAAAAGGTGTAAAACTGACTGATGCCAGCAGCAAACAGGACCACTCCAGGGAACAACTAACCCCTGCTCCCCATCGAGAGGAAGACAGAAACTCTAAAGGGAAAGTGGCAGGCGATACTAGCAAAGTCGATACAAACACATCCCATCAATCAGGGGTCAGGAGTAACTTGAATAGTGCCAGATCTATAGATTCTGGTACTAAAATCCCTGAAAAGGATGCAAGGGCCTCAGTTGATAGCACAGGAGAAGATCCAGTTGTTGCTGCCACCAACGCATCCAATGATGAAAAAGCCACTGACATCATTGTGACCCAAGGAACTGAGGGTGAGCTGAGAGTTGATCCAGGAATGACAATTGAGCCAGGGCTGGTTTGCTTCAATATGGTGATAGCAAGGCTTTACTTTGATTTTTATCACAGCCCAGAGCGGGTTGCTTCTATCCAGCACAGGCTTCAGGCAAGTTGCACTGCTTCCTGCATCATCTTTACCCAGTTGTTAGCTCCTTGACTTCCATAAAATCTCAACCGGACTATAGAACTAATCATGTTTTTGAAGCTGATTTTGTGGACGTTTGGAAATGAACAGAGGCAGTTGTCAAAAATGCGGACTCCCAGCTATGTTAAGTCAGTCACAATCACAAAACTGGATCTTGGGAAGTTACCCCCTTTTGCCACTGCTGTCCACATGCTTCCAGCAGATGAAGGAGGGACTCTGGCTGTAGAGATGGACATGGTGTGGAATAGTGGTGGCTGTGTTACCATTGAGACTAGAATAGACATGCAGGATTTAAATACCCGAGAAAAAATGGTTGCAGAGGCCCAGGAACCTGGCTTAGCTGGAGCAGCAGCAACTGCCCTTCTTACAGGATTGGAGAAGGATTCTGACATCACCCATACAGGAATTTCAGCAGAGTTTCCTCACAGGAGTGCGATACCAAGTTCTAAACCTGATTGTCTACCATTTGTCTGATTCTGAAGTGCTCGGTGATGGAATTTTGAGTTTTGTTCAATTTGTGAAGACTTTTAACAGATGGCCAAGTTGAATTATTGCTGTGACCAAAAGCTTATGATACATACATTGTGGGCATGGAATGAAGAAGACATAATCAGAACTATCATGACCAATATATTCACACTTTGAAAATATCTAAGGTGCTTGAACCACTATAAATCAGTGTGCAACATTTACTTTTGATGACAGAATGAGACTCACTGTTATTATACTGGCAGCTGCATCGGAGGGGCCCAGTGCCAGACGAGGAAAATGGTTGCATTCAGTGAAGAGTTGGATGTCCCATGTTGCTGAACAAGTTGCACAGGTTGATATTCCTAAATTGTTTTGTTCTCCTCACCATTTCATTTGTTTGAACTAACACAGGTACAAATCTGCTTAGTTCAGACCTTTTGCAATTATAGTTCAAATTTACAATGGGAAAGTAGATACTTTGTTAGTATGGCTAACTGGTTTGGGTAGAGATGTTCTGGGATTTCTCCAGCATCTCTAACATATCTCTCTGAAGCTTGTATTTGGGTACACACAATCAATCTTAAAACTACAGACACACTCTTGGATCCTTAGCCTTGAACATGACATAATAGGTTGAGGGGAAAATTGGATGTGGGTATGATGGGCAAGCAGGTACCTTTAGTGTTGAGGGTTGAGTGTGTCTTAATCAAGGGCACAGGTTTAATGCGGTTGAGAGCACCACCAACAGATCGTATTTGGTTTGCATACAAAGAGATGCCTGAGCTCAAGTTGGTACCAAAGCTTGCTATTGGTGACCATCCCATCAACAGTGGTGCTCTTGGTGCCTTAATTGTGCATGAACTTCAGGTCTTCTCAACTTTGCCTTAGTTATCATAAAGTGTCAATCATGCACATGGCTCTACTGCTGCCGCAATTCTTGCGGGGTGAAGTTCAGGTCTGAAATTGACAGCCAATGTGCTCCATAGTCACCCTGTCTGAATGCCTGTCTGCAGGAACAATGGAGGGAGTCACTGGTGTTGCCAAATTATCAGAGTATATCTGTTCGCTGGATGATGGGTGATGATGATGACTGGCTTCCAAAGAGTGCCTTCCCTGTTGCATTTGCACCCACACGGGCCTTTGATATGGATGAGCACAACTTGAAGATTAATGAAACAGAGAAAAAGACTCAGAAGCACTCCCCCTCAAGAACCCCTTCACATACCACCATCCATAGACCAAGCTCTGATATGAAGCAACTGGCAAGATCTCTTGGCTCTCATACACTACAACCAGATATGATAGACGAAGAAGAGGTTGCCAATGGGGGGTTTCCTGTGCTCTCTCCAAGTGAATCTGATATTGGAGTTCCAGATAAGTCAGTTGAGGTTGGAGCACAGGAGGTTGACAGTTCATTTTCAGATTCTGATGTACACCATTTGGCTGATCACAATCATGAGAATTCATCAGATCAGCAATCAAAGCATTCAAAAGTAGCTTTTGTAGGGAAGATGGCAATGAGACTGGAAGAGAGGCGGCACAAGGTGATTGATAAATTGCGGGAACAGAAACATCCTTAGGACTTTGACAAATGTACATTCTTAGCAGTGTTCAGGATGATCATGAAGGTAATCTGTATAGAATCCTCAGTCAAGATTTACTGTTTGCCTTTAGCTACTTGCAAAAGACAAAAGCATAAATCAGAAGGATTGTTCATAAACATATTGTCCCTTCACTGGTGCACGGGGTTTGTTTCTCTTGCAGTTCACCTCTCTTGAACATGTTGTGAATTTTTTTGATGGAAATTTGGATATTATGATTTGCAGTCACATCTTGCAAGCCTTTTCAAATATTGCATGAAACTCTGGAAACAGTATTCATTTATGAATTTCAGCTGATGTGTTCAACATCCAGTGATCTTCAGCTACGGTCCATATGGCGATTCTCAGGCATGACATAAGGTTATAGCAAAGCACAATGCAACACAATCCCATCTCCTTTTGAATCTCCATCAAACTAGTATGTTTGACCAGGACCTGCATATGTATCATATCATCCACAAGCTGAATTACTGCACCAAGAGTTTAGTGAAACAATTCTCAACCTTGTGCTCTAGTCCGAAACCTTTGAGCAGGTGTGGGTTTGGGAACTTGATGTTCGCCTTGTGGTTTGCCCTCTTAGGTGATGTTGTTTAGTTTTTCTTAGGTGTGGATGCGGATGATGCCAATGATAAAGTGAAGTGGGAGAACAACATAAATAAGAAGCAACATTCTGCATTAGTTAAGCACCTTTTTTCTTCTTTTTGTTGTAAAACTGATGTTGTTTTGGTTTTGTGTTGTTGTCTCGCTAATGAGAAGAATGCCCGAATTTGTATCCCAATAGGTCTGTGCATCTATCTCCAAGATTTTCGCTGCATAGAAGAGTTGGTGAACAGAATATTGGATACAATAGAGTTTGTAGAGGCATCAATGGAATTGGGTGAGAGGCTCGAAGGGATCAATATGGTTTATCTTGTTCAAGTTTAGTAGACCTAATTCTATGGGGGGGATCAAGTACCTATTAACGGGGGAATTCCAAACGTAAACTCTATTTTTTGGGAAATAACTATGTGGTTTGAAGCTCAATATATGATCTTCATGGGAGTGCAGGGTGTTTTTGCTTGTTTGTACCATCTCCAATTTATGTTTGTAGAAAAATCAATATTGTCTATTGTCAAGATTTTGTTGGGGTAGGATGGGATATTTGTGAAATGTGTGAGGATTATTTGTTCAAATTATCACATCAGAAGATCATAATAGCCTAAAAAGAGGAGATCCGGAATGATCTGATCCATTATATGTCTTAAGGTGGATGTTTTAGTCAAATATGAACACAGTGCAAGAAGGAGTATGGATGTATGGCCTTGCTACAATTGTATGACTCTTATAAATCTCAATCCATGAGCATTAAGTGGTTGATGAGTAGAGTGTATGGCATCAATGGAATGCCCTCCTTTCTTTTATTAAAGGATTCAAATCAAAATTCAAAATTGGAGCTTTTCTGTTTTCCAAAGATCAAAATCCAACTCCTATCTACACATAAAAAACCATGCACACACAAAAAGATTAAATCTTTTCTCCAAATCAGACCCCTTTTTTATCAAATTGAAAACCATTCACACAAAATGCTCTTAACGCTTGCCTAAATGCAAGCTTGAAATTTTATTGAATGGCTGCTCACACCTATCAAAACAAAACCAAAAAACACCAAAATGGTTGGAATTGGAAACACTTGCACACCTTGGAAATCAACAAAGTGAAAATCTCTTTGCTTCAAGAACCCAAAAAATGTTCCCCCAAACTTCTAATGAACACAACTCAACACCAGACTCAAATTACCTTGAGTTTGAATGCAAATACGACTTTCATGCCCCATCAAGTACCTTTGTAAAAACTTCATGTCATCTATTGCATTTCAACTTGTGTATTGTTGAAACACATGGTTTCAAATTTCAAACCTTAACAATTAAAATTCAAAAAGGTTGAAACAACTGTTTTATGTATAAATCATGAAAAAAGTTCCCAGTGTATAAGTGGTCACCTTGCATATTAAAAAATATCCATCCTATAAGTATGTCTCTTAAAAAGGAGGATGAATTTACACCTAATTGTAAGCATGAGACCTCTCCCACACCTCGAATGTAAATGTAAGAACTAAAAACCCTCCCCCTCCTATGCCTTCAAGTGATCTACATTTGTTTGGTGTAGAGTAATGTCTTGGCAACAAGGCATTATACCTTATGAACTAAGGGCAAAGCCAAAGGCGTAAGGTGTAACATGCCCTCTTGCTAAGGCATTACTTGGTGTATTAAACGAAGTGTGTTAAAGCATTACCTAGTGTAATTTCTCATTGTACAAGCAAGAGGGGGCCCATCATGTTGGCCCATTGTTAATGGGGTTGTTGTTTTGCAAAAACTAATGCCCGCTTATGAGTTCATTAATTCAATTCATATAACTTTCACCTTGTGTTATACAATTGTATAGCCCATGGGTGTGGGGCATTCCCAAAGTGTGGGGTTGACCTTCATTACCACCTCATTCGAAACCCAACCAAGCCAAAGAGGAAATTACCCAAATGTGGAATGAAATAATAGTAAAGGCTAACCCCACATGTTAACATGATTTGAAGGAACTTAATTGTTGTCACAAAGATTGATCACATTGGGCAAAACTTGTTAAAATTTACTATTGTAGTACCTTAGTAAATTTGGTAGTAATTAAATTCTTTTTTTATTTCTAAGTTTTTGAGAAATTCACTACCCCAAATGTCAAATTTTCAAGCTTTATAATGTCAAAAGTTTTGCAAACTTATGGGTCATAAGCCTTAGTCACCAACATGTTTTCTTTTCTTTTTAGGGTTGCAACAAATTGCCCATATTGTTTCACTTGAATGATAATATGGCCTTAAGATTTGAGGAAAATGAGATATTGTGGGTACATGTTTGGTAAATATCATTCTATAAATATCAAAATCTACCTCAAGACTATTTCAAAAAACTTAAATCAAAATCACAACTTAAATTTCTCACCCATTGTTAATAACACAAATATTCCACACATCCAAGTGCAATCCATTGCATTCTAAATTTTGTAGAAATGAACAAAAGTGCAACCAAAAAAATGAAAAATGTAAACAAGAATCTAAAAAATAGTTTACATGGATGTTTATATATATCACAATGGATGAAAAATGATTGGCATTCTTATTTATGTTGAAAATGTTAAATATTTTTTTAATGCAAATTGAAATTTTTTAAAAAATTATAATATATGCCAATGAATTTCAATAAATTATTTTATTAAGTATTAAGCACCTTAGTGTCAAATTATTAAGGTATTACTGTATCATGCATTTGGATTAATAAGTTTTTAGAAACATGTAATGAATTCCATTTTCTAAACCCTTGAATTTACAAATGACATAGACAATAATTTATTTTTAATATGATAGCTATGGATAGGGTGAGAAAGATGTGTACAATAAAGCCCTAAGGTGTGGCCATTCCCAAAATAAGGGATCTAGAATGAGGCAATAGCCAACTTTAGCTTATCATTTTGTGAATGTCCATTGCCACATGTTATGCTTATTGTAGGTGCAAGATCTTTCATTTTTAATAGGAAAACTATTCATAGATATTAAATTCCCTACAAAAGATAAAGGAAATTTTGCCGAGTGTTTTACAATTCACAAAAAGGGTCACATAAGTCTCAATGGTAGTTAATTAAACCCAAAACAATACCCAATCAATCTAAAAAAAATACTCCCCCAAATGGTTAGCTTACAAAACATACAACCACTTATATACATCACATCAAAGCATTTGCACATTGCAGTCCTTTATGAAACTACCTTACCCCAAGTTTGCTTTTGTTGGAACCTCATGTATTTGAAAGAACTCTTAATATGTATTGGTTAGAACTTCATGTTTAAGAGAAGGGCATGGGGTGGATCTATAACCATACTATTATGTTTGTGGCATGTCCATCAATATTGGTTAAATCATTTTGATAAAATAAGTTTGATCAACAAAGCTAAGGGTGACAATCATGTGTAAACTTGGCATCATGATTTATATGAAAGTTTTTGGTAAATCAAAGGTGAAAACTTACAAAATTGCCCTTACACTATTAAACCAAATATTCACTAATCATGCAACTAAGGTTCTTTTCATCGAGTATTTCAAACATATTTGGATACTTGAATAAGGTGAAGGCTAAACTATTTCTTAAAATATAAATTTTCATTATCAAAGCTCTAACAAATTTTTGTTCTTATTAACTTACTATCATTACATTACAAATTGTCATTCTAGAAAACATGTGGATATAAGCTATTCTAGAATTCCCCCATGTTGGATAGGATACGAATGCAACAATTGAAGCTTATCATAAAGTTTTCAAGCAACACCAAACATTGAGCAAGAAAACATTACAACCTAAAACCTATTGGATTGGATGATATAGTTTTTAACATCCGACTTGGCACAAGACATGGATTTTGTTAAATAAAATGGATATTTTAAAATACACATAGAAATGAGCTTATTAATCGCATGCCCACAAAAGCATTCAAATTTAAAGAAGATATTTTTACCAAATAACTTTATGATTGTTTTAGATTGCAACCATGGATTGGATGTAAGGTAGGAAATGTCTATTTTCTCATTTGAATAGGTTGAATGTACATGTGCAAAAGTCAATCAAACAAACATATACATGCAAACATATTTTGAGGGTCTTTCACCTCAAGACTTGTGTTTCTAACCATCAATTAGTAAGCCCATGCTAACTTTATTTCGGATCCTTACATGGAGATAATTGGGAGGTGTTACAAAATCTTGGCATTCTTCATGGCAACAAGATCATTGAGTTTCCAAGTCTTAACAAAATTGAATCCTTACATATGTCATAAAACGATCAAGGTGTATAATCATATCCATGTTCAACATTTGAAGAACTGAAAAATAAACAACATAAAATCACTTTGAAGTTCATAAAATTATAATAAATGGTTGACAACAACCTTATGTTACAAAACCATATGTTATCCAACATTTTGAAATTCAAAATCAAATTTCTGAAGTTAAAAGATAGAAATACAAAATTATACATAATCTTGTTGATTCCTTTATCCCCATAAAAAATCTCAAAAGGAAAATCTCAAAAACATTTGAAACCCCATTGTGAAATAATATTAAAAAGATCATCCAAAGGGGGTAAAATATTTTTAAATTAAAATCGTCACATCATTATCATATGCAAGAAATAAATTTCATATTTTCTTCACAACCATTTGTTTTACTCTTATATATATATATGAAACTAACAAGGGAGGCCTAAGAATTAGTGAAAAAGGTTGAGCGGGTCTGAAGGGGAACATGAATAATGGAAGGCTTGTGGCTTTCTAAAAAAATAATAGAATGAAAAAAAAAAGTTCAAGTTTCAATAATAGGCCACCAAAATGGCATGCTACAAAAAAATGAACCATAAAATGCCAAGTAGCCACAAAAATGGCTTAATACCAACATTGGGTTGAACTTTTTTAATGACTAAGAAAAGACTAATGTTGGGCAAGTTTTCATTTTGGTATATAAGACTTACTAATTATGGATATGAAATTAGAACCCAAGTTTTTTTTTTAAGGACCAAATTCAAAATTGGGTTCCTACCTATATTTATGTGTGGAACTATAGCCAAAATACAATTTGGGGGGGGGGGGGGGGGAAATTAAAATTGG
>Ga0209611_10001748_pt1 | contig 37625 bp, 34 predicted proteins | sample S1TSphgellanicum_3_FD_187693 | JGI IMG/M metagenome (GOLD analysis project Ga0209611, IMG submission 187693) | Host-associated microbial communities from peat moss isolated from Minnesota, USA - S1T2_Fc - Sphagnum magellanicum MG (SPAdes) (version 2) | ecosystem: Host-associated > Plants > Peat...
GATGTGCTTGAACCACTTTTTGCGGTTGCCGGGCCAGAGGTGATACTGCTGGCCGTGGCGGATGAAGTAATCGTAGAGGAGATCTCCGATCTTCACGCCGCGCACGGAGAAATGGGCGACGAAATCGTCGAGCGCTTTTTCGAAATCCATTTTCGCCGCGAGCTTGTGCGCGAGCAGGCGCAGTCGGACGCCGCGCCGTGCCCACCAGCCGATGCGCGGGATCTTGTCGACGTCGACGAACTCGCGCACGCCGTAGGAGGTGAAGAGCGCGCGCGAAATGTCCTTCTGCGCGTCGGAGCCATAAAGCACGGCGATGGGCTCGTAGTTGTGCTGGCGGCAGATGGCCTGGGCCATGAGTCCGGCGGCGGTGAGCGCGGGCGGGCTGGGGAAAACGCAGACGAGGAGTTTCTGTTTTGACGCGGGCAGCGGCTGCCAGCTCGGCGTGTTGAGCGCGATGAAGCGGTGGAGCTGGGTGACGTTTTCCAGCGTAAACGGCATCGGCGGCGCCTCGGCGTCGTCGGGCGCGGCGGCAGGTGTGGGCTCGGCAGCGGGCGTCACCACGCGGTGCGGCCTCCGTCGACCGTGAGGACCGCGCCGGTCATGTAGGACGACGCGGGCGAGAGCAGGAAGATGATGGCGCCGGCGTACTCGTGCGAGCGGGCCATGCGGCCGAGCGGGATGAGGCGCGAGAGTTTGCGGCGAAAGGCGGGCGACTGGTCGCGCTCGACGCCGCCGGGGCAGATGGCGTTGACGCGCACGCCTTCGTCGGCCCAGTACGTGGCGAGATAGCGGTTGAGGCCGAGCAACCCGGCCTTGACCACGGAGTAGCCGACGGGCTTGACCGGTTGCGCGCGTCGCGGCAGGCCGGCCTTGCGGTAGAGGCGCTGGTCGGGCGCGATGAGGGCGAGGTCGGACGCGATGTTGACGATGACGCCGCCGCCGTTTTCGGCCATGTGCGCGCCGAAGATTTGTGAGGCGTAGACGGCGCCGCAGAGGCCGACTTCGATTTCGGCGAGAAGTCCGGCGGCGTTAATTTCCTCGAGCCGGTGATTTTGCGCGAGGCCGCCTTTGCCGACTTGCGGATTGGCGGCGGCGTTATTAATAAGGGCGTCGACGCGGCCGAGTTTGCGGAGGATGGTTTTCAGCGCGGACTTCAGGCTGGCCTGCGAGGTGATGTCGGTGGCTAGGCCGAGCGCGTTGCCACCGAGTTGCTTCGCGGCGGCTTCGGGTTTCGCGCGGGCGAGATCGAGCAGCACGGGTGTGCCGCCGGCGAGCTGCACGGCCTGCGCGTGCTGGCGGCCGAGGAAGCCAGCGCCGCCGGTGATGACGATGACTTGGCCCGCGAGGTCGAAGAGTGTGCCGTGGAGCTTGCTCAAAACGTGATCTCCTTGTGCGTGGCGAGGGATTCGTGCGCGGCGAGTGCGAAGCGGAGCGCGCGCAGGCCGTCGGCGAGGCCGGGCTGCGGGTCGCGCTGGTCGCGCACGCATTCGGCGAAATGCTGGAGCTCTTCGAGGAACATCTGGTTGCGGACGAAGGGCGATAGCGTGTGCGTTTCCTCGGGCTTGTCGCGATGGCGGATGGTGAGCGTGGACTTGAGGTAGTCGAAGTCGATCGTAGCGGCTTCGGTCTGGAGCGAGAAGTGGCGGCGGGGCGGGCGCTGCCAGAAATTGAGATGGATGTCGACGAGCGCGGCGGGCTTTTCGATGGAGGCGGTGATGTTGACCGTGTCCTCGACGTCGAGCTCGAGGTCGGTGAGCTTGCCGCCGGCGGCGAAGACGGTGCGCGGCGGGCCGACGAGCCAGAGCGCGAGGTCGAGTTCGTGCGAGAGGCAGTTGATGACGCCGCCGCCCTGCTCGCGCCGCGCCATGTGGGTCTGGCGGTAGTCTTCGTACGGGTGCATGCCGGGGAGATATTCGCCGAAATGGAAGGCGCCGTGCAAGACCGGGCCCAACTCGCCGGACGCGAGCCGCTGCTTGAGCGCGGCGAGCTGCGGATGGAAGCGGAGCTGGAACGCGACCATGACGGGCAGCTTTTTTTCCGCGCAGATGTGGGCGAGTTTCTGCGCTTCGTCCCATTGCGAGCCGAGCGGCTTTTCGATGAGAAGCGGGAAGCCGGCGCGCGCGGCTTGGAGCGCGACGGGGAGATGGCGGTGGATGGAATTGGTGATGAAGACGGCGTCCCACTTTTCCCGCAGGGCGCGCTTGAGATCGGTGAAGGTCTCGATGTTGTAGCGTTTCTCGGCGGGTTCGTCGTCGATACCCTGAACGTCTTCGCGGATCGAGCCGGATAGGGTGCTTTGGCGAAACGCGCCGAGGCGCAAAACGGGTCCGTAGAGCGTGCGCAGATTGCGCGCGTGACGCTGGCCGATGGAGCCGAGGCCGCAAAGGAGGACGGCTTTCATGCGGCGTGCCGGGGTTCGGATTTTTGCGCAGTGGCTTGCGGCTGGCGCAGGAGGATTTCGGCGGCGGCGATTTCGTCCTCGTAGTCGATGTTGGCGGCGGGCTCGTCGATGAGGAAGCCGAGGATGCGGCGTCCGGTGCTGGACCACTGCTCGAGGATGGTGCGCGACCAGATGACGTCGATGTAGCCGTCCTGCCAGTAGACGGCGGGAAGTTTTTGGCGCGGCTGGTTGAAGGGTTCGGCGATGCCCGGCAGCGTGGCGACTTGCTCGAGCCACTCTTGGCCGAGCGTCCACATCTTATAGGGGGTTTGTTGTGCCGGGCGGACGCTGCGGAGGGAATCGGCCTCTGGATTTGCGAGGAGTTTTTCGATGGCGGCCTGAACGGTGGCGATGCGGCGGAGCGGCTCGGTGGGGCGCAGGTAGGCGATGGCGTCGGGCACGGCGCCTTCGTTATCGCGGAGCCAGGTGAGGGCGTGGTGGAGCGCGTCGAAGTCGGTGGAGAAATCGCCGGCGAACTCGGTGGGGCGGAGGAACGGGACCTCGGCGCCGTGCTGGCGCGCGATGGCGGCGATCTCGGCGTCGTCGGTGGTGACGATGGTGCGGTCGATGCGCGGGCACTGGAGCGCGGTCTCGATGGACCAGGCGATGAGCGGCTTGCCCGCGACGGTGCGGATGTTTTTGCGCGGAAGCGATTTTGAGCCGCCCCGCGCGGGGATGATCGCGATGACCTTCATGCGGGAGCGTAGCCGGGCTCGTGCGCGAAGAGAAGCCGCGCGATCTCGCGGGCGACGCCGGCGCCGCCCGCGGTTTGCAGGACGTGCTTCGCGACGGAGCGGATGCGCGGGTGCGCGTCGGCGGTGGCAACGGAGAATCCGATGAGTTGCATCGCGCCGAGGTCGTTGAGGTCGTTGCCGACATAGAGGACGCGCGCGGGGTCCCACTTCTCGGCGGCGCAGAGTTTTCTCAAGCTTTCGGCTTTGTCGCTGCTGCCCTGGATGGCGGGGATTTGGAGTTTTTTCGCGCGGGCGGCAACGACGGGATTTTTCTCGGTGGAGAGAATGACGGCGGGGAATTTGCGCGCGCGGAATTCGTCGAAGGCGAGGCCGTCGGCGCGGTTGCAGCAGACGGCTTCGCGGCCGTCCTCGAAGACCCAGACGCGGTTGTCGGTGAGAACGCCGTCGAAGTCGAAGACCACGGCGCAGACGTTTTTCCAATCGAGCGGCATGGCTTGTGGTTTAAAGGGCGAGGGTTTCCTTGAGATGGAGGTTGGTTTTGCGCACGCGCTGGCGGAGTTGCGCGAGGTCGAGGCCGTTGACGGGATTTCCGGGCGCGTCGAGCAGGGCCTCGAGGCGTTTGTGAATTTCCGCAGGATCTTCGAATTGATCGCCGACTGGCATCGCAACGTGCGGGACGCCGATGTCGGCGAGGAAATTTTCGAGGCGGGGCTGCGTCGTGAGCGTTAGCACGGGGCAACCGAGGCCGAGCGCGGGCGACATGCTGTGGACGCGCATGGCGATGACGGCGCGCGCGCGCGGGTAGTGCGCGTAGAAGGCGGGCGCGCCGGTGCCGGCGACGGGGCCGAAGGTGGAGACGCGCTGGTGGGCGAAGCGGGGCGGGAGCCGGTCGATGAGGTCGGCGGTGGCGCGGAAGTCGTCGAAGTAATGGAGCGCGATCTTGAGGCGGAGGTTGCGTTGCTCGAGAAGGAGGCTGAGCGGGGCCGCGAGATCGGTGAGGAAGGCGCTGCGGTGCTCGGGCGTGGGGAAGCGCGAGGCGCTGTCTTCGTCGTTGAGCGCGAGGATGACGTGGGGCTCTTCGTCCGGCAGCGGCGTGTCGGCGATGGGGACGAACATGGCGGGATCGACGATCTCGATCGCGCGGGTGAGCGGCAGGCCGGTGAGATTGCGGAGCCACGCGAGCGTGCCGTCGTTGCGCAGGCCGAGGATGAAATTGGGGCGCGCTTCCATTTCGGTGAGCCACGTCTTGAGCGCGTCGAGATTGTGGTAGGTGCTGCCGGGCCAGTGGCGGTGCGAGAGGCCGTAGCAGAGAATCGGGACGCGGAGGTCGCGCCAGAGCGGGAGCGGGAGGTCGAGGCGCGAGCCGGTGTGCTTGAGATAGGCGCGGCCGTTGAAGGTGACGGCGCCGTTGATGAGGAGGAGGTCGCGCTGGTTGGCGGCGTCGACGAACGCGGCGTCCCACGGCGTGCGGCCGAAGGTGAAGTCGTCCCACGCGATGCGGTCGAAATTCCACGCGACTCCCCAGTCCTCGCGCAGGAGGCGCTCGGTGCCGAGCATCAGGGCGCCGTTACCGACATTGGAGCTGTGCAGATTGACGAGATGCAGCGCAGTCGCCATGGCCGTTACTTACGCGGCGGCTCTTCGTCTACATTGAAGAAGCGGCGCAGCTTGGCGCGGACGGGCTTTTCGCTTTCGAGGCAGCGCTTCTCAGGCGAGCCCTTGACCGTGGGCCAGAGGCGAATGTAGTTCGCGATGAGTTCCATGCCTCGCGGCTCGAGGCTGGCGGCCTGGTCGCTGCCCCACATGGCGCGGTCGACGGTGATGTGGCGCTCGACGCAGCAGGCGTCGAAGCCGACGACGGCCATGACGCTGGGCATGGCGCTGACTTCGTGGCCGCTGTAGCCGACGGGCAGGTTGAAGTGGTTGCGCAGGGTCTCGATGACGGCGAGGTTGAGCTCGTTGTCGGCGGACGGGTAGGTGGAAGTCGTGTGCATGAGCACGAGGGGCGAGCCTTCGAGGAGCTTGACGGCTTTTTCAACTTCCTCCAGCGAGCTCATGCCGGTGGAGAGGAGCACGGGCCGGCCGGTCTGGCGGATGCGGTGGAGCAGCTCCTTGTCGGTGAGGCAGGCGGACGCGATCTTGTGGCAGGGCGGGTCGAATTTCTCGAGGAAATCGACGCTGGCGACGTCCCACGGCGAGGCGAACCAGAGGATGCCCTTCTGGCGGCAGTAGGCGTCGATCTGGCGGTACTCGGCCTCGCCGAACTCGAGGCCGCGCTTGAGATCGCCGTTGGTTTCGCCGAAGGGCGACGGGCGCGGGCGCGCGAGTTCCTCGGCGGTGTAGACGACGTCGACGGTGCGTTTCTGGAACTTGACGGCGTCGCAGCCGGAGTCGGCGGCGAGGTCGATCAGCTTCTTGGCGAGCTCGACGTCGCCGTTGTGGTTGATGCCGATTTCCGCGATCAGGAAGCAGGGCGCGCCGGGGCCGATCTTCTTGCCGCCGACTTCAATGGCCTGGATTGTCATGATCAGGGTGATCGTAAATTCATCTCTCTTGAAGTAAAGGCCAAACGCCTTGCGCGGCGGCGCGTGGCGAGCTATTTCTCTCGGATCACTCCTTTCCGCGATGTCTCTCTATTTCCGCACGATGAAAAAGCTGGCCGCGCTGCCGGTGAAGCAGCCGGGCCTGCGTTCGGTGGCGTCGTCGATCAGCCGCAGACTCGCGGGTGAGGAACGCGGCGGACTGGTGGTGGCTGATGAGGACGAGATTTATCGCGCGATTTTGCAGGAGCGCGGACTGAGGCCATCGCGGCCGCTGAAGGATTACTTCGCCGAGGTGCGCGCGGACGCGGAGTTGCGCGCGACGTTCGAGGAGACCATCCGCGTCCACCACCTGACGAAGTACAAGAACTACGACGAGCGCGTGGACAAGCTGCGGGCGGCCATCACGATCTACTACGCGCTGGTGCGCGAGATCCAGCCGCAGTGCCTGGTGGAAACGGGAACGGCGCAGGGCTCGCTCACCGGTTTCCTGCTTGCGGCGCTGGCGCGCAACGGCAAGGGCACGCTGTACTCGATCGATATTCCACCGAACGCGGGGAAGCTGACGATGGACATCACCGTCGCGGCGTCGGAGGTCGGCTACTTCATCCCGGTGGCGTACCGCTCGCGGTGGAACTACATCGAGGGCGATGCGAAGATTCACCTGCCGCGCCTGATGAGCGAGGTCGAGGTCGACTGGTTCATCCACGACAGCCTGCACACGCGGACGCACATGCTTTTTGAATACGAAGTCGCGCGGGCGTTGATGCCGGAGAAGGCGGTGATCGTCTCGGACGATATTCTCTGGAACAACAGCTTCTGCGATTTCCTGCGCGCGCACCAATTGCGCGGCTACTGCGGGTTCAGCAACCCGAACGTGGGCATCGCGCTGAATACGTTCGACGCCTTCGAGCGCGAGATCGGGCTCGGCATCATCCGCCCGTCGAAGAGTCAGCCGGCGCGGGGAGCATGATCTTCTTACCTCCCTTGTCGCGGAGACTTCAAGGTCATCACGCCGGCGTTTGGGCTGATGGAAAAGTGATGCGCACTTGCGTTCCCTTGCCTGGCTCGCTGGTGATCGCCAATTTCGCTCCGTGCAGACGAGTCAGCTTCTGGACCAACAAAAGGCCCAACCCCAGGCCCTGCTGTTCATGGCGCTTGCGGTCGAATTGCTGGAAGGCGCCTATTTGATCAACCTGTTCAGCAGTCATGCCCCGTCCCTGATCGGTCACGACCAGCACCCCATCGTCGCCCAATTGAACTTGAATGGGCGTTCCCGGGCGGGAAAATTTGCAAGCGTTGTCGACCATCTCTTCCACCATGCGGCTCAGGTCTTCGCCTTTCACCGGCAGCGAAGGGGGCTGAATGAGAAGGGTCACGTCGTCCTGGCGGGCGTTAAGACGCAGGGCCTCATTAACACCGGCCTTGACGCTTTCCTCGACCCGCTGCGGCAACAACAAACCGACCAAGGGATCGGGTTCCGCGCCCTGAAGTTCCAATATCAGCAGGTAATTTCGCAGCGTGCGATTCAGCCGGAGCGCTGACTGGTGAACATCCCGGGCAATCTCGTCAATTTCGTTCGCGGTCATGTTGGCCGACCCGCCGCGCAGTATTTCCGTCAATCCGATGATGCCGGCCATGGGGGTGAAAAACTCGTGGGGAAGATTCACCGGCACCGCCGCGCGAAGCCGATCCAAAACCTTGTCCTCGACCCGCCAGTTAACCGACGCTCGAACGAATCGCGCCTCGAGACAAGCCAGCAGCGCCTCCATGGTGACCGGCTTGACCAGAAAGTCGTCCGCTCCTTCCTCCATGACGCGCCGAGGGGTGGCCAGTTCGGGCTTGCCGGTCATCAGCACGATTTGCACGGATTTGAGCGCTGCATCCTGACGAAGATCGCGAAGAAGCGTCCTGCCATCGCCGCCGGGCATGTTGATGTCGCTCAGGATCAAGTCCGGCACATGCTGCCGGGCCAGCTTGAATCCCTCCGATCCCGAGTCCGCTTCCAGGACGCGGTAGCCACTTTTACGGAGCAGAAGTCCATAGGACTGGAGCATTCCTTCATCATCATCAATCAGGAGAATCGTTTTCATTTGAGGATCGATGGCGGGGCACAATCCGGTTCTATAACCCGATGGAGGATATTCAGCAGCGCCTGGGCCGTGTACGGTTTCGTGAGTAAATGCGTCACGCCCATCTCGGCCAATTTTCCGGTATCGCCCTCCACATTGAGGCCGGTGGCGGCCACAATCTTCACCCGGGGGTTGATGCGGAGCAGGGCCCGAATGGCGGCCATGCCATTCATGACCGGCATGTTCATGTCGGTCACGACGACCGCGATTTCCTTGGCGTTTTGGGCGTAAATCGCAATGCCTTCCGCCCCATCGGCCGCGGTCAGACTCTTGTAGCCAAAGGCCTGCAGGGTTTGGCTGGTGATGGCGAGGATGGACCCTTCGTCGTCGATGACCAGGACGGTCTGGCCCATCCCGCGAGGCAACGTCGAAATATCGTCCGTGACCGGCGCGTCGGACAAACTTTTCTTTGCGGGAAGGTAAACCTTGAACGTCGTCCCTTTGCCCACCTCGCTGTAAACATTGATCAGGCCCTCATGGCCCTTGACGATGGCCATGACGGTCGAAAGGCCCAGGCCAGTTCCCTTGCCCAGTTCCTTGGTGGTGAAAAAGGGTTCAAAAATCTTATCGATGACTCGCGGGGGCATTCCCGCCCCCGTGTCGGTGACGTTGATGAGCACATAACGCCCCGGGCTGGCCTGGAGACTCATGGCGGAGAAGTGTTTGTCCAACACGCAATTCTCCACGCTCACGGTCAAGGCGCCGCCGTTGGGCATGGCATCGCGGGCATTGACGGAAAGGTTGAGCAGGATCTGGTGGATTTGCGTGGGGTCGCCATCAATCGCCCACACATCATCCGGAATGGCAAACTCAACGCGAATATTTTTGGAGAAAGTTCCCCTGATGATATTCTCAATCTCATCCAATAAATGTTTGGGCCGGACCTCAACCCGTTGGCTTTCCAAACCCCGGGCAAAAGAGAGGACCTGCCGAACAATGTCCGCGCCCCGCTTGGCGCTCGTCTCGATGGTTTTGAGAATGCCGGATGTTTCGGAATCGGCGGCCTTGAGTTTCAAAATCTCAATCGACATCAGGATCGGCGCCAAAATGTTATTGAGATCGTGCGCGACGCCGCCCGCCAGCGTTCCAATGCTCTCCATCCGCTGGGCCCGAAGCAACTGCGCTTCGATCTTCTTCCTTTCGGTCACGTCGGTGTTGATCCCGAGTACGGATTTGGGGTGTCCTTCCTCGTCCCGGATGAGCGTGGAGCGCGCCTCAACCTTGATGGGGCTGCCGTCCCGGGTGATGTGATCGACTTCACCATGCCATTCTCCCTGGGCCAGCGTCACTCGGTTGATTTCCTCGAAAGCTTTGGCGTCGGAATAAAACATGTCCCCGACAAAGCGGCCGAGGATTTCCTCACTGGTCCAACCATAGACGCGCTCGGCTCCCTGGCTCCAAAAGCGAATGGCGCCGTCCATGTCGCACACAAAAATCGCATCGCGCGCCTTGTCCAGGAGAGCTGCCTGTTCGTGAATGCGTTGCTCGGCCTTTTTTCGCTCGGTGATGTCGGTGTGGACCCCGATCCACTGGCGGATCAACTTGTCATCACCCAGAATCGGAACGGCCCGGACCGACATGTGGCGATAGGAGTGATCCGCGGCCCGCAGCCGATGCTCCACCTGGTAGGTCCACTTGCCCTTGATCGCCGCGGACCAGACTCGTTCCGTTTCATGCCGATCCTCCGGATGGATCGCATCCAGCCAGCCCCAGCCGCGCAATTCCTCGAACCTTTGCCCTGTAAAGGCGCGCCAGTTGGGCTGATCCACCAGGAATTCACCGGTAGCGGGAGTGTCCCAAACAATTTGCGAAGTGGCTTCGACGAGGGAGCGAAAACGCAATTCATTGAAGCGGATTTCCACCTCCGCCTCTTTGCGCAGAGTGACGTCACGGGTGGACCCAACTACAAAGTCAACCTTTCCATCGGCGGAAAGCGCGGGTGAAAAAATGTATTCATAAAAACCCTTTACCCCTTTCGGGCTGGTATAAGGAGTTTCGTCGGTGACGTCCTGCCCGGTCTCAAAGACCTGCCGCAACTGCCGGTTCAATTTATCGGCCAGTTCCTGGGAATATCCCAAATCTGAGAAGTTCTTTCCGACCACTTCCTCCAAGGTCAGTCCCCAGAGGTCGAGGAGGGGCTTATTGACAAACAGGATGCGGCCCGATTGGTCGTAAATCTGGGCGAAGTCGCTCATGGAGGCGAGTGCCGTGCTTAACAGCCGCTCCCGCCGTTCCGTGCGGAGGGACAACGCTTCCATTTCCTGCGCCGCCAGCTTGCGCTCGGTGATATCGCGGTAAGCCCAGATTCTGCCAAAATGTTTTCCATCGTGGCCTATGACGGGGGCGATGTATCGGTCAAAGATTTTCCCGTTGACCAGCTCGATCTCGTCCCGGCCGATTTCATACGGATGGTCATAGAGATAGGCCACCCTTTCGGAAAATTGCCGCGGATTGACCACCTGACTTGTTACCCATTCCAGTCGCTTGTGATGATCGGTTTCACCGAAAACTTCCGGCGGCGGATTCCACAAATCGTTCATTTTTTGATTTTGGAGGACCAATTTGCCTTCGCTATCGACGATAATAATCCCGTCCGGGGCCGAATTGACCTGGGCCTCGAGCAGGGCGGTTTTCCAGCGAAGCTGTTCCTCCGCCCGCTTGCGTTCGCTGATGTCTTCGGCGATGACAATCAATGTGGCCAGTTCCCCCCCGGACGAATGGGTCGCGGAAGCGCTTACATTGGCCCACATGATGTCACCGCTTTTCTTCACATAGCGCTTTTCCATGACGAGGCTGTTCCGCCGGCCGGCCAGCAACTCGTCCCGCAATTCCAGGTTCAGGTCGAGGTCCTCCGGATGCGTCACCGACGCGAAATTCATGGTCCGCAATTCGTCTTCCGAATAGCCAAGCATGCGGCAGTAGGCGGCGTTGGCCTGCAAATAACGGCCCTTCGGCGTCGAGATCGCGATGCCGGCCGAAGCTCCGGCGAACATGCCGCGAAACCGTTCCTCACTTTCCCGGAGAGCCTCGTCCGCCAACTTGCGCTCGGTGATATTGACGTGCATGACGACCGCACCCGCCAGGTGGTCGGAGTTGACGGGGGTGACCGTAAGCCGGAACCAGCATTTCTCAGGGATCGATCCGCAGGGGTATTCCAATGAAAATTCGCTTTTGTCCCCTTGCAGGATCTGGCGAATGCCCCTGGCGACAGCCTGTCCTTCCGCGAAGCAATCACCCATGACGCCCTCACACTTTTCGATGTAGTTTTGGCCTACGGCAAAGCCGGGGCCTTGCAGAACATTGGCGGTCTCAAACTGCAGCCAGGATTCGTTCGCCGAAACAATGATTCCGTCGCCGTCGAGCAAGGCGACTTGCGCCGGCAGGGCGTTGAGAATGGCAGCCTGCCTCGCGCTTTCACTGAGGCGGAGTTCTTCCTGCGCGCGTCTTAAAAAAAACGCATGTCCTTCGCGATCCACGATGCTATCGACTTCGCCCGCCGTCACCTCCTCGAGGCGCTTTTGCGTCTGATTCAGCGTCTCGATCAAAGCCGAAATTTCCGCGCTTTTGGGCGTGGGAATCGATGAGGATTCCTGGTTAGCCATCAGTTTTCCAGTCCCAAGGTTTCCAGCAAGAGCTGGGGCTGGCTCAGGGTGCCGACCATTCTTCTGTCCGGCGCCGGGGCGAGCTTGATGAGAGTCGGCGTCATGAAAACCCGGTCCGCCATGGCGAGCTTGGGATTGCGCAGCACGTCGACCACTTCGATTTCATGGCGTTCGGGCAGATGGGCGGTGCAAAAAGCGGAGAGGTTGGCGCTGGCGCGCGTGGAATTCTGCGTGGTGCCGGCGACATACAGGCGAAACTTGAATCGGGGCAGGCGGATCATAAGACCTCCGGTTTCGTCCGCGCACTTCCCCGGTCGGCCCCGCGCAATTGACGCATGCGGATGCGGCCCCTGGACTGCTCTCCCTTTCGGCTTTGCGTGGTGCGGTCCAGCAACGTTTTCTCGACCTGCTTGGCCAGGAGCTCCGTTTCCATCGACTTGGCCCGGACTTTCAGCACGGCTTCCTCCGCCTTGAGGGTGACGCGCTTGAGCTTGCCCGCGACTTCAGCCACTTCGGTGGCGACGCGTTCGGCGCTTTCCTTCTCCCAGCGCAGTGTGCCCATCAAGACCTCGCCGCCGGCCGTGTAAATATCCGCCAGGGTTACTCCCGCGTCGCTGAGGATCAGCTCACGCACCTGGTTCGAATGCGGCGTGCCGCGGGATTTGATGATGGACAATCCCCGGTTTCGTTCGCCGGACTGTACCAGATAATTGAGGTGGATCCAGGTATCGGCCATGGTCGAGATTTGCAAGGGGGTGGCCCCGTCCAATTGGCCGTGCATCTCGTCGAGCAAACTCGTGCAGACCAGGGTGGTTCCATTCGACTTGGACCAATCGACCAGGCGCTCCGCCACGCCGTGCGCGGTCAACTCGTTGCCGGTTTTCGCCAGGGTGGACACCGGGTCGATCACGAGACAGCGCGCCTGGTGCTCACGGGCCAGCGTCTTGATGCGCACGAGGACACTTTCCGCGCTGCCGCCCATGCTGCGGGCCGAAACCATGCGGAGAAGCCCGCTTTTGACGAAGCGCTCCAGCCGGATGCCGACCGATTTGAGATTGCGGATGACTTCCGTGCCATCGGAATCGAAACTGAAGAACATCGTCCGCTCGCCGCGCCGGCAGGCGGATTCGGCAAAGGCGCCGCTCAACGTCGTCTTGGCCGTGCCGGGGAAGCCGGTGATGAGCACGCTGGCGCCGCGGTAGTAGCCGCCCCCGAGCATGGTGTCGAGGCGCGCGACGCCGCTCGAAACGCGCTCGTCACTGACGGCGGAATCTTCGCGGCCCAGGGCCCGGGCGATGGCGACATCGAAGCCGTTTTTACCGATGACGAACGGGGCCTCATTCTCGTCGAAGGCGGAGCCGCGGAACTTTTGGACACGCAAGTTGCGTTGCGATACCCCCAGGGAGACGCTGTGGTTCAGCGCCACGGAGCAATCGACCATGAATTGCACGAAGCTGAAGGGGTGCTCGGTCAGGGAACTTGCTTCGTCACCACCCGCCTTTGCCGTGATGATGCCGGTCAGCTCATGCTCGAGTAACCAGGCATGGAGCCGGTACATTTCGCGCCTTTTCGCCGCCGGGTCGGGCAAAAGGGCCAGCATGATATCGATGGCATCGAACACGATGCGCCGGGCCCCCATGTGCCGGGCTTGCGCTTCCAGCGCCGTCAACAGCCCGCTTAAATCGAAGTCGCCGGTCTGGACCACATCGGGTTGAGGCTGCGCGTCTACGATGAAAAGCTTTTTGCGCTGAACCAACTCGGGCAGGTTCCAGCCGAAGCCTTCCGCGTTGGCGACGATGCGTTGGGCGGTCTCCTCAAACGCCACGAAAATGCCGGGCTCGCGGCAAGCCCGCGCGCCGTGGACGAGAAAGCGCATGCCGAATATCGTCTTGCCGGAGCCGGGCTGTCCCACCAGCAGCGTCGTGCGTCCATAGGGAAGGCCGCCGTTGGTTATTTCGTCAAACCCTTCGATGCCGGTGGGGGCTTTGCTGGGATTGGTTACTCGCCGCTGGATTGATTTCATAAATTTACGGACATCGAAGGATCATTACTGAAGGACACGAGTCGTCGTTATCGGCGAACTTAGCCTGGACCAAGTCGCCCGGCACCGACCTGGCCTGAAGGGAACGAAACACTGTTCCCATCTCTGACAGGGTTGTCGCAAGAAGTGCTGATCAACGGTTGGCGAAGTGCGTTTTCGCCTTACTGTCACCCTGAGGATAACCCCATTCCGGAATTAAGCTAATGGTATTGCTATGAGGTGCGTGAGACGGGGCGCCTCTTAGGGTTGAGGCAATTTCATCACGGGGTATCCAGGATGGCCCGCACCTTTTGAAGAAGAGTGGCGGCGGTATAGGGTTTGAGCAGGAAATGCTTAACAGCGATCCCCGCCACTTTGGCTTCTTCGTCGTTGGCGTTAAGACCGCTGGTGGCGATGACTTTGACCAGGGGATTGATTCGCATCAGGGCCCGAATCATGGTTTGCCCGGTCATGATCGGCATCATCATATCGGTAAGCACGAGGTCGATTCCCCCGGAATTTTGTGCGTAAACGGCAACGGCATCGGCCCCGTCGGTCGCGGTCAAAACCCTATAGCCGTAATTTTGCAACGTCTGGCTGGTGATGTTGAGAATCGAAGCCTCGTCGTCCACCACCAAAATGGTCTCGCCTTGGCCTCGAGGCAGGTTTACATCCGTGACCACTTCCGAAGCCGTTACTCTAGGGGCAATCGTCGCCGGAAGGTAGACTTTGAAGGTCGTCCCCTTGCCCGGCTCGCTGTAGACGTTGATGATTCCTTCATGGCTTTTGACAATGGCCATCACGGTCGATAGGCCCAGGCCCGTCCCTTTGCTGATTTCCTTGGTGGTAAAGAAGGGCTCAAAGATTCTTTCCACCACGTCCGGGGTCATGCCCGATCCGGTATCCGTGATGGCGATCTGCACATAGCGTCCGGCCTTGGCCTGAAGATTCATCGCGGCGTACTGCTCATCGAGCACGCAGTTTTCCGCTTGGATCGACAAAGTGCCCCCCTCGGGCATGGCATCCCTCGCGTTCACGCAGAGATTGATAAGAATCTGGTGAATTTGCGTGGGGTCTCCCAGAACGGTCCAAATCTCGGTCGGGAGAAAGCTGACCAGGCGGATGCTTTTCGGGAAGGTGTTCCTGATGATGTTCTCGACATCTTCAATCAGGTGTTTGGGTTGGACTTCGATTTTCTCGCCTTTCATGCCACGGGCGAAGGAGAGCACCTGGCGCACAATGTCAGCGCCCCGTTTCGCGCTTGATTCCAGGGTATCCAGAATTCTCAGCATCCGGGAGTTGTCGGACAGGTCCCTGAGGAGATGAAGAGCCATCATGATCGGGGTCAGAATATTATTCAGGTCATGGGCAATTCCACCGGCGAGAGTACCGATGCTTTCCAGGCGCTGGGCGCGAAGAAACTGGAGTTCCAGCTTTTTGGGCTCGGTCAGGTCGACGACGAAGCACACTCCCTCTTTCGGGCTGTCCTCGAAAAAGACCGCGCCGATGAGTACGGGCACGCGCGAGCCGTCCTTGCGGATGTACTCCTTTTCATAAGGCGCCGCAGTGCCCTTTTCGGTCAGTTTCTGGACATAGCGGAGATCGCGCTCGGCGTATTCCGGCGGGGTCATCGTTGCCCAGTTCAACCTGCCGGCTTCGAGTTCATCACGGCCAAACCCAACCGTGCGAAGGAAGGCATCGTTCGCATCGGTGATACCGCCTTGCGTATTCCAAAAAATGATTCCCTGCGCGTTGGAGTCCACCAATCGCCGGAACCTGGCTTCGGCCCTCTTCCGCTCGGTAACGTCACGGATGTTGCACTGGATTACCCTTTTGTCGGCGACCCAGTAGACATTGCAGACGCACTCGACGGCCATTTTCCGTCCGTCGTTGGCCTCAAGGGGAAGATTCTCATAGCGGACGTATCCCACGTCCTGCAGGCGCTCCAGCATCGCATGATTCGCCTCAATGTCCCTGAACGGACTAAGTTCTCCGATCGTCTTTCCGAGCATCTCTTCCCGGGAAAACCCCAGGAACTCGCAAAGAAAGGGATTTACGTCCTCGATGCGTCCCGTTTCCGCATCGAGAATAAAGATACCGTCTTTGGCGGCTTCAAAGAGACGGCGATAACTTAACTCGGAAACGCGCAAACGCAGGTCGCTTTCGCTTCGATCCTTCAAAGAGCGCCGCAGCTCCAACTGAGTCATCGCCAGTCGCGCCAGCGCACTGAGCGCCAGGCTTTCCTTTTTCGTCAAAGTTTTCGACTTTGAATCCAGCACGCAAAGGGCCCCGATGGGCACGCCATCCGGCGTCTCCAGCGGTATTCCGGCGTAAAAGCGCACATAGGGTTTTCCGGTGACGAGTGGATTGCCACTAAACCTTTTATCCTTCGTGGCGTCGTTGATGACGAAGGGGCCCTTATGGAGGATGGCGTGCCTGCAGAAGGAGGCGTCCAGAGGGGTTTCGCGAAACCCAAGGCCCACTTCCGCCTTAAACCATTGCTTTTCTTTTGCGACGATCGTGATCGCCGACATGGGGGTTTCGCAAATTTGCGCCGCCAGTTTCGTTATCTCGTCGAAATCCTCTTCGCGAGGCGTATCGAGAATCCCATAGCTCTCAACCGCATCGAGCCGATCGGACTCTTTCCATGCTCGGGCTAGCGCTTTCATGATTGGAGGACCGAGCCATCTTAAGGCAGCGCTTCGGGGTTTCTTTCGGAGAAGCCATTCCGACTTTCCACACACAGGTCCTCCCCCACGAGAACGAAGGGCTCATTCTCCAGATGCTGCCCCCGAGCTAGCCGTTCGATGTTCCGATGGTTGATCATGGCAATCAGCTGATCGAGACTCAGGATGACCTGGTCCAAGACGGGAGACTTGAGGAGATAGCCCGTCACTCCGTCGGCGAACGCTCTGCGCCTGTCTTCCGGCTCATCGGAAGAGGTCAACAGGTAAATCGGGATGTCTTGAAGGGTGAGACCGTGTCGCAGCCAATGGAGAACTTCCAGTCCGTCGAGGTGGGGGAGATGGAGATCGAGCAGGACAACGTGCGGAGCTTGCTTGGGGTCCAGGGCCGAAAAGTAGCGCAGGGCTTCGACCCCATCCTTGCAGCGAACGATGGGTTGCTCGAACCCGGCATGCCGGAGAAATATTTCGCTGATCGCGGCGAAGTCTTGGTCGTCCTCCACATGGACCAGCCGAAGTGAATTCCGCGACAATGTTTCCACAGATGAATACTATGCAACCTCATAAGAATGTCATATGGGGTGTTTACCCCATAGAGATCGCGCCTCCTCAACCACGCCCTCAAACTAAGGCTTGCCGGCCACTTCCAGTTGGGGCTTCTCGAGCTTGCGTTTTTGCCGGGATAAATCGTCAAACCGCCGGGCTTCCGCGATGTCTTTCTCGGTGTACTTGTAGGCGATTTTGATCAAATCCAATTTTTCCATCAGGAGCAGGATTTGGTAGGTGATATCGCTGCGCTGTTCCTCCGGAAGGATCGCTTGGGCCGCGGCAATGTCCTTGTGGTGATGGTTGTTGTGCCAGCCTTCACCCAACGTGAACCAATTGAGCCAGCCGCAGTTCTTGCTCTCTTCGCCGGTATCGAACCGCGCCGCGCCCATCATGTGCGCGAGCGAGTTGATGAAGAACGTGAAGTGGTAAGTCAGCAGGGTACTCGCAAAAAATCCCCCGAAGAGCATGGCCCAGCCGCCCACGCCTGTTGCGATCCCGAGGAAAAAGCACGAGACCGCGAGCAGCACGGGCGCGATCAGATAGCCCCGTGCCTTCTCGAAGAACATCAGCTCGGGATACTTTTTCAGGTCCGGCACCTTGTCGTAATCCGCCTTCTTGTATTTCTTGAGGAGAACCCATTTCACGTGGGAATGATAGAAGCCTTTCCAGAAGCTGCCGGTTTCCTTGCTCACATAATCGAAGGAGTGCAGATCGTCGGCCGTATCGGAGAATTTGTGGTGATGGCGATGGTGGGATGCCCACCAAATCACGCCTTTCTGCGCGTCGGCCGTGGCGAGGAAGGCCTCGATGAACTGCACGCTGCGGAGATAGCTTTCTTCCTGCCGGGGCGTCCGAATCAGCCATTTCAGCCACCGGGGCACCTTGTTCTTGAACGAACGATGTGAAAAATAGCGGTGCCGAAATCCCGTGACGAAGAACATCCGCCAGTAACAATTCCACAAGCAGACGGCCAGCATGGCCAGGCCGCAAAAGAGCCGGTGCCGGTTGTCAAAGCCGGCGAAGAGTTCCCAAAATATCCAGACCAGACCGACGATTCCGAGGAAATTGACGATGAAGAACCGGCTCTCGTAGAGGATATCCTTGAGGTTGATCTTTTCCCCAACCGCCGCTTCGTCGTGTTCTGAGCCTATCATGCCAGCGTTAGTTTAGCTTTTGCGGGAGGATAATCCAGTAAAGATCGATGAGAGCCGCATAGGAAGGAGGCTCAACGCAGAACGAGCGAGGTGATGCTCGCGCGACCGTGGCGGCCGCCCTTGTCGGGCTTGATCCGCAGCCGGAGATGGGTGACGCTTTTGAGGTTGATCGTCCACTCTTCCCGCTCAAAGGTGGAGCTCCCCGGTGAGAAATTGAACTCCTGGCGCAGCAATTCCCGGTAGGTCTTTCCCTCATCCACAGACACGGCCAGTTGCAATTCCTGGGTTCGACTCACCGCCGTCTCCTCGATTTCCAATTCCACCGCGCGAATTTCCTGGGGCGCATCAAACGCCAGGATAAACGTCTGCTCGCCGTCGGTCTCGGCGAGCCAGCGGCTGCCGCCGGGTCCATGCTGGCCATCGAAGACGTTCTCGACCGGATGATCGGCGTGCTCCGAGGTCACCAAAACGGTGGCAATCGCCTCGACATTCAGTCCGCCGCCGGTCGTTGCTGCTGCCGCGGACGCCGGTTTGATGATCTGTTTTCTCATGGTCCCTTTATCCTAACATGCGTGTCTATCACGGGCACTCCGGCGGGCTCGAAGAGCCGCGATAACCGACGCGGATTTGCAATATCGCCCGCCTTTTGGCGGCCATGGTGTATAGTCCCCGATGGAACACCGCCCCCTCGCCTTTCTCGGCGCGCTTGTCGCCGATGCCGTGGCCATGCCGGTCCACTGGTACTACGACCGTGAGGCCCTGAAGCGCGATTACGGCACGATCACGGGGTACGCCGCCCCGAAAAATCCCCACCCCGACAGCATCCTTTGGCGTTCGGCGTACACGCCGGTCAACGCGAAAGGCGAAATCCTTCACGACCAGGCCGTCTATTGGGGAAAGCGCGGGATTCATTATCACCAGTTCCTCCAGGCGGGAGAAAACACCCTGAACTTCAAGCTGGCCCGGAAGCTGTACGAGCAAACATCAGCCCTGGGCCGCTACGACGCCGACGCCTGGCTGAAGACGTATATCGATTTCATGCTGACACCGGGCATGCACCGGGACACCTACGTCGAGGAATATCACCGGCACTTTTTCACGAACTATGCCCGAGGCAGGAAACCGCGCTCCTGCGGATGCGAGGACGTCCATATCGGCGGACTTGCGATGGTTCCGGCCCTGTTTGATTCGCTCGACGCGGACCCGAAGCAGTTGCGCGAGGTGGTGCAGGAGCACGTCGCTTTGACGCACCAGGACAAAGACGTTCTCCGGGCGGCGGACATTTTTGCGCGCCTCCTGCTGGCCGTGCGCGCGGGAAAGCCGTTGCGCGAGTCGATTCTCGATGAAGCTCCCGATTGGATTTCCGCGGCGAAAATCAGCCGCTGGGTCAAGGAACCGGACGACGTCGTCATTGGGCGGCATCTCAGTCCCGCCTGTTATATTCCCGATGCGTTCCCGGCCTCCCTTTATCTCGCCTGGAAATATGCCGCCGATTTCGACACGGGGATCTGCGCCAACGCTCAGGTGGGTGGCGATTCCTGCCATCGCGGCGCGGTCGTGGGCGCGCTTCTCGGCACGGTGAACGGAATTTCCAGCCGGTGGATCGACGGCCTACAGCCGGCGTGAAAGCCGCGCTGTCGGGATCGTTAGCCCCGCTAATTTGAGTTTGGCGGGAAAACGGCTAGCTATAGGGACCCATGACCATCGTGCTCCAAAATCCCTGCCCGCCCGCGGGCCTGACACCCAACCGAACATGAACGAGACCGGGCAAAAAGTTTGGCTGATTACGGGTTGCTCCAGTGGATTTGGGCGGGCCCTCGCGGAAAAAGTCCTGGAAACGGGTGCAACCGTCGCCGCCACCGCGCGCGCCGTTGCCGCGCTGGCCGATCTCAAAACAAAATATCCCGAGACGTGCCTGCCCATGCGCCTTGATGTCACGGACGGCCAACAATGCGCGGCGGTGGTGCAAGCCGTGGTCGCGCAGACCAGCCGCCTTGATGTCCTCGTGAACAACGCGGGGTACGGACTGCTCGGCCCGCTCGAGGAATGCACCGATGCGCAAATCGAGCGCAATTTCTCCACGCTTGTTTTCGGGGCCGTCCACCTGATGCAGGCCGCTTTGCCGACCTTCCGGTCGCAACGTAGCGGGCGCATCATCAACATTTCCGCGGCGGCGGCCATTGCCAACTATGCCGGCTTCTCGATTTACGGCGGGGCGAAGTATGCCCTGGAGGGCATTTCCGAGGCCCTGGCGGCGGAGGTCAAGCCGCTGGGCATCAAGGTGTCCTTGGTTCAGCCAGGCCCTTTTCGGACGGACTTCATTTCGCGCTCGATGGAAAAGACCGCTTCCACCATCGGCGACTACGCGGGAACGGTGGGGAAATTCGCCGCCTTCCTCGAAAAGATGGAAGGACACCAGCCGGGCGATCCCGCGCAGGCGGCGGCGGCAATCGTAAAATTATCCGAAATGGAAAACCCTCCCCTGCGCGTTGCCTTGGGCAAATATGCTATGGATAAAGTGGAGCGCGTTTTGAAAGCCCGGCAGCGCGAATGGGAGGCCTGCCGGGAATTCCATTTCGAGACCGAGTACGGAGCTTGAACCTTCCCCTGCAGGCGGACTGTCCCTCAACGAGCGCCGCTTCGGGGCAACATTTCCGCCAGGCGCGCAGCCGCCGCCAAACCCGAAAGCGCGGCGCCTTCGATGCGCGGCCCGCCAAACGCATCGCCCGCAAACACGAGCGGCGCGGGTTCTCGCAGGCTCACGCAACGCTCGGGATGCAGATGGGTCGGAATGCTGTAGCGCCAGCGGTGCAATTGCGTGTGCAGCGGGTCGCTTCCCAGCCACGGCGCGGCGGCTTCGAGCAATCGCTTCGTGACTTCAACTTCCGGCGTGGCCCAATTTTGCCGCGAGTAATCGGGTCCGGCGTGGATGGTGAGCGAGGACGCGGCGCGGGGCGAGATTCCCTTGCGCTGGTTGTCCGCGATCCAGGAGATGGGCTCGCCCGGAAACCAGAGCCCGCCCGGATCGGGAATGCGACTCGGCCCGGAAAGTTGGACCATCAACGCCAGGCAGGGCGCATAGGCGACCTGCTCCAATTCGGCGTGGATCGGGCCCGGCAAGGCGATACTTCCCGCGGAAAGAAGTTGAAGGCTTTGCGGCACCGGTGGAGTCAAAAGCAGGGCTCTCCCTGTCACCGCGATGCCGTTTTCCGTGCCTGCGGTCCACCGGCCATCGCTGACGGCCAGGCGGTCCATTTTGGCCTGCAGACGAACGTCCAACCCCTGGGCCATATATTTGGCGATGCCGGTCATTCCGGAAACGCCGCAATAGCGCTTTTCTCCATCCTCTTTCAATTTGCCGTCGCTCAACGCAAATCCGGTGGCCCACGGACGAACGATCTTGTGCTCGAGCCAATCCTGAACGAGCGTGTGAAAGTCCGGGTCGCGGGCCGTGAAATATTGCGCGCCGTGATCAAAAACCGCTTCGTCGATGCGGCGGGTGGCGAGACGGCCGCCCACCCCTCGGCCTTTATCAAATACCATGACGCGATACCCGCACGCGGTTAAGGTCCTCGCGGCAAGCAGGCCACAAATACCCGCGCCGACGACGATCACATCGGTTTCGGCTATGGAATCAAGTTGCGCCATGAGAAAACGAACCAGGGTGGGAGAACGTACACCGGGAACCTGATTTTTCCATCTTGGATATCAAACGAATGCACCCCGCCCCGGCACGCCGTTTTTTGCATCGCTGGCTTTACCGGCTAGCTTGGGGTGTGCCGCTGGCGCTGCTGCTCGCGGCCAGCCTCTCGGGAACGCTCATGAGCCAAGTCGAACAACCCAAATACAAGGTGCTGGAGTCTCATGGCGACATCGAGATTCGCGAATATGCTCCGATGATCGTGGCCGAGGTCACCGTCAGGGGCGAACGCATGAAGGCGCTCAACCAGGGCTTTCGCCTGATCGCCGATTATATTTTCGGCAATAACCTCTCATCGCGAAAGGTGCCGATGACCGCGCCGGTCACGCAGGAAGCCGGCGAGAAGATCGCGATGACGGCGCCCGTCACCCAGGACGGCAGTGGCGATACCTGGAAGGTCCGGTTCGTGATGCCGGAAGCGTACACCCTCGATACCCTGCCCAAGCCCAGGAATGAAGAGGTCCATTTGATGGCGGCTCCGGCCAAGCGGTTCGCGGTTATTCGCTTTTCCGGTTTCAATACCGACGGAAACATCAGCTCTCACCGCGGGCAGCTTTTGCAGTTCATCGCGGACCGTGGGCTTTCTTCCGTCGGCCAGCCCACCACGGCCTTTTACAATCCACCCTGGACGCTGCCGTTCCTGCGACGGAACGAGATCATGGTTGAGTTGCGCTGATTCGCGGCAACGCGCGCCGCAAGGAGCTTATCGTGTCCGATTCCAAAATGATCCTCGTCACCGGCGCGACGGGCTACGTTGGCGGCCGGTTGGTGCCGCGCTTGCTGGCCTGCGGCCATCGGGTCAGGTGCCTGGTGCGCGATCCGGCGCGACTGCAGGGAAGGCCTTGGCTGAGCCAGGTGGAAGTGGTGGAAGGCGACATGCTGCAACCCGGTTCGTTGGGAGCGGCCATGCGGGACGTGGGCGTGATTTACTACCTCGTTCACAGCCTGAGCGGCGGCAGCAATTTTTCGCAGCAGGACATCGAGGCGGCCCGGAATTGCGCCGATGCCGCGGGCGCAGCGGGGGTGGGACGCATCATTTATCTCGGCGGACTGGGAAATCCCCAGACCGATCTCTCGCCTCATTTGCGCTCCCGTCACGAAACGGGCGATGTCTTGCGCGAGGGAAAAGTCCCCGTCACCGAATTTCGCGCCGCCGTCATCGTCGGCTCCGGCAGTCTTTCCTTCGAGATGATCCGGTATCTCACGGAACGTTTGCCCGTGATGATTTGTCCGAAGTGGGTCTTCACCCGGATTCAACCCATCGCCATCCGCAATGTCCTCGATTATTTGGTGGCGGCGCTGGACTGCCCGGAGAGCGTCGGCCTGACTTTGGAAATCGGAGGCCGCGATGTGCTGACCTATGCCGGCATGATGATGGGCTATGCACGAGCCCGCGGCCTGAAACGACGGATGATCGCCGTGCCGGTCCTGACACCCCGCCTGTCCTCGTACTGGGTGCATCTCGTGACGCCCATACCGGCCAACATCGCACAGCCTTTGATCAAGGGCTTGGGCAATGAAGTGATCGTTCGCGACGCCAAGGCGCTGCAGCTCTTTCCCAAGATCGAACTTTTCGACTATGCAACCGCCGTGCGCCTCGCGCTGGCGCTGGTGGAGACCCGGGGTCTGGAAACAATGTGGAGTGACGCCCTCACCTCCAGTCAGGGCAGCCGCACGCCGAAGACGCTCACCTCGCGCGAGGGACTCATCATGGAGCGGCGTCAGCAAGGGGTGCCGGCTTCCGCCGAGTCTGTCTATCACAGTTTCGCGAGGCTGGGCGGCACGCGCGGATGGCTCTACATGGATTGGGCATGGCAGATACGGGGCATTCTCGACCGGCTTTGCGGTGGCGTGGGAATGCGGCGCGGACGGCGCGATGCGGAGGACCTGCGGGTCGGCGACAGCCTCGATTTTTGGCGCGTCGAGACGGTCGAGCCGGGGCGATTGATCCGGCTGCGCGCGGAGATGAAAGTTCCCGGACGGGCGTGGCTGGAATTCGAGTCGCGGCCCGTAGCCCATGGAGAAACCCTGCTGCTCCAGACCGCCCTATTCGAGCCCAAGGGATTGATGGGTTTGCTGTATTGGTACGTTCTCTACCCGGTCCACAGCCTGATCTTCAGCGGCCTTATTCGGAAGATCGCGGAGCAGGCGGTGTCCCGGCCGTGACGTACGGAGGCTCGTGCCGCGCCTCAGCTCCTCAAGACCAGGATGCTCGCCAATAAAGCGACGGGCATGACCAGAAGTCCGACCCGAAAAAATTGCCAGCCGGTGATTTTGACATGTTCCCTCCGCAGGGCGATGAGCCACAAAATGGTGGCGAGCGAACCGGTAACGGAAAGATTGGGCCCGAGATCGACCCCGACGAGTACCGCCTGCGCAAGGTTCGCCTGTTCGTGGGCCGCCTGAATGGCGGTGCCGCTGATCAACCCGACCGGCAGGTTGTTCATGCAGTTGGAAAGCAGGCCCACTCCAAATGCCGTGGCGATGTTGCTCAGCGTTCCGCCGAGGGCGGAAGCAGCGTGCAAACCTTGAACGGCAAGTCGAAGCATCCCCGCGCGTTGCAGTGCTTCCACGATTACGAAGAGACCTGCCACCAAGGGAATGACGGACCACGAAACGCCCTTCGCCACCCTGATCGCGATCATCCGGTCGCGGCAGGACACGAGAGCCGTCGCCAGAAAAGCGGCCACGCACGTGGGAGCCCCCAGGGGCCAATCGAGCGCCGACGCGCTGACCAGAGCGATGGCGGCAATGATCAATCCGCCCAGGGCCAGCCGGCCTTCCGTCCCCAGCCGCGTTTGGGAAAGACGCTCCGTGATGCTCCCTTCCAAACCCTTTCGCGCAGCAAATCGCAAGGCGGCAAAAGTGACGACAATGGACACCAGGGAAGGCGCCAAAAACATCCCAAGCCACTTCAGCAACGGAGGCATGTGCCCGTCGAAGATGACAAGATTCGCGGGATTTGAGATCGGGAGAAGAAAACTGGCGGCATTGGCGATGAGCGCGCAGGCGAGCAAATGCGGGACGGGATCGACCTTCAGCCGTCGCACAATGGTCAGCACCGCTGGCGTCATCACCACGGCCGTGGCGTCATTGGAAAGAAAAGCGGTGACGCCGGTACCGGCGAGATAGACCAGAAAGAACAAGCGCCGCGGCGATCCCGCCGCATGGCCCGCCGCGATTCCGGCAATCCAGTCGAAGACGCCGTTTTCCCGGGCCAACTCCGAGAGAATCATCATGCCGGTCAAAAACAGGTAGACGTCGACGCCCTTGAGCACCGCGGCGCCCGCTTGCGCGAGGGGGAGGAGCGTTCCCAGGACGAGGATCAGCGCTCCCCCGCACGCCCACCAGGCTTCCGCGATATCGCGCGGACGCCACAAGACGCACGCGATGCTCACCAAGGAAACGATCCAGATTACGGCGTCGGCGTGCATGACTGGGGTGGAAATGAAGCCGGTTTTTTCGAGGACGGGCTTTCAAGTGTTTCCGGCATGAAGAAAAAGAGAATGCCAAATGCCACTACGCTTGAGCATGTAGAAAACCCCGAATCGGCATCACACGGTACGAAACAGGCAAATGAATAACGAATATATATGCAGCTATTTTCATGAAATTAGTTCCTACACGTTTTAATACGCTCACATCGGTCTAATACTTCCCGTATTACTTCCTCTCCGTTGGAGGGTTGGCTTAAAAGTCGGCGAGGTTCTCAAAAGTTCAACTGCCAAGTACATGTCCGGCGTCCAATCGCGCATGTCGCACTAGCCTTGAAAAAAGGACGAACCCTGAACTCCCGGTGCAAGACACATGCGCCAGTGTGATTCCTATTCATTCAAGGGCGTTTCATTTGCGTTAGTCCGAATCTCGGATATTCTTGCTCCGAGCTGCATCGTCCCGACTCCTGCCTCGCTCATCCATGAAAGAAAATCGCTTCAAAACAATCTCATTTCATGCGGCGATCCGGGGAGTTCAAGTTTATGGCCTGATCATGCTGAATTTGGACGGCCAGATCGTGAGTTGGAATTCGGGCGCCACGGCGCTCCTCGGTTACACCGATGCCGAAGTGACGGGCCGAACCTTCGACTTTATCTTTACCAACGAAGACAGGAGCGCGGGGATCCCGCTTCGCGAAATGACGAAGGCTCTTCAGACCGGCCACGCCTTCGACGACCGCTGGCATGTCCGCAAGGATCAAAGCCAGATTTACGTCAACGGCGGCCTGTGTCTGGTCAAAGATGAGGATGGTGAGCCTCTTGGCTTTGTCAAAATCATCCGGGATCAAACCGAACGAAAACGGCACGTCGAAAAAATCGAGGAGCTCAACACGCAACTCCTCACCGCCCAAAGCCGGCTGGAGGAATACGCCTCCACCCTGGAGAGCAAGGTTCGGGAAAGGACCGAAGCGCTGAATGGGCGCAATGCCGAGCTGCAGGATTTTTGCTACTCCATCGCCCACGATTTACGTGCGCCTTTGCGCAGCATCCAGGCGATGTCGGAAGTTGTCCTGGAAGACTACGGCACCCTGCTGGATGCCGCCGGCCATGAATACCTGACCCGAATTTCCCAGGCCGGACGGCAACTCGACCAGCTCACGATCGACCTTCTCGATTACACGCGATTTTCCCGGGAGGAAATCCGGCTCACCACGATCAGCCTGGAAAAAGTCGTCGACGACGTGATCAAGAATTTGTCCGAAAGCATCCGGCAAAAGGGAGCAGAGATCAGCGTCCGCCGCCCGCTGCCGAATGTTACGGGACAGCACGCCTACGTCGTCCAGATTTTGACCAACTTTTTGTCCAACGCCCTCAAATTCGTCGGGCCCGGCCGGAAACCGGTCATTGAAATTACCGCCGCCCCCAACGAGGGACGCGTCCGCATTGAAGTCAAAGACAATGGCATCGGCATACCGCCTGAATATCGGGAGAAAATCTTTCTACTTTTCGAAAGGCTTCACCCCACGGGGACCTTTGAAGGAACCGGCGTCGGCCTGGCCATCGCGCGCAAAGCCGCCCAGCGCATGAAGGGCGATGTGGGCATCATGTCCGGCCAGGATGAAGGCAGCACGTTTTGGCTCGAGTTGGAGTCCGCGGAATGAAGGCGAACGAAACCATTTTGCTGGTGGAAGACGACCCGACCGACGTTTTCCTCATGGAGCGCACGTTTGCCAACGTGGGCATCACCCAGGAGCTCCGGGTCGCCAAGGACGGCGTGGAAGCCATCAACTATCTCGTCCGGGCCGAGGCCGAGTGCCTTCTCAACAGCAAACCGTTGCCCACCCTCATCGTTCTGGATCTCAAATTGCCGTTTAAGTCAGGCTTCGAAGTCCTGGCCTGGATGCGCAGCAAAAACATCATCAAAAGAATTCCCGTCATCGTCTTCACCTCATCGCTGGACCGCGGCGACATCAACGGCGCCTACGACCGCGGCGCCAGCGGATACTTTCTGAAGACCGGCTCGCTGGCCAGAATGCGCGAGCTCGTCACGGTATGGCGCGACTATTGGTTCGTCCAAGGCCGCCTGCCCCTTGCCGTAGATCCAACCTGACCTCGCCCGCCCCGCCAGAGCGCTTTCAAACTCGCTCCTGCGCCGGGCTCAACGTCGCGGACAGAGAGCGGGCGGAGGGAATCGAACCCTCGTGTGTAGCTTGGAAGGCTACCGTTCTACCATTGAACTACGCCCGCGAAGACTGAGTCGACGATGTTGCGGCGGGGCGGGGGTAAATGCAATTCGGAAACGGGCTCGCTTGACGGAGCGCATTGCGCCCAGCGGTAGCCCGTGACCTCCGGGCACGGGGCGCGGCGGATTCCCTCAATCGCGACGGAGTTGAATTGCGAAAACGCCGTGAGCTCCGTGCCCGGAGGTCACGGACTACCCTACGCGCGGAAGGAACGGGCGTGACGGCCGACGTCGAGGTGGTAGCGCGGGCCGCGGCGGCGCACGGCGACGGGGGCCTTGAACGTGGCGGTGAGATTGGCGGTGGTGAGGACTTTTTCCTTGGGACCGGCCGCGAGGGTGCGTCCGTCGCGCAGGAGGAGGACGTGGGTGAAGAGCGGGGCGATTTCCTCGATGTGGTGCGTGACGAGGATGAGGGTGGGCGCATGGCGCAGGGCGGCGAGGACGTTGAGGAATTGCAGGAAGTCTTCGCGCGCGACGGGGTCGAGGCCGGCGGCGGGTTCGTCGAGGAAGAGGAGGCGCAGCCGGGCCATGAGCGCGCGGCCGATAAGCACGCGCTGGCGTTCGCCCTGCGAGAGGTAGCGCCAGGCACGGTCGTTGAGATGCGCGGCCTTGACCTGGCGCAGCACGCGCGCGGCGTGGCGCGCTTCGGCGGCGGGGACGCGGCCCCAGAAATTGATCTGCGCGTCGCGGCCGGAGAGGACGACGTCGCGAGCGGTTTGGTCGGGCTCGATCTTGTGGCCGAGGCTGGAGCTGACGAGGCCGACCGATTTGCGCACCTCGCGCCAATCGCTCGCGCCGAAGTTGTTCGCGCCGATGCGAATTTCGCCGCGCGAGGGCATGAGGTAGCCGGTGAGCGCACTGAGCAGCGAGGTTTTGCCCGACCCGTTCGCGCCGAGAATGACCCAATGCTGCCCGCGCTCCACCCGCCAGTTGACCTCGTGCAGGATGACGGCCTCGCGCTCAACGCGCAGGTTGCTGACTTCGAAGATGGGACTAGAGGCCATAGCATTTCATGGGCATTGGGGTCGGCACGGTAGCCCGTGACCTCCGGGCACGAGGATCGGCGGATTCTCTTAATCGCAACGGGGGTCGCAGTTGCGATAACGCCGTGAGCCCCGCGCCCGGAGGTCGCGGGCTGCCACTACTGCGCATCTTCGCTTTCATTCCTTGAAATCCGTTTGCAGCGCGCCGGAGTAGCCGGTGAGCTCGGTGTAGCCGACGCCTTTGACGTCCGCATCGCCGACGCGGCCGGTGACGGTGCAGGCGCCTTCCCAGTAGGCGAGCTTGCCCATTTTGTCGAGGTTGAGTTCCTGGTCGGCCATGGCGGGCGTGATGGTGAGGTCGGCGCGATGACCGGGGATGGTGATGTGCCAGCCGGCGGGATAGGTCGCGCCGCTGTGCGGGCTTTTCCATGAGCCGGTCTTCGCGATGGTGAAGCTGCCGGGCTGGAGGCGTTCGGTGGTGCCATCGGACTTGATCAAGGTGCCTTCGGAGGAGGGATCGATCGCGCCGGATTTGTCGCGCAGGGCGTAGAGCATGATTTCCTCGTTGTTGCCGAGCTGAACGCAGAACCAATCCCAGCCGACTTCATCGGAGCCGAGCGAGCTGGTGCTGAATTCGTGGTCGAACCAACTGAGGCCGCTGACGTCGTACGTTTTGCCGGCGAGCGTGATCTTGCCCGAAGTCGTCAATCGCGAGAACGAATAATAATAGGAAGCGTTGCCGGCGCCAGTCGCTTTTTGGCTGAGGCCGTTGACGCCCTCGAGCGCGGGCGGCTTCGACGTAGAAACTTCAAGCGCGAGGGCCATGTCGCCATCCTTCGCTTGCAAACCATAACGCTCTGTCGTGGACACCTTGGAGGCAAAACTCCAATTCTCGATGCTCCACGGCCCGATGGCGACATCCATCAATCCGGTTTCCGCATGCGCCTCGCCCAGAGCGCCGCGGCTGACTTTTTCCGCGACGTGGAATTCGTTCTTCGCGATGTCGCTGATGGTGAAATGGCCGAAGTAGAAATCGCGCACGGCCCATTTGCTGTTTTTCTGCGCGGGATTGAGCTGCACGCCCTGGCGAAAAATCGTGAGTTGGTAGCCGAAGGGGCGGCCGGTGCTGGTTTCCTTCAGGTTGCCGGTGAAGTACCACCACTCGGACTTGAAGTTGGGATGCGCACCGTGATCGCGCGGGAAACTCCACGTCCACGGTCCGATGGCGCGCTGCCACGTGCCCGCGGTGGGCGCGGGATCGGCGGCGTTGGCGGCGGCGAGCAGGAGCGCCGAGACCGCGCTGAGTGCGGCACAGCGAATCATGTGCGCGCTCAGAGAATGCTGTCGACGGCCTTGGTGACTTGCCGGACGTCGGTGACGCTGGCGAGGCGCTTGACCTCGTGGCCGTGCGGATCGTAGATGACGAGGTGCACGGCGTCGTAGGTGCTGTCCCAGCCGAGCGCGTTGAGGGTTGAGCCGCTGAAGTCGGGGATGATCGGCGCGGAACCGGCGGGGGCGTCGACGCCGGCTTTCTTGAGGCGCGCGCATTCCTTGGCCTGCTCCTTGCGGATCTGGCTGCGGACCATGCTGCGCATGCTGGGCGGCACGTTGCCGCGCAGGTCGACGACGCGGACGAAATCGACGTCGGAGCGGGAGCGGTACGGATCGAGCGCGAGCGTCATGGCGCGCGATTCGTCCTCGAGATCGGGATTGGTGTACATGACCACGGTGTAGTGGCCCTTGGCGTTGAGCGAGACGGAACGGCCATCGACGTCAAAGCCGTTGATCGGATCGGCGGCGCGCAAAACGGGCGCGCAGGCGAGAACAGCCAGCAGGGCCGCGGCCCCAAGGCGCGATGAATTCCTGGGCAGGACAAGTTTGGCCATAATCGTTTCATTTTAGGCCGGACGCCTCAAAAATCAAAGGGGAAATCCGGATGGTGATTGCTCCTTCGGCTAAGACCATTACATTGCCAGCGTGAAAAAAGCGGAGTCTGTGGCCATCATCGGGGCCGGTCTGTCCGGCCTCAGTTGCGCGCAGGTTCTGCGCAACGCCGGGGTGAGCGTGCAGGTTTTTGAGCGGAACTCCGGGGTGGGCGGCCGCTGCTCGACGCAGTTGTGGCAGGGGCACCTGGTCGACACCGGCGTGCAGTTTTTCACCGCGCAATCGGGTGATTTCAAGAAGGAGCTGCTGACGCGCCTGCGCCAATTTCGCCCGATCATCTCGCCCATTCTCGACCAATACGGGGAGACACTGCCGAACTCCTTCGGGCCGCGCTTTTACGTGCTGCAGGGGAACAACTATTTCGCGCACGTGCTTTCCGGCGGCCTTGACGTGAAGCTGAATTGCGAAGTCGCGCCGGTGAAGTTCAAGGCCGACGGCGCGCTCGTGCAGGGCGAGCTTTTCCGCGCGGTGGTCAGCTCGCTGCCGGGGCCGCAAGCGCAGCACCTCTTCGGCCTGGCCAAATCGCCGGCGGAGTACGAGACGAGCCTCGTCGGCCTACTGGAGTACGCGGGCACGGACCTCGGGCGCTCGCGCGAGTCCTATGCGCGGATGCTCGGCGATTCGAAGGAGCCGCTCAAGGCGAGCTACTGCGAGAACAACAAGGTCGGCCGCGTCGTCGGCAACAAGACCGTCTTCATCGTCGAGGCCACGCCAGGCTACAGCGCCGAGCACGCCGACGCGCCCTCGGACGAGTACCTGCCCGCCCTGGCGCAACGGCACGAGGAAGTGTGGGAAATCCCCTCCGGCCGGCTGACCGCCGCGTTCGGCCACTGCTGGCGATTCGCGCGGCCCAGGCACGGCCAGCGGAACAGCGTGCCGCTGCCCACGGGCGCGTTTCTCTGCGGCGATTCGCGCACCGACCCGACGGTCGAGGACGTGTGGCTCGACGGCCAGAAGGCCGGGCACGAAGTGCTGCAGTATCTCGCGCAATTCGCGTAAGGCGCGCGCTACCGCTTCGGCACCGAGAAGCGCACGATCCAGCACGCGCCGAGAATGATCGACCACGCGCACGCCTGCGCCCAGATCAGGATCGCCACCACTGATCCCAGCGCCAGGTAAGCCGCGCTCGTCTTCAGCAACCCGGGCATGATATTGGCGAAGACCAAACTGCAGATAATCCAGCCCATCGACGCCAGCAGGCTGCCCTCCACCACGATGCCGCGCCGGTGCGACCGCGCCGGCACGACAAAGTAGGTGATGTAAAACGTGCCGAAAAGCGCGCCGATCGTGATCAGCACCTGCGAGGCCGTCGTCACTTCGCGGGCGAACGAGGTCAGATTGAAGCTGTCCAGCAAATGGCGCAGGAACGCCGTCTCCACCGCGGAGATCGAGAGGACCAGCAGCAGCGTCATCCAGAGCAGCAGCAGCCCGATCGTTTTCACCATCGTCATCCATCCCCACTCGTGCGGCCGGCGCGGATCGTCAAAGATGAAAAGCAGCGTGCGCACGATCTGGTCCATCAGGTTGTACGAGGTGTACAGCGCGATCAGAAAACCGATTCCGAACAGCCAGCCCCGCTTGCCGTTCTTGGGATCCTCCACCGCCTGCACCGTCTGGATGATGCTCTTGGCCTGCTGCTCGTCGGGAATGATGTTGCCGAGGACCTCGGCGTAGTGCTGCGTATAATAGACCTGCTTGAGGTCGAGCTCCAGCGCCAGCCGCGTACCCACCACGAACGTGACAATGAAAAACGGCACCAGCGACAGCACGATGCAATAGGCCAGCGCCGCCGCATACGTGCTCAGGCGATCGACCTTCGTAACCAGATTCGGCCCCAGGAACCACTTCCACATGCAGGGAAAGGTAGAAGGGATAAGGGCAAAGGGAAAAGGGAAACTGCGCCGCGGCTTCATTCAGCCTTTTGCCCTTTGCCCTTATCCCTTTACCCTTCCACCATGCATCTCTTCATCACCGGCACCGACACCGGCGTGGGCAAGACGCACTTCACCGCGTGGCTCGTGCGCGCGTGGCGCCGTGCGGGACTCGACGCCGCCGCGCTCAAGCCGCTCGCCACCGGTGACCGCGAGGACGCGCTCGCACTCCAGCGCGCGATGGATGCGCGCCTCACCCTCGACGAAATCAATCCCCTCCATTTCCGCGAGCCCGCCCCGCCGCTCGTCGCCGCCGAGCTCGAGAACCGCGCCATCGATTTCCCCAAACTCAACGCCTCCATCCGCGAAACCGCCGCGCGCTTCACCCACGTCGCGGTCGAGGGCGTCGGCGGCTGGCGCGTGCCGCTGGCGAAAAACTACGAGGTGCGCGAATGGGCGCGCGAGCTCGCCCTGCCCGTCGTCGTCGTGGCGCGCGGCACCCTCGGCACGCTCAACCACACGCTGCTCACGGTCGAAAGCATCTCCGCCGCCGGCCTCACCTGCGCCGGCCTCGTCGTCAACGCCGGGCCGGAAACGTCACCAGACCTCGACCTCGTGCGTCGCCGGAACGTCGCCCTGCTCCGCGACCTGCTGCCCGCCCTGCCGGTTCTTGAGCTGGACCGCCGCGTGGAGGCCGCGGGCCGCCTCCCCGCCTGGCTCGGGGGCAAATAGATTGAGGTTCGGGTTGATGTCGTCACCGCAGCGCGCCTCGACGCCCGCCGCCAATTTCTCCGCCGCCACGCCCGCGATCATCCCCGCGTTGTCCGTGCAGAACGCCGGCTCGGCCAAAATCAAATCGATCCCCGCCTCGTAACAGGCGAACTCCAGCTCGTCGCGCAGCATCTTGTTGCAGGCCACGCCGCCGGAAACCGCCAGCCGGTCGACCCGCGCCTGCGCCACCGCCTGCACCGCCTTGCGCACCAGCACATCGACCACCGCCTTCTGGAACGACGCGCACAAATCGTACGTCCACTCCGCGTCCGCCTGCTGCATCTGCGCGCTCTTCTCGTAAAAAAACCGCACCGCCGTCTTCAGGCCGCTGAAGGAAAAATTCAAATTATCGCGCTCGGGAAAACTCCGCGGCAGGCCGAACGCCTCCGGGTTGCCGCGGATCGCGTTCTTCTCGATCTCGGGCCCGCCCGGATACGGCAGCCCGAGCAGCTTCGCCACCTTGTCGAACGCCTCGCCCGCCGCATCATCCACCGTTGAACCCAGCTTGATATAGCGGTCCCAGCCGAGCGCGTGCGCCAGGATCGTGTGCCCGCCGCTCACGATCAGCCCGACAAAGGGAAATTCCACCGCGCGCCGGTTCGCGATAAACGGCGAGAACAAATGCCCCTCCAGATGATTCACGCCAAACATCGGCTTCGACAACGCAATGGCCAGCGCCCGCGCATACGAGTGCCCGATCAGCAACGACGACGCCAGCCCCGGCCCCTCCGTCGCCGCGACCGCATCGATGCCCTCCAGCGTCAGGTTCACCTCGCTCAGCACCTTCGGCACCAGCAGCGGCAAATTGCGCAAATGCTCCCGCGTCGCCGCCTCCGGCACCACGCCGCCATAAGGCCGGTGAATCTCGATCTGCGAGCTGATCACCTGCGCGAGAATATCCGTCGACCACGGGTTGGTCTCCACCAACGCCACAGCCGTTTCATCACACGACGTCTCGATGCCCAGCACACGCATTCCCCCATCTTATACCATTTTTTCCAGAGGGGAAGTGCGGCGGTTTGCGCGCAAGGTAGCCCGCGCAGGCCCTGCGCGGGGCGAACTGGCGATCGCAAACTGGTAGAGGTTCGCGAAATCACCGAGCCCGGCGCAGGGCTTGCGCCGGCTACCTATTAGTTTCGCAACCTCCTTCGCCCGACAATTCAGTTGCGCATCGCCATCGAGTTGACGACCTTGAAGCCCATGCCTCCGCCCACCGAAACCCGGGAAACCGACCCGCTCAAGATCCCCGGCACCTTTCCCGGCGGCTGGCTCAGCGCGGCCGACCAGCGCCTCGTCGCCTGGGGCCTCGGCGGCACGCTCCTCTTCGCGCTCGCCCTCGGCGCCACCATGATCGCCCTCCAGCGTTACGACGTGCCCTACACCGATCCCGACACCAACACGCCCGTCATCGCGCCCGACTACCCGCGCCAGCTCACCGAGTTCTCCCTCACCGACCAGGCCGGCCACGCCGTCACGCAAAAAGACCTCGCCGGCCAAATCGTCGTCGTCGATTTCATCCTCACCAGTTGCTCCACCACCTGCCCCTACGTCAACGCGCAGATGGAAAAAATCCAGCAGGCCACCCCCGGCCAGCCCGTGCGGCTCGTCTCCATCACGCTCGATCCCGCCGGCGACAGCGCGCCCGTGCTCGCCCGCTACGCGCCGCAGTTCAACGCCGATCCCGCGCGCTGGTCCTTCCTCACCGGCGACAAGGACGTCATCCACCATCTCGTCGGCACCAGTTTTCTTCCGCCCGACACCACCGGCGAATTCTCCTACATGCCCGGCAACTTCGCCCACGTGCAGCGCATCGTCCTCGTCGCCCCCTCCGGCAGAATCGTCAGCTACTACGACGGCCTCAATCAGAACGCCGCCGACGCCGTGCTCGCGCAGATCAAAAAACTGGAAGCAACGCCGTGAAGAGTACCCCCGCGAATAGTTCTGTTTTCAAAGTCCGTCATCCTGAGCCTGTCGAAGGATCAGTTCGGTCGCCTTTGGAAACAGCGGGCGGAACGAATCCCTCGACTGCCCTCCGCATCATCGCCGCCCTGCTCGCGATCTTCACGCTCGCCGCCTGCCACGCACCCACATCGGACACGAAATCCTATCAAGCGCGCGGCGTCATCCAGCACCTATCGGACGATCACCACATCGCCACCATCCAGAACGACGCCATCCCCGGCTACATGGACGCCATGACCATGGATTTTTCCGTCCGCGACGAACACCTGCTCGACGGCCTCACCCGCGGCGACCAAATCACCTTCACGCTCGCCGTCAGCGCGGACGACTCGTGGATCACCAGCATCCAGCGCACCGGCCACATCGACCTGCCCGCCGAAACCACCGATGCCACGAACGCCGCGCCCACGCTCAACCCCGGCGACCCACTTCCCGACGCCGAGTTCCTCGCCGAGGACGGCCGCCACGTGCATCTCTCCGACTTCCGCGGCAAGGCCGTCGCCTTCACCTTCTTCTTCACGCGCTGCCCGCTGCCCAACTATTGCCCGCTGATGAACCGCAACTTCGCAGCCGCCCGCGCGATCCTCCTCGCCCAGCCGCACGGCCCGGACAACTGGCAATTCCTCTCCATCTCCTTCGATCCCGGCTTCGACACCCCGCAGCAACTCGCCGCCAACGCCGAATTCTACCGCGACCACAACGCCGACCGCTGGCTCTTCGTCGCCGCCCCGCCCGAAACCCTCGCCCATTTCGCCGCGCCCCTCGGCCTCCTGGTCTCGCGCCAGAACAACAGCATCAGCCACAACCTCCGCACCGTCGTCGTCGATCCCCAGGGCAAAATCTTCCGCCAGTTCAACGACAACCTCTGGACGCCCGACGAGCTCGCCGGCGTCATTCGTGATGCGGCGGAAGCGAAGTAGCCGCGCGCGTAAGCGCGTGGACGTTCTCTCAACCGCTCAACCGCCCTCACGGCGGCGGCCACGAGGGCTCACTGCGGCGGCGGAGTCGTCCCCAAGACACTCACCACCACGATCACGCCGATGGCGAGGATGAGCTCGATCGTGACGAGATGTTGCAGCCGCCGCAGGAGCGGCCACGCAGCGCCGCCCATCGTGGCCGCCGAGAGGCTCGCGTCCAACGGCGGCACCACGCGATAGCGATTGCAGGCCGCAATTCCGAGAATCGCCGTGAACAGAAGGAGCTTCACACCAAGCACCCATCCATAGGGCGTCGCAAACAGGGCGTGAAAACTTCCCACCATGAAGCAGGCATTGATAAAACCGGTCGCCACCAAAACACCAACAATGACCAGGCTCACCTGCGAAAAGCGGTCCACCACGCGACGCGCCGGCGCGAGAACCGTGGCGTCACCGAGCCCGCGCACGCAACTTAGGAACAAGGCGAACGGCAACAGCCCCGTCGGCCAGATCGCCGTGACGAAAAGATGGACCGCGTCCGCCGCCACGCGCGGCAGGAAGGCCGCGCCGCCCGTTGCCGCCGCGTGACCGGTCCAGGCAAAGGAGGCTAGCAACGCGGCGGCGACGAGACCAGCGGCCATCTCCGGCGCTAAGCACCGGCGGCGAAACGGCCAGCGCATACAGGCCAACCAGATAAGCAGGATCGCCATGATCACCGCGAACCCGAGACGCCACTGCAAGACCGTGCCGAACTGCGTCTGGAAAAAGACCGCGCCCAGCGTGTCGGGCGTGAGACTCCCGGCAAGGGACGTGTCGCTCATGCCGGCCGCAACGGCCCAGAACAGGCCGAGGCCCGAGAGCACGAGCACAAGGCCCGCGCCCATGAAAAGCCGGTTCATCCACGTGAAAAGCGGCGCCAGCTTCCGCCATGTCTCGTCGCTGGCCGCGGCGAAACCCGGCAGAAGAAAGAGCCAGCGAAACGCCACCATGCCGGCCAGCACCATTCCCGCCCCATAGTGCAGCGCACGCGAGAGCAGGAGAAGGCTGGTGGTCATGGTGGCGGCGCTTGGCGCATTTACGCTACGCACCCGCGCCTTGGGTAGCCCGGACAACTCGTTGTCCGGGTGCCTCGCCCGAAACTTCGGTCGAGGCACAAGAAGCCGCCAGAATGGTGCGCAACCTCTCGGCTGCCTCTTGTGCGCTGCGCGCACCCCGACAACAAGTTGTCGGGGCTACCCGTGGACGCGGACGCCATACGAGTTAGGCGTTAGGTTCCCTTCACGGTAAACGGGAAGGTGCCGTGCGTGTGGTGGGTATCCACCGCGACGGCGTTCCAGCTTACCTTGTAGGTGCCCGGCGGCAGCTTCGGCAGCGAGACGGTCATGATCGCCTTGTCGGACGAATCGACCTTCGAGTCCTTGCCGTCGATTTCCTTGCCGCCGGCATCGAAGACCTGGATCTTGCTGAAGGCGCCCTCAAGCTCCTCCGTGAACCAGATTTTCACCTGCGTGGGTGCGGTGACGGTGCTGCCCACGCGCGGATCGGCATGGTCGAGGAAGGCGTGAGCGTGCGCCAGCGTCATGGCGGCCAGCAGCAACGCGCTGATGTGGATTGGATTTGTTTTTTTCATATAGCGTTCGCTTTAGTTGTTGCCCTGGGGATGCTCGTTCGAATCTTCATCATGCCCGAAGACGGGATGACCGAAAACCTTCGGGAAGATGTCGTCGATGTAGATTTGTACCTGGAAGACAAACCCGACGTTGGGCCCGGTGTGGGCGTTGATCGGGATGAGCGCTTCCGCGCCGAGCTGGTAGTCGGGCTGTTCCCAGAGGATGCCGGGGCAGACCGTGCCGGTGGTCGGCGAGCCCGAGCGGTCAAACGGCGAGGAGCTGGTGAACTCGACGAGCGGGATCATGTCGCTGAGTGGCTTGGGCAGGCCGAGGTCCTTCACGTGCTGCTGCAGGTACGGGATGCTGTACTCGAGC